>BNJU01005204.1_pt1 | contig 77008 bp, 104 predicted proteins | sample 8539281 | NCBI WGS metagenome assembly BNJU01 (sample SAMD00202456, study PRJDB9452) | human saliva metagenome | isolation source: human saliva | place: Japan
TTACATATCTCTATGTCACCCTGCACTTAGTTCGTCTTGTTCAGTTTTCAAAGGGCTTTGTCTTTCGCGACAACTATATTAGTATATCACCTATACCTACTACCTGTCAATACCTTTTTTGGAAAAATTAAAAGTTTTCTAGAATTTTTTATTCATCAGAGGCTAGCCTCTATTAAAGAGTGGGAAGATAAGCTTCCTCACCTAGTTGACGAGCTAATAAACCAGCTCTCGCCAGCTGAAGCAAACTCTTTGTGAATTCATAAATATGCTCTCTTTCACTTGCAGACAACTCTTTTTTAGAAAACTTTCTTCTTAAGCTTTGTAATCCCGGCCTTCCTCCTGAAAGAAGGGAGCGTCTTGTAAATAGGCTTTCACATTTTCCAAGTTTTCTAAGATACCAAGATGAAAAGCGGCAGAAGCAAAAGTTTTATCAAAAGGCTGGGTGCAGACGCTCCGAAACTCTACTGTCCCCCGTGTCGTCAAATCTTGATACTGGTAACTTCTATGATTCTTGAAGTCTGCTTCCCTTGGAGTCAAGTTTATTTTTTCACCTGAAAGGCTATAAGCCTCAATAGTTTTCTGACTCATGTATTCATTAGCAGCTATCGGATAGAAATAGTAGGATTTACCTTCCCGTTCAGCAGTGAAAACCGCTGATTTACTAAGATAAGCAAAAAAATCATCTTCTGTTTGAAAGTCTTTCGAATTAACGCCTGCATTTTCCTGTAAAATGCCATGCATCGATTGCTCCCAGAAAATATCCCGAGCTATTTTTGTATCCCAAGAAGAATCTGAAAACTCTGAATTGGCAAAGAGGTATGCCTTAGCGGCTTTCAATTTGATTGAAGACATTGATAACAGTTAAATAATTTTCTCTTGAGACATCCAGCTGAACTTGACTCCCACAAATAAAAGCACCATATTCTGGATAATTGTGCAGACCATCCATGTTCTTTCCCATAGCTAAATACTGCATCAACATTTCATATCTTGGATACTTAACTGGACTATTATCATTTTCTGCCCAGAAAGGATGAATACCTTCTCCTTGAATTTCATGGTCTTCTTCGCTCAGAATTGGCTGAATAATGTTCAGATAGTTATTAAAACGCTCTTCAACTTCTTGAATTCTGGAAGCCTTGGCAAAAGCAAATTCCAAAGTATTGTAAGAAACCTCAAAAAGAATTCTGTCTTCATTTTTAGTAAATTTCAGTTGGATAGGATTCCCATCTCTATCAAATCGTTCTGCCTCAAAATCATACTCTTCCAACAGACGTTTCAAGAGATTCTTGGCAACATTTGTATCAGTCGCTCCACCCTGGCTATTGACAATAGGAAATTCTAACTCAATGCCAATGTAGACAGTTGGATTTTCTTTGATATTCTTTAAATAGCGTTCTTTTAAAATTTGGATTGAATCCATCATTTCCATTTCCTATAAATTTTTGATAGTGTTAAAGTATTATAACAAAATTTCAGGTATTTTCCTAGCCTCATGCAAAAACGCCTGCTTACGAAATTGTTTTTGCCTTAAAAGCAATTTCGTAAACAAGCGTCTACCTATTATCAACTATATGATGAGTGTTCCCGCTAGGAAAGAATCCTAGCGGTAGACCAGAGCTAGACTAAGAATAGAGATTCTATTCCATCATCATAACACTCAACAAAGATTGATGATCTTATACCAATTCGATGATTGCCATTGGCGCAGCATCTCCACGGCGCGGTTCAGTTTTCAGGATACGAGTATATCCACCGTTGCGCTCTGCATAGCGTGGTGCAATCTCAGAGAACAATTTTTGAAGAGCAGTAGTTGTAGTATACTTTTCTGTTGCTTCATCATAGTTTTCTGATGCGATTTCATTGCGTACAAAAGCTGCTGCTTGACGACGAGCGTGCAAGTCTCCACGTTTGCCCAATGTAATCATTTTTTCTACTGTTTTACGGATTTCTTTTTAGCATCGAGCTTCAGTTGTCACGATTGATTCGTTGATCAGCAAATCAGTAGTCAAATCGCGAAGCATTGCTTTACGTTGTGAGCTAGTGCGTCCTAGTTTACGGTAAGCCATGTATTCCTCCTTTATTTATCGTTTTTTAACCCCAGACCGAGATCAGCAAGTTTAACTTTTACTTCTTCCAGACTCTTGCGTCCCAAGTTACGAACTTTCATCATTTCAGGCTCAGATTTCTCTGTCAAATCAAATACAGTATTGATACCTGCACGTTTCAAAGCAGTTGTATGAGCGAACTGACAAATCTAATTCTTCGATAGTCCGTTCCAAAATGCGGTCATCAGAAGTCTTTTCTGCTTCCTTCATAACGTCTGCAGCGATAGCTACTTCTGTCAGATTAGTGAAGAGATTCAAATGTTCCGTAAGGATGCGGGCTGAAAGTCCCAAAGCATCTTCTGGAATAATTGTTCCATTCGTTAAAATTTCAAGGTTAGTTTGTCAAAACCATCGTTGCTACCAACACGAGCTGGCTCAACCTGGTAATTAACTTTTTGTCACAGGCGTATAGATAGAATCCACCGCAAGTGTTCCCACTGGTGCATCATCTTTCTTATTTTCATCTGCAGGCACATAACCACGACCGCTATTGACAGTCATCGTTGCCTTAAAGCTTGCACCTTCTCCGATTGTAAAGAGATAATGATCAGGGTTTATAATTTCAATATCACTGTCTGTTAAAATGTCTCCGGCAGTTACTTCTGCTGGTCCTTCAACATCCAGTTCAATAATCTTTTCGTCTTGGACGTAGATTTTACAGCAATCCCTTTGACGTTCAGAATAATTTGCATCACGTCTTCGCGGACACCAGAAAATTGTATCAAACTCGTGTAACACACCTTCAATATTAATTGAAGTAACTGCAGCACCTGGAAGTGAAGCCAAAAAGCACACGGCGAAGAAATTTCCCAGCGTTGTACCATAGCCACGCTCAAGCGGCTCTACTACAAACTTGCCATAATCTTTATTTTCATCAATTTTTGTTATATTTGGTTTTTCAAACTCAATCATTTGCTATACTCCCTCTTAAACGAAAAGCAGTGTAACGGTTGGTGATTATACACGGCGACGTTTTGGAGGACGAGCATCCATGTGTGGTACAGGGTCACATCACGAATAGCTGTTACTTCAAGACCAGCGGCAGCAAGAGCACGAATAGCTGACTCACGACCAGAACCTGGACCTTTTACAGTAACTTCAACTGATTTCAGACCGTGTTCCTGTGCAGATTTAGCAGCTGCTTCAGATGCCATTTGGGCAGCAAATGGTGTAGATTTACGAGAACCTTTAAATCCAAGAGCTCCAGCAGATGACCAAGCAATCGCGTTACCATGCACATCAGTAATCATAACAATAGTGTTATTAAATGTAGCGTGAATATGAGCAATACCGGATTCGATATTTTTCTTCACACGACGTTTACGTGTTGGTTTAGCCAAGACTTTTTACCTCCTTATATTATTTTTTCTTACCTGCAATCGCAACAGCTTTACCTTTACGAGTGCGGGCGTTATTTTTAGTGTTTTGTCCACGGACAGGAAGTCCACGACGGTGACGGATTCCACGATATGAACCGATTTCCATCAAACGTTTGATGTTCAAGTTTACTTCACGACGAAGGTCACCTTCAACTTTAATCGCATCTACTTCACGACGGATAGCGTCTTCTTGTTCGATTGTAAGATCTTTTACACGGATGTCTTCTGAAACTCCAGCAGCTGCCAAGATTTTTCTTAGAAGTTGGAAGTCCGATACCGTACACATAAGTCAGTGAAACGACTACACGTTTGTCATTTGGAATGTCAACTCCAGCAATACGAGCCATTTTTTCTCCTTTCTATCTTATCCTTGACGTTGTTTGTGTTTTGGATTTGCTGGGCAAATTACCATAACACGACCATTACGACGAATAACTTTGCAGTATTCGCAAATTGGTTTGACCGATGGTCTTACTTTCATTTTTTCCCTCCAAGTTTTTCGATTATTTAAAGCGGTATGTGATCCGTCCACGTGTCAAATCATAAGGACTCATTTCTGCAGTCACATCGGTCTCCCGCTAAAATACGAATATAGTTTTTACGAATTTTACCAGAAACTGTTGCTAAAATCTGATGTCCATTTTCAAGTTCAACGTAAACATTGCATTAGGCATTGTATCAACTACCTTGCCTTCAACCTCAATCACATCGTCTTTTGCCACGCAAAAGTACCTCCATAAATTTCGATTTGATCCCTCTGAGCACAGAGGTAACAATTATAAGTCAGACTAATTCATTGTATCACTACTTGTCAAATATTGCAAGCAGGAAAAACGCTTTTATTTCAAATTTGTCAAGACTTTTTCGATAGCTGAGAAGACATCATTAATATCTTGATTTCCTTGAATATCATGGACCAGACCTTTTCTGCGATAGTGATCAATAATCGGCTGACCCTGAGCAATATTGACATCCAAACGACGTTTAACCGTCTCAGGCTTATCATCTTCACGCTGGTAATAATCCTCTTCCTTGTAGTCTGCTGGCGGATTGAAGACCTTGTGGAAGGTTTCGCCTGTTTCACGATGGATAATCCGACCGCTCAAACGCTCCAGCAAGCTGTTAGGATCCACTTCGATATTGATAACGCCATCCAAAGCCAAATCAAGCTCTGTCAGAGTTGGTCCAAGGCATGTGCTTGTTCAATCGTACGTGGGTAACCATCCAACAAGAAACCTGTTTCTTTGATGTCGTTCTGTGAAAGGCGTTCTTTAACGATTCCGTTTGTGACTTCATCTGGCACCAACTCGCCCTTGTCAATATAGGACTTGGCTAAAACGCCCATCTCTGTTTGGTTAGCAATCGCCGCACGGAACATATCTCCAGTCGAAATATGCGCAACATTGAAGTTCTCAACGATTTTAGCAGCTTGAGTTCCTTTACCAGCACCTGGTAAGCCCATAATCAAAAGATTCATGATTGGTCTCCTTTTTTGTTTTTAAAGCAATCTATTAAACCGATTAATAAACTCGTTTAAAAACAAAATAGAAGGGGGTGAGTCTACTCTGTCCCCTTTTATTTTGTTTATTTTCGGTTCAAGAAAGGTTATCTGAACGGGCTTCTCATTAGAAAAGCTATTCAAAAAGTCCCTTACTCTGAAGTATCCATAAAGCCGACATACTTTCTCTTCAGCAGGTAGCCTTCTAGCTGTTTCATTCCCTCAATACCGGTTGAGATGATGATCAAGAGACTGGTTCCTCCAAGAGCAACGGCATCTGTCAATCCAAATACATCTTTAGCCAAGATAGGCAGGATAGAAATGAAACCTAGGAAGAGAGATCCCACTGTTGCCAAACGACGAAGCAGCTTAGACATGTAGTCTTCTGTTCCTTTACCTGGACGAACACCTGGAATGTAGGCTCCGCTCTTTTGCAGATTTTCTGCTGTCTTCTCTGGATTAATCTGTACAAAAGTATAGAAGAATGTAAAGAGGACAATCAGGAAGGCGTACATGAACATACCACTAATAGTCGTTGTTGCCAAAAGTGACTGAGCTGTCTTAACCCAATCTGCGTCATAGCCCATAGCACTGACAACTTGGAAAATCGCTGCCGGTGCAGCTGTAATCGAGCTGGCAAAGATTACTGGAATAACCCCAGCCGGATTGACTTTCAGTGGCAGATAGGAGCTAGAAGGTGCACCCTTAGCTACTTTCGTATACTGAACTGGAATTTTATATTCAGCCTGCTGTACAAAGGTTGTAAAGTAAATGATGAGAAGGACCGCCACAATCAGAATTCCTACAAAAATGAAGGATGAAGTCAAACGCTCACTCGGAATATTGACAAAGTAATCTTCATAGATACCTTTAATCATATCAGGGATAGCGGAAACGATACCAGCAAAGATGATCATGGAAACGCCATTTCCGTAACCCTTGTCTGTAATCTGCTCACCCAGCCAAGTTACAATCATTGAACCAGTTGCTAGAAGAACGCAAATCAAGCGTAGGTCTGAACATTAGGATTGGCAACCAGATTAGCTCTTGAGAGAGTATCAAAACCAGCGGTAATCCCAATTGCCTGCACAAAGGCCAAAACTAGGGCGATATAACGAGTCGCTTGATTCAGCTTCCTCCGTCCCACTTCCCCTTGCTTGCCCCACTCTACAAACTTCGGAAGCAAGTCCATTTGCAGCAGCTGAACAACGATCGAAGCTGTGATGTAAGGACTGACTCCAAGTGCAAAGACAGAAAAGTTGCGCATAGCATTACCAGACACCAAGCTCAGCATATTCAGGAATGGCAAATCATTCAAATTGCTTAAGGCTTTGGCATTAATCCCTGGAACCGTTATGGTTGTACCGATACGGAAAACTAAGATGATAAAAATCGTGAACAGAATCTTAGACCGTACCTGTTTGATTTTAAATGCGTCTTTTAATAGTTTGAAAAACATAGGTCACCTCGCTTAGATGACTTCCACTGAACCACCTTTAGCAGTGATAGCTTCTTCAGCTGATTTAGAGAATTTAGCTGCCTTAACAGTCAATTTCTTTGTCAATTCTCCGTTACCAAGAATCTTGATACCTGATTTTTCAGCTTTTACAATACCTGCTTCGATGAGAACAACTGGTGTTACTTCAGCGCCATCTTCAAAGGCGTTCAGTTGGTCAAGGTTAACAATCGCATATTCTTTGCGGTTGATGTTCAGGAAACCACGTTTTGGAAGACGACGGAACAATGGAGTTTGCCCACCTTCAAAACCAAGGCGAACGCCGCCACCGCTACGAGCTTTTTGACCTTTTTGACCACGGCCAGATGTTTTACCGTTACCAGATGATGTACCACGACCAACACGGTTGCGGACTTTACGAGAACCTGCAGCAGGTTGTAATTCATGAAGTTTCATTATATTATTTCTCCTCTTTTTGTAAAATGCTAGCGCTCATATAGGAGAAAAGGTGTCTCCTATATAAACTCGCCTATACATATATTTAGTTTTAGGGGCTGAGAAAATCCCATCCCCTAACGTATTTTAATTTAAAGTTGTTAAACCAGCAAAGCTTATTTAACTTCTTCAACAGTTACCAAATGTGATACTGCAGTAATCATACCGCGTACTGCTGGATTATCTTCTTTGATAACTGAGCTGTTCAATTTGCCAAGTCCAAGTGCTACAACGGTTTTACGTTGTGACGGGATGCGTCCGATTGGAGACTTAGTCAAAGTAATTTTAATTTGAGCCATGTTATCCCCTTTCTTATGCCAAGTCAGAAACTGAAATACCACGAAGGGCAGCAACTTCTTCAGCGCGTTTTAATTGTTTCAAACCTTCAACAGTTGCGCGAACGATGTTGATTGGTGTGTTAGAGCCAAGAGATTTAGATGTAACATCTGCTACACCTGCCAACTCGATGACGGCACGAACCGCACCACCGGCAGCAACTCCAGAACCCTCAACAGCTGAGCTTAGCAATACTTTAGCTCCGCCAAATTCTGAAAAGAACTTCGTGAGGAATTGTTGTGCCAACCATTGGTACTTCAATCAAATTCTTCTTCGCATCTTCAACTGCCTTTGCGGATTGCTTCTGGTACTTCTTGAGCTTTTACCAGTACCGAAGCCAACACGACCATTGCGGTCACCAACAACTACAAGAGCTGCAAAGCGAAGGCGACGTCCACCTTTAACAACTTTTGTAACACGGTTGATGGCAACTAAACGTTCTTCAAGTTCAACTGCGTTGTCTTTAAATGCCATTTTCTAGTGTCCTCCTCTTAGAATTTCAATCCGTTTTCACGAGCTGCATCAGCCAAAGCTTTTACACGTCCGTGATAGAGATATCCACCGCGGTCGAAGACGACTTCAGAAATACCTTTAGCAACTGCACGTTCAGCAACGAGCTTACCAACAACAACGGCTTGTTCTGTTTTAGTTCCTTTTGAAACTTCTTTGTCAAGAGTTGAAGCGCTTGCGAGCGTTACACCCGCTACGTCATCAATCACTTGAGCGTAGATGCCTGTATTAGAACGGAATACGTTCAAACGTGGGCGATCAGCAGTTCCAGAGAGTTTTCCGCGAACGCGACGGTGGCGTTTTTGGCGGATTTTATTTTTATCTGGTTTCGTAATCACAATTTTCACCTCTTAATTTTAATCTTGTGCTTATGCACAACCTTGGAAAACAGCTTGTTTGGTTGAAAAAATCAGCCAAACAAGATTATTTACCAGTTTTACCTTCTTTACGGCGAACGAATTCACCAACGTAGCGGATACCTTTACCTTTGTATGGTTCAGGAGCACGCAGGCTACGTACGTAAGCTGCAGTTTGTCCGACTACTTCTTTTGAAATTCCGCTGACAACGATAGTTGTTGATTTGGAAGTTCAAAAGTGATGCCTTCTGGCGCTTCTACTTCGTCTGGATGAGATTTACCAACTGAAAGTACAAGCTTTTTGCCTTGAAGTTGAGCACGGTAACCAACCCCACGCATTTCAAGTTCTTTCTTGAATCCTTCTGATACACCAACAACCATGTTGTTCAAAAGGGCACGAGTTGTTCCGTGGATTGTTTTCATTTCTTTTGAATCGTTTGGACGGTGAAGAGTTACTTCAGTTCCTTCCACACGGATTTCAATATCTTTTGAGAACTCACGAGTCAGTTCTCCTTTAGGTCCTTTTACAGTTACAACGTTGTCCTTGTTGCTGATTTCAACACCAGCAGGCAACACGATAACTTTATTACCAATACGTGACATGTATATATTCTCCTGTTAGATTGTCAGGCCGCATGCGACCAGTTTTCACGGGGTCTTAAATCGATTTCTCGATTTAAAGGAACATTTAGATTTCAATTTCAAAGTGAATCTAGGCATCGTATCGTAGGCATAACTTTTGGGTTAGGCAAGAGACGATAACGAAGAGTCACAAAGAAATTGAGAGCTAAATATTACCAAACGTAAGCGATAACCTCACCACCAACATTCTTTTGGCGTGCTTCTTTATCAGTCAGCAAGCCTTCAGATGTTGAAAGGATAGCAATTCCAAGTCCGTTCAGAACTTTTGGAAGATCGTCGCGTTTCTTGTAAACACGCAGACCTGGTTTTGAAACACGTTTCAAACCAGTAATAACTTTCTCACCATTTTGTCCGTATTTAAGGAATACACGGATGATGCCTTGTTTGTCATCTTCAATGATTTCAACGTTTTTTACAAAACCTTCACGCTTCAGGATTTCAGCAATCCCTTTTTTGATGTTTGATGCAGGCACTTCAAGCACTTCGTGGTTTGCTTGGTTAGCATTACGGATACGTGTCAGAAAGTCTGCAATTGGGTCAGTCATAACCATTTTATATTTCTCCTCTTACTAGTAGTTTGCAAGCTGCACTTGCTAGTTAATGATTGAGCTATGCTCAGAATATGTTTCTAGGTTTCAATTCCTAAGTGAGTCTAGGCATCGGCTTGTAGGCATAACTAAAGTTAGGCAAAAGCCGATAACGCGGAATCATAACAGAATTGGAAACTAGAATTACCAAGATGCTTTGGTAACGCCAGGGATTTGTCCTTTGTATGCTAATTCACGGAAGCAAACACGGCAAAGTTTAAACTTGCGGTAAACGGAATGTGGACGGCCACATTTTTCACAACGAGTATAAGCTTGCGTAGAGAACTTAGCTGGGCGTTTGTTCTTAGCAATCATTGATTTTTTAGCCATTTGTTTTACCTCCTATATTATTTTGCAAAAGGCATTCCAAGGCCTGTAAGCAATTCGCGTGACTCTTCGTCAGTGTTAGCAGTTGTTACGATAACGATGTCAAGACCACGAGTTTTGTCAACGTCATCGAAGTTGATTTCTGGGAAGATCAATTGTTCTTTCACACCAAGTGTGTAGTTTCCGCGTCCATCAAATGATTTTGTTGGAACACCGTGGAAGTCACGAACACGTGGAAGAGAAACTGAAACCAATTTATCCAAGAATTCATACATACGTTCGCCACGAAGGGTTACTTTAGCACCGATCGCTACACCTTCACGAAGACGGAAGCCGGCGATTGATTTTTTAGCTTTAGTGATAAGTGGTTTTTGACCTGAGATAAGAGCCAATTCTTCAGCAGCTTTTTCAAGGTTTTTAGCGTTTGATACAGCGTCACCGACACCCATGTTCAAAACGATTTTATCCACTTTTGGCACAGCCATAACAGATGAGTAGTTGAACTTTTCAGTCAAAGCTGGAACTACTTCTTTAAGATATTTTTCTTTTAAACGATTTGCCATTATACTTCTCCTTTCCTTCGTGATTAGTCAAGCACTTCGCCTGATTTTTTATTGTAACGAACTTTTTTGCCGTCTACAAACTTGTAGCCAACACGTCCTGCAACACCATTCTTGTCAAGCACTTGAACGTTTGACACATGGATTGGTGCTTCTTTTTCCACGATAGCACCTTGAGGGGTTTTCGTTATTTGGCTTTTTGGTGTTTCTTAACGATGTTTACACCTTCAACAACAACTTTGTTTACTTTTTGGAAGAGCTGTAACAACAAGCGCTTCAACACCCTTGTCTTTACCAGCAATTACGCGAACTTTGTCGCCTTTTTTTACAAACATTTATTTCTCCTCTTAATTCTTACGCCCATAGGGGCACCCTGACTTTTGCCAGGGGACTGTGTTTGTTAATTTTCGATTAAAGTACTTCTGGAGCCAATGATACGATCTTCATGAAAGCCACCGTCACGCAATTCGCGAGCAACTGGGCCGAAGATACGAGTTCCGCGAGGAGTTTTGTCTTCACGGATGATGACTGCAGCGTTTTTCGTCAAATTTGATGTATGAACCATCTTTACGACGAGCACCTGATTTAGTACGAACGATAACAGCTTTTTACAACGTCACCTTTCTTAACCGCACCACCAGGAGTAGCTTGTTTTACAGACGCAACGATTACATCACCGATGTTAGCGAACTTACGTCCTGAGCCACCAAGAACTTTGATTGTCAAGATTTCGCGAGCGCCGCTGTTGTCGGCAACTTTCAAACGAGTTTCTGTTTGAATCATTTAAGTTTTCTCCTTTCTGGTTTGATTAGATGATAACCGCTTCTTCAACGACTTCTACAAGACGGAAGCGTTTTTGTAGCTGAAAAGCGGACGAGTTTCCATGATACGAACGATATCGCCTTCTTTGGCAACATTGTTTTTCGTCATGTGCTTTGTACTTCTTAGAGTAGTTAATACGTTTACCATAGACTGGGTGGTTACGTTTAGTTTCAACTACAACTGTGATTGTTTTGTCCATTTTGTCAGAAACAACGCGTCCGACAAGAACTTTACGATTATTGCGTTCCATTGAAATTCTCCTTCCCTAGTCTATTATTTAACTTCTGATTGAACAGTTTTGATACGAGCGATTTGTTTTTTCACTTCTTTCAGGCGAGCTGTCTGCTCCAATTGGCCAGCAGCTGCTTGGAAACGAAGTTCAAACAATTCTTTCTTCAATTCATTTTCACGCTTCGCGAGTTCTTCTTGAGAAAGACCACGAAAGTTCTTTAACAAATTCTTTTACTTCATTAAGTTTCATGCCTTCTCCTTATTCTGCTTCACGTTTTACGAATTTACATTTAACTGGAAGTTTGTGGCTTGCAAGGCGAAGCGCTTCGCGAGCGATTTCTTCTGAAACGCCAGCAACTTCAAACATTACTTTGCCACGCTTAACTGGTGCAACCCAACCTTCTGGAGCACCTTTACCAGATCCCATCCGTACACCGATAGCTTTTGCAGTGTATGATTTGTGTGGGAAGATTTTAATCCAAACTTTACCACCACGTTTCATGTAACGAGTCATAGCGATACGGGCAGCTTCGATTTGGCGGTTAGTGATCCAATGGCTAGTAGTTGCTTGAAGACCGTATTCTCCAAATGCTACTTCTTTTCCGCCTTTAGCTTCACCGCGCATTTTTCCACGGAATTCGCGACGGTGTTTAACACGTTTAGGTACTAACATTGGTTATTTACCTCCTTTAGTGTTTTTACGAGCTGGAAGGACTTCTCCACGGTAGATCCAGACTTTAACACCCAGTTTACCGTAAGTAGTGTCAGCTTCTTCCCAAGCGTAATCGATATCCGCACGAAGAGTGTGAAGCGGAACAGTTCCCTCAGAGTAACCTTCGCTGCGGGCAATATCCGCACCGTTCAAACGACCTGATACTTGAGTTTTGATTCCTTTAGCTCCTGCACGCATTGTACGTTGGATAGCTTGTTTTTGAGCACGACGGAAAGCAACACGCTGCTCAAGCTGGCGAGCAATTCCTTCACCAACCAGATGCGCATCCAAGTCAGGACGCTTGATTTCGATGATGTTGATGTGGACTTGTTTTCCAGTCAATTTGTTGAGTTTTGCACGAAGTGCATCAACGTTTGCTCCACCTTTACCGATAACCATACCTGGTTTAGCAGTGTGAAGAGAAACGTTTACTTTGTTTACTGCGCGTTCAATTTCAATAGTTGAAATTGCTGCGTCAGCCAATTCTTTTTGAACGAATTTACGGATTGCAAGATCTTCATGAAGGTAATCCGCGTATTCTTTTTCAGCATACCATTTGGCATCCCAATCACGGATGATGCCGACACGCATACCAATTGGATGTACTTTTTGACCCACGATGTTACCTCCTTATTTTTCTGCAACGACCACAGTGATGTGGCTTGTGCGTTTGTTGATTGGTGAAGCTGAACCTTTAGCGCGCGGACGGAAACGTTTCATAGTTGGTCCTTCGTTTGCGAAAGCTTCAGATACTACCAAGTTTGCTTTTCCAAACCAAAGTTGTTTTCAGCATTAGCGATTGCAGAGTTCAAAACTTTTTCGATAATGCCAGCAGCTTTGTTTGGAGTGAATTTCAAGATTGCGATTGCGTCAGCGACGTTTTTACCACGAATATTGTCAAGAACCAGACGAGATTTACGAGGTGAAACACGCACTGTACGAGCCATTGCTTTAGCTGAAGTAATTTCTGCCATTTATGTTCTCCTTATTTTCTACGTGTTTTCTTGTCGTCTGCAGCGTGACCCTTGTAAGTACGAGTTGGCGCAAATTCACCAAGCTTGTGACCTACCATGTCTTCCTGGATGTAAACAGGCACGTGTTTACGTCCGTCATAAACTGCGATTGTGTAACCAATGAAACTTGGGAAGATCGTTGAACGACGTGACCAAGTTTTGATGACTTTTTTCTTTTCGTCGTTAGCTTGAGCTTCAACTTTCTTCATCAGATGCTCATCGACGAAAGGTCCTTTTTTAAGACTGCGTCCCATTTTTATATTTTCTCCTTTAAATAAGTACCACAGCGGCCTGCGCTGACTAAGCAGCGCTACCGAGCTGGCGGATAGATTGTTTTAAATTATTTCTCGTTGCGACGACGAACGATAAGTTTGTCAGATTTCGCTTTTTTGTTACGAGTTTTAAGTCCAAGAGCAGGTTTGCCCCATGGAGTAGATGGCGCTTTACGACCAACTGGTGCTTTACCTTCACCACCACCGTGTGGGTGATCGTTAGGGTTCATTACAGAACCGCGAACTGTTGGGCGGATACCTTTCCAACGGCTACGTCCTGCTTTACCAAGGTTTACAAGTCCATGTTGTTCGTTTCCGACAACACCAACTGTAGCGCGGCAAGTACCAAGAATCATACGAACTTCGCCTGATTGAAGACGAACAAGAGTGTACTTACCTTCTTGACCCAATACTTGAGCAGAAGCTCCAGCAGCACGAACCAATTCTCCACCGCGGCCTGGCTTTCAACTCAATATTGTGAACCAAAAGTACCAACTGGGATGTTAGCAAGCGGAAGAGCGTTTCCGACTTTGATATCTGCTTCAGGGCCTGAAACGATGCGTTGACCAACTTCAAGACCTTTAGGAGCGATGATATAAGCCTTCACACCGTCAGTGTAGTGAACCAAAGCGATGTTTGCTGAACGATTTGGATCATACTCGATTGTTTTTACAACTGCTTCAACAGCGTCTTTGTTACGTTTGAAGTCAATCAAACGGTAGTGACGCTTGTGGCCGCCACCTTGGTGACGAACAGTGATGCGACCGTTGTTATTACGACCAGCCTTGCTCTTCAAAGAAACGAGCAAAGATTTTTCTGGAGCGCTGGTAGTGATTTTCAGCGAAATCAAAAGAAGTCATATTACGGCGACCGTTTTGTTGTTGGTTTATAAACACGAATTCCCACGATATTTCCTCCTTAGATTATTCTTCTTCTGCACCGAACAACTCGATTGCTTTAGAATCAGCTGTCAGTGTTACGATAGCTTTTTTAGTTTTGTTTGTAAAACCAGTGTAGCGTCCAACGCGTTTTGCTTTTGGTTTTACATTGATAGTGTTAACGTTAGCAACCTTAACTCCTTCAAAAAGCAGCTTCAACAGCTTGCTTGATCAAGAGCTTGTGAGCGCGAGTATCCACTTCAAATACGTATTTACCTGCTTCGTACTGAGCCATTGAGCCTTCAGTGATAACAGGTTTTTTGATTACGTCGTACAAATTCATTATGCAAGAACCTCCTCAATTTTAGAGATAGCTGCCTGAGTAACCAGAAGTTTATCGCTGTTTACGATGTCCAGAACGCTTGCAGTTGTTGCAGTTGCAACTTTCACGTTTGGAAGGTTGCGAGCTGAAAGTGCAGCGAATTCGTTTTCCTTCTTCAAGGATGACAAGAACTTTCGTATCAATGCTCAGTGCAGCAAGCACTTTTGCAAACTCAGCAGTTTTTGGAGCTGTAAATGAAAGGCTGTCTACAGCTACGAATTTGTTTTCAGCAACTTTTTCAGAGTAAACTGATTTCAATGCTAATCTACGAACTTTACGTGGAAGTTTGTAAGCATATGAACGAGGAGTTGGACCGAATACGATACCACCGCCACGCCATTGTGGAGAGCGGATAGAACCTTGACGAGCACGTCCAGTTCCTTTTTGACGCCATGGTTTGCGTCCGCCGCCTGATACTGCAGAACGGTTTTTAACAGCGTGAGTTCCTTGACGAAGGCTAGCGCGTTGGCTAATGATAACATCAAAGACAACTGATTCATTTGGCTCAATACCAAAGACCGCATCGTTCAGAACTACTTCACCAGCTTCTTTACCAGTTTGGTCAAATAATTTTACGTTTGCCATTGTGACTGATTTTCCCCTTTCTTTATTATTTACCAGCTTTAACTGCTGACTTGATAGTGATAAGAGATTTCTTAGCACCTGGTACGTTACCTTTAATCAGGATAACGTTCTTTTCTGGAACAACTTGTACGATTTCAAGATTTTTGAATCGTTACACGGTTGCCACCCATACGTCCAGCCAAGCGTTTGTTTTTGAACACGCGGTTTGGCGCAACTGGTCCCATTGAACCAGGACGACGGTGATAACGTGAACCGTGAGCCATTGGACCACGAGATTGGCCGTGGCGTTTGATAACACCTTGAAACCTTTACCTTTTTGAAGTTCCTGTTACATCAACAACATCACCAGCTTCGAATGTATCGACAGTGATTTCTGCTCTACTTCCAAGCCTTCAATGTTTTTGAATTCACGAATGAAGCGCTTAGGAGCTGTGTTAGCTTTCGCTACATGGCCTTTGGCAGGTTTGTTGCTCAATACGTCACGAAGGTCATCAAAACCAACTTGAACTGCGTTGTAACCATCTGTTTCAACTGTTTTAACTTGAAGAACAACGTTTGGAGCTGCTTCAACAACAGTTACAGGGATTAATTCGCCAGCTTCAGTGAAGATTTGAGTCATTCCCACTTTTTTCCCTAAGATTCCTTTTGTCATGAGAAAATGTTTCCTTTTCTATAATTTTTTTCAAAAAGTTTTTAACGAGCGTTTTTCATGCTCTGGTTTAGATCAAGCTTTAGATTAAAGTTTAATCTCTACGTTCACACCACTTGGAAGATCCAATTTCATCAAAGCGTCAACTGTTTTTTGAGTTGGGTTGATGATATCGATCAAGCGTTTGTGAGTACGCATTTCAAATTGTTCGCGAGAGTCTTTGTACTTGTGAGTCGCACGAATGATTGTGTAGAGGCTGCGCTCAGTTGGAAGTGGGATTGGGCCCGCAACTTCAGCACCAGTACGAGTAGCAGTTTCTACGATTTTTGCAGCCGCTGTATCAAGTGTACGGTGTTCGTAAGCTTTCAAACGGATGCGGATTTTTTTGTTTGCCATCTTTTTCTCCTTTTCGTCTATTTAAGATAATAGGCTAGCTCCACAAGAAAACCGACAGGTGATTGCGTGGCAATGCAACCGAGCGTGTCGCAACCTCTTGCATCAAAGCTACACGCTGTATTTTTACAGCACCATAGTATCTTAACACAAAGAACCAGTCATTGCAAAGGGATTTGAGAGAATTTTTAAAGATTTTTAGGATAATTTTTATGAAAGTGTTTTTCTAAATAATTTATAAGTCTTGTAAATCATTATCTAGAAGAAAATTTAGACTTTTTTTCAACTATTTATTCGAGTTTGTATTCAGAAAATACAAAATCTCACTGACGCACATCAGTGAGATAAAAAATGAAAATTTACCCTTGGCTACTTGTTTTATAGCAAAGAGCTGTCCTTTTCGATGCGAAAGCTGTTACCTGACTGGCAGACGACAAGGTCTGCAGCCGCTAGATAGGGTTGATAAAAGTGCTTATATTGCTCTCGTCGAGCTAGATGTGTCTGCTTTATCCAATCTGATCTGCGCTCTCGCACAGCCACGTCCCGAGCCAAGCGTCGTTCTAACTCAGTCTGATCGTCCGTGTAAAAGCAAAGCGACAAATCAAACAAACTTTCAGGCAAAAAGGCAGCCGACATACCTTCTACTATCAGAATAGGCTTTTGGGCTGATAATCGCAAGCTAGGCGACCAAGCTGTGCCAATGGTCAGAATATCCAGACCAGACTGCAAGGCACAAATATCTCGCTCCAGACTCCCGAGTTCATGAACGGCTGGGAGGCAGGCTGTGACTTTTTGATGAGGAAAATCTTTGGAACTGAGCAAATCTCGATACTCTCCAGTAATTACATAAGGATCTGTTTCCAACAGATTGGCTCGCTCCTCACCCAAGGCTAGCTGGAGTTTTCGAGCAAAAGCTGACTTCCCCGAAGCACCGTGACCGTAAATACGCAGGGTATGGTTTTGGTCGCCTGACAGATACGCTGTCAATCTTTTCAGCAATTTCTCTTCATCAGACATGGCTTCTCCTTTCAAATGGAGATTCTTAGAAATTTCGGCTGGATTTATTGTAGCCGTAGCGCTCAATAAAGTCTTCACGGAATTCCAGCAAGTTGTCATCCATGATAGCTTGGCGGACCTTCTTCATAAGGTTTACCAAGAAGTAGAGATTATGATAGCTGGTCAGGCGGATGCCGAAGGTCTCGTCCGCTTTGAGCAAGTGGCGGATATAGGCCCTCGTATAGTTGCTGCAAGTGTAGCAGTCACAGTCATGGTCCAGCGGCGTGAAATCTTCCTCAAACTGAGCGTTTTTAACCACCAGACGTCCTTCGCTGGTCATACAGGTACCGTTTCGGGCAATCCGAGTCGGCAGGACGCAGTCAAACATATCAACGCCACGGATAACCCCATCAATCAAGCTATCTGGCGCCCCAACTCCCATGAGATAGCGAGGCTTGTTTTCAGGCAGCATAGGCGTTGTGAAGTCCAGCACTGCATTCATCTCTTCGTGGGACTCACCAACAGCCAGTCCTCCAATAGAGTAGCCTGGAAAATCCATGCTGACCAAGTCTTGAGCAGACTGACGACGCAAATCTTCAAAGCCAGCACCCTGAACAATACCAAAGAGACCTTGGTCGTGTGGACGGCTGTGGGCCTTGAGTCCACGCTCTGCCCAACGGCTAGTCCGCTCAATAGACTTCTTGACATAGTCATAAGGCTGGTAGAACTGCGGGCATTCATCAAAGGACATCATAATGTCACTGCCTAGATTGTTCTGGATGGAGATGGCCTTTTCTGGCGATAGGAACATCTTGGAACCATTGAGGTGGTTCTTAAAGGTTACTCCTTCTTCTGTGATGTTGCGACTGTCAGCCAGCGAGTATACTTGAAAGCCACCACTATCCGTCAGAATAGGCTGGTCCCAGTTCATGAACTTATGCAGGCCACCTGCACGGGCAATCAGCTCATCGCCTGGCCGCAGCCAAAGGTGATAAGTATTGGACAAGATGATACCTGAACCCATTTGCTTGAGCTCTTCTGGTGACTGGGTCTTGACTGTCGCCTGGGTACCAACCGGCATAAACATAGGCGTCGGAAAGGTCCCATGAGGCGTGATAATCTCTCCCAAACGAGCACCTGTGTGCTTTTCTTTTTTAATCAAACGATACTGAATCGGTGATGTTGACATATTTCCTCCTGCTGGGAAAAACAGTCCCAGCGATTTTTCTTCTATATAATGAGCAGCAAGAGCTCACAAGATACCGTATGATTTTACCAAAAAAACTTCTATCTGTCACGGGGTATGATATAATGTAACAGACAAATTCAAATGGAGGAATTATGAATCTAAGTAACATCAGAGCTCAGGCTCGTACCGTCCGCAGCCAAACGAGAGGGATTTTTCTTTTGTTTGCGGCCCCAACCCTTGTCAGCATCCTCAGCATCTTACTTTCCCTCAATGACAATCTAAGAGATTCCATTCCCAGCCTAACTTTTAGCCAGTCCATCTATCTTCTCATTAGTAAAAATCTTTTCCCGACGACCATTCAGTTTATCACATCTCTCCTGCTGCTTTCTGCCAGCTACACCATGATAAACGTCATCCGCAAGAAAAAGGATGAGGTCCCCTTTTCAGATATTGGGCATCTTTTTACGAGCAAGAACTTCACACCTGTTTTCAAAACCGTTTTGCTCAAGCAACTATTGCTTTTCCTTTGGAATCTTCCTATATTTTGCGGGAGTCTTCTGTCCGTCTTCAATGCTTATAAGATTCTCAATATTTCGGAAAAACTTCCTGCCCATACTGTGCTGACTGCTCAAAGCGAGGCAGGACAGCAGATTCTTCAATACACCCCTGGTATGTTACTGGGAAGCCTCTTGATATTGGTTGGTCTAGGCATCACCGTTCCTCAGTACTACGCATATTCTCAAGCAGAGCTGATCCTCTACGACCAGCTTGAGACTGACACCTACCAAGGAGCTTTCTCTGCTATCCGTCAAAGTCGGAAGCTCATGAAGGGCTACAAGGGGAAGCTGTTTATGCTAGATCTGAGCTTCATCGGCTGGAATTTACTGGCCAGAATGACTTACGGTGTACTGAATATTATGGTTCTCCCTTATACAGCGACTGCTTACATTCTCTTCTACGAAGAGTTGAAAAAAGAAAAAGCTATTCTAAACGAAAACACCCCACAAGCACGGGACTCCTTGTCCTAAGCTTATGAGTTGTTTTTTTATTTACTATTGTAGTCTGTCTTGTCAAGGGCAGAGCAGATTTTGTCAAAGGCTGCCTCTAGTGAATCCTCATCTGTGAAAAAGGATTCCTCTTCCCAGCCCAAGAAGTCTCTGTCTTTCCACCAGCGCTTCATGTCGGCTGGGGTAAATTCTTCTTGTTTAGCTCTGGTCTGATGGCGACGGACTGTTTCTTCAAAGGATAGGTCATAGTAGTAAGCAAAAACCTGCGGAGCGAAGATTTTTTTCAACCGTTCTAGCATCTGTCCATAAATGTCTGTCTCATAAAATCCTTCTACCAGAACCAGCAAATCATGTTCGTAACCGAAGTGTGCCAATGTCTCTGTCAGGTCAATAGACAAATTCCCTGGCTCAACCTTTTCCTTGAGCATGTCCCGTATAACCGTATCCTGCGATATCAGGAGAGTTCCTCGGCCGTAGTGAGTCTGCAGTTTCCCAGCGAGACTAGACTTGCCAGAGCCGGAATTTCCACGAATGATAACTAACTTGGCCATCTTATTCGCCTAGAATCAAGCGAGTATGCTCGCGTTTAATGCAGCGGTCCATGACAATGTCGTCCCGACTAGCTGTCCGCAAAATCTGCTCAGCCTCCTCACTCTCCAAGCCCAACTGAGCCCAGAAAATCTTGGCATCCGACTGCAGAAAATCAAGTGCCACATCCGGCAAAAACTCACTGCGGCGGTATACATCGACAATATCCACCGGAAAAGGAATGTCTTTAAGACTGGCATAAACAGTCTCACCAAAAATCTGACTGCCCGCTGCCCGCGGATTGACTGGAATAATACGATAGCCCCGTTCCTGCATCTCCTTGGACACACGGTTGCTGGTCGTTTCTTCGCGGTCAGACAGTCCAACAACAGCAATCACTTTGCTGTTTTTCAGATAATGCTTGACGATTGCATCACTGGGATTTTGAAAATGATAAGTCATAGGCTTCCTCCTCATTCATAATAAAGTTGGATAGTTTTGCGGTATTTGCGTCTTAACTGAATCCGGGCTAAAACCTTAGAAAATAGATAATCCGTTCTAGGAGCATGGCTCCTTCGTCCGGATTCCTAATTTTCAGTCGGTTTTGACGCTCTTTGTATCTTGTTTTATTTTGCCTCGTACCAAGTTTGGCCAGCATTTTCATCTGCTACTAGTGGAACGGCCAGCTCAATCGCGGCTTCCATGGTTTCTTTGACTAGCTGGCGGACGGCTGTTAGCTCGTCATTTGGCACTTCCAGCACGATTTCATCGTGAACCTGCAAGAGCATGCGAGACTTGAAATTCTTCTCTGTCAGAGCTCGATCCAGATTAATCATAGCGACTTTGAGAATGTCTGCGGCGGAGCCTTGGATCGGGCTGTTAATAGCAGTGCGCTCCGCAAAATTTCGGATGTTAAAGTTGCGGGAATTGATGTCTGGCAAGGAGCGACGGCGATGGTAAATGGTCTCTACATAGCCCTTATCACGCGCTTCGCGGACAATCGTTTCCATATAATTCTTGATGCCTGGGAAGCGCTCAAATAGGTCTGGATATAGTCCTTGGCAGCCTTGCGGGAAATTCCCAAATTATTGGCCAGTCCGAAGTCAGAAATGCCATAGACTACTCCGAAGTTGACAGCCTTGGCATTACGGCGATCATTAGGTGTCACATCCTCTGCCTTTTCAATACCAAAGACCCGCATGGCTGTAGCCGTGTGAATATCTTCTCCATGCTGAAAGGCAGCAATCAAATGCTCGTCCTGAGAAATGTGGGCCAGCACCCGCAGCTCAATCTGGGAATAATCCGAGCTGAGAAGTACGCTATCTGCCCACTCTGGCACAAAGGCCTTGCGAATGAGGCGGCCCTGCTCCAAACGAACGGGGATATTCTGCAAGTTAGGGTCAACAGAGGACAGGCGGCCCGTCTGAGTCAAATCCTGAACATAGCGAGTGTGAATCTTACCGTCAGCCGCTATGGCCTCTTGCAATCCGATAATGTAAGTCGACTGAAGCTTGCTGATTTGACGGTATTCCAGAATCTTAGACACAATCGGTGCAATGGGAGCTAGGCGCTCCAGTACATCCACCGCTGTTGAGTAGCCTGTCTTGGTCTTTTTGGTGTACTCCAGCGGCAGCCCCATATCCTCAAAGAGAATGGTTCCCAGCTGTTTCGGCGAGTTAATATTGAACTCCTGACCAGCCAGATCATAAATCTCTTGGGTCAGACTTTCCAGCGTCTTTTCATTTTCCGCCTGCATGCCTTGTAGGGTTTCCCGCTCAACCTTAATCCCCGCAATCTCCATCTTGGCTAAGACAAAGGCCAATGGCTGCTCCATTTCAAGCAACAAATCCAGCTGGTTGTGAGAACGGAGCTGCTCTTGCATCGGTTCTTCTGTTTCCAGCATTACTTGGACCTTACGAGCTAGATGCTCAAAGAGCTGCTCTTGCTCCGGCAAAGCGCGCTTGGCTCCCTTGCCATAAACCTCGTCATCCGTCGGCAGAATTGTTTGGCCGTAGAGGCGAGCAATAGTCGCCAGCTCATTGTCCTCGACCGTCGAAAGCAGATACTTGGCTAGACGCGCATCAAAGGAGGCTGCTGGTAGTTCGATGCCATAATGACTGAGCAGTACCTTGGTCCGCTTGAGGTCGTAGGTTTTTAGAGCTGTTTTTGTCAGAAATTCCTGAAAGAGAGGCTGTTGCAGTAAATCGCTGGTGCCGACATAAATCTGACGGCTATCGCCCCAGGCAAGACCGACTATGTCTTCCTTGTGGTAGTTGTCACCCAAGATTTCAAAATAGAAGAATTGCTCTGGTGCCAGCATATCCTCTGTGACCTCAGTCACTTTGGTAAATTCAATTGGTTTGGCTTTTACCGGCTCTTGACCAGTTCCTAGCTGAGCCTTGAGTTGCTTGAAGCCCATCTCGTCATAGAACTTGCTCAGGGCCTCTATTTGCGGACCCTTATAAACCAAATCATCCAGCCCGATTTCAATCGGAGCCTGAGTATTGATAGTAGCTAGGGTTTTTGATAAGAAAGCCTTGTCCTTGTCATTGATCAGATTTTCCTTCATCTTGGAAGCCTTGAGCTGGTCAATATTTTCATAGAGATTTTCCAAAGAGCCGTACTCCAAGAGGAGCTTGAGACCAGTCTTCTCACCGATCTTGGTCACTCCGGGGATATTATCCGACTGATCGCCCATCAGCGCCTTGAGGTCAATGAACTGCTCTGGTGTGATGCCCATCTTTTCCATGAGGTAGGCTGGGGTAAATTCCTCAAACTCGGCCACGCCTTTCTTGGAAATCTCCACCACGGTATTATCATCCGTCAGCTGAATCAAGTCTTTATCGCCGCTGACAATGGTCACATCGTAAAGGCACAGCTGTCTTTTTCAGCCATCTTGTCCAAGGTCCCGATAATGTCATCCGCCTCATACTGAGCCAAGTCATAGAAGTGAATGCCTAGGTGCTTCAGCATTTCACGGATAAAAGGCAGCTGCTCACGAAATTCATCTGGTGTCTTGGCCCGACCAGCCTTGTAGTCGGCGTACATCTCGGTCCGGAAGGTCGTCTTGCCAGCATCAAAAGCTACTAGGACATGAGTCGGCTGCACGCGCTCCAAGAGATGATTGAGCATGAGGTGAAAGCCGTAAATAGCATTGGTATGCAGGCCCGATGGACTCTTGAAACGGTCGATTTGATTATAAAGCGCAAAAAAAGCGCGAAAAGCAACGGAAGAACCGTCGATTAATAATAACTTATTCTTTTTTCCATAGATTTATTATATCACGAAAGGCGGACAAAGACAGAAAAGGCGGCGTGGAAAATAGGTAGAAAATGAATTGAGATTTAAATTTTGCTATAATCATCTTATGAACAACACCTACTATTTTATCCGTCATGCGCATTCTAACTATACACCTGATGAAATCAATCGACCATTATCAGACAAAGGGCTAGAATCCTTGGAAAAACTTGACTTTTTAGCAGACAAACCTATTACCGCCATTTATTCCAGCCCCTATCAAAGAGCCATCCAAACGGTTGAGCCTTTGGCTCAGAGTCTGAAACTCGCTATTCAAACCGACAAACGGCTAATAGAGCGAAAGCTAAGCAGTCAAGCGATTGCCGACCAAGATTTTGAAGAAGCCTTCATGCAACTTTGGTCACGGCCGACACTTTCACTTGCTGGTGGTGAGTCTAATCAACAAGCTCAACAGCGAGCCTTGACTTTCCTTCATGAACTGGAAAGCAAACATCAAAATGAGGAAATTATCCTCAGCTCCCACGGCAACCTGATTTGCATTTACTAAGCGCATTTGACCTAAGTATCGATTATAACTTCTGGCATAATCTTTCCATGCCAGATGTGCTAGTTTTAGATAAAGACGCAATAATCACTCACCTCCTATAAATAGACCAATCTTGCTTGGTATCGTATCGCCTAGCAAGGCTCGGCTATATCTTATCGCTCTTCTATGGTATAATAATAAAAACTAGGAGGTAAAGCATGTTCCCAATAACCATTCCAACTCTTGTGACTGAGGAAGTCTATCAACGATTTGCATGATCTGTTTTCTTACGCGGGAAAAGATTTTTGCTAAATATTATCATTTTAATAGGAATCCTGTCTCTCTATCTAATCTTCCTACCTGACAACCTGAAGCGTTTTTCTTTCTTTACCATGCTATTTATATCTTTGGTGACATTCTCAGCAATGTATTTTGGCATGAATTATCAGATAAAGAGAGCCTATCAAAAAACTCCTTTCTGGAAGGATATGGAGCAAACCCTTATATTTGAGAAAGATAAATTTTCTGTGAAAAGCAAACGAGGAGAGTTTCTTTATAGCTATGATGACATCGTCAAAGTTTTTCATACTAAGGAAGATTTTTATATCATGTTGGGGCCAAATGTCGGCTTCCCTATTGAAAAAAAGAACTGTTCTCCCGAGGCTCTTGAGTTCTTGCTAGAACTTCACATTGAGCATATGTAAAAGAAAAAGCAGGCTAGACTGACAGTAAATCAGTTCTAGTCTGCTTTTTATCTTGTAAATAATTGCTTGATGTCCACCAACTTCTCTATCTTCTGATTGATTTCTGGTCGGTAGTCACAGAAGTTAATGCTCTGGATGCCACTGTTGACGGCGACATCCACATCCAGGGTCCGGTCACCGATATAGTAGGTTTCCTGCTTGTCCAGGCCATATTTCTCAAGCAGATAATCGATACCTTCTGGGTGGGGCTTGCGCTCAAAGCCGTTGGCTGTTGTGATGATTTCTGTGAAATAGTCATGAATACCCAAGTCTTGCAAAATTTGATGGGCATTGATTCCTTTATGGGTATAGACGCACTGGGCAATGCCCTGCTCTTCAGCCCAGGCTAGTATCTCCGCAGCTCCTTCCATCAGATGGACCTGAGCATTTTTCTCCTTTAGGCTTGCTCCACGGAAGACATTCATCTCGGCAGCGTCCAGACCTTTCTCAGACGCTACTTTCCAAGAGCTTCTGCACAGAGTGCTTTAGGATATAGCTGTGAATACTAGCCCTGTCGAAGTCCAGATCATAGTGAGCATAGGTTTCCTCAATCCCCGCCAAAATAGCATCGTAGGAGTCCAGCAAGGTGCCGTCCAAATCCCAAATAAACGCTTTTGTCATGTGATTTCCCTCATTTTTCTGTCAAATAAAACCTTTAAAAACAGCCAGCGGAAGCCATTGTCCAAGAGCATCCCAGTCCAGACTCCTGGCAGACCCAAGCCAAAGGTCACTCCCAGCAAGTAACCGGCAACGATGCGAATCAGCCACATACCAATAGTCGTGGCATAAAAGGGAAGTCTGGCATTCCCCAGCCCCTGCCAGATAGCTGTGTAAATCACGGTGCCCACCGCCATGGGAGTTCCCAGCAAGGAGAAAAGCATGACTGAAAGACTGGCTGTGATAGCGCCGCTATTATCCGTATAGAGCAAGGTCAGTGGCCGACCAAAAACGAAAATTCCTAGAGCCACGGGTAGCATGCAAGCAAAAGAGAGCCAGAAGGTCCGCTGACGAATCAGACCGACCTCTTGCATATCTCCCCTCACCTACCGCATGGCCTACCAGCATGACTGTTGCTGTTGCGACCCCGAAGATTGGCATATAATTAAACTGCGTCAGAACTTCACCGATAGCATTCCCCGCTACTGCGTCCGTCCCAAAGACGACCACAATGGCGATAATAACTACATCACCAGCCCGCATCATGAGCCGCTCTCCAGCAGCCGGCAGAGACAGGCGCAAGAGCTCTCCGTCTAAGCCCCAGCTCCAGCGGGTTGTGGACAAATCCAGCTCCCGCCAGAGAATCAGCACACCGACCAAACGAGCCAACACCGTTCCCAGTGCTACACCGACAATACCAAGCCGAAAGACGAAAATTCCCAAACCGGAAAAGAGGGCATTGAGGACATTGGTCAGAAGACTGACATACATGGGGAATCTAGGATTGCGCGTGACCCGAACCAGAGCTCCAAAAGAAGTCATCAAGCTTAGCAGAACAATAGTCCCACCAACCAGAGCCAGATAAAGACCGCCTGCTTCAGCCACCGCCTTTTCTGTCCCTAGAAGATCCAGCATCTGCCTGCCAAAGAGCAGGGAAATTAGCCCCAATAAAAGGCTCAGAAGCAAGGTCAGCTTGATAGCCTCGGCTGTATGATAGGCCAAACGCTCCTTGTCTCCTTGAGCCAGAGTCTTGGAGATGAGACTGGAAATAGCAGCCCCCAGCGCGATAAAGATTGCCTGATAAATAGTAATAATGTTACCGGCTACCGAGACTCCAGAGATTGCAATCAGCCCAAGACTGGCCACCAGATAGCTGTCGACCATTCCCATGAGCATCTGCAAAAAATTCTCCGCCATAGCTGGCAAGGCGATATTCATGATTTTTTTATAAGTCGTCATTGTCTGAAGATCTCCTGCATTTGTATATCCTTTCTTACTTGAAATTTCCACTCTCCACCATAGAGAATAGAAAGCGGTGGGACTATTGTCCTACCGCATATGAATCTCCTATCACAAAAGCTCGTTTTAAGAACAAACTCCCACACTATACTACTTCGCATTCCCAAGCTTAATGAATATCTTCACTCCTCCACAAACAGTCCCAAGATATGGACATTATCTGCGACGGAAACGAAGGCAGCTGGATCTGTATGCTTCATGATTTGCTTGAATTCATTAAACTCAGCTCGGGTGATAACCGTCACCAGAACAGCTTTTTTCTCATGATTATAAGTTCCCTCAGCGCCATGGATTACTGTCGCCCCACGATGCAGCTTGTTGTGAATCTTATCAATCACCCTGTCCGGATGACTGGTGATAATCATGGCTTGCATGCGCTTCTGCTTGGTGAAGACAGCATCCGTCACCCGGCTTGATACAAAATAGTAATCATGGAGTACAGCGCATATTCCCAGCCAAAGGTCAAACCCGCAATCAGCATAATAATCCCATTAACAATCAGGGAAATATTCCCGACATTTCGGCCTGTTTTTTTCCGAACAGTCAGACTGACAATATCAGTCCCACCACTGGAAATGCTGGACTTAAGGGCAAAGCCAATCCCCGTGCCCATGACCACACCGCCGAAAAGGGCGTTGATAATAGGATTATCAGTCAAGGTTACTTCCGGCACAAACTGGATAAAAAGTGAGCTCATCGTAACCGTGATAAAGGTGAAAATGGTAAACTTATGCCCAATCTGGTACCAGGCCAGAATCATCAGCGGAATATTGATGGCGTAAAAAGTCACAGAAACCGGAATGGTAAAACCAAAGAAACGAGTACTGAGGGCAGTAATGACCTGCGCTAGACCAGTCGCCCCGCTGGAATAAACATGCCCCGGCTGAAAGAAGAAATTAACTGCAACAGCCGACAAAAAGCCATAGACAAGTGAGGCGGAAATCTTCTCATCGTACTTCTCACGCGAGATACTCTTTAAAGACCGCAAAATCTTAAAATTATAAGCAAACCTGCGGACATAATAGCGAAAGAGTTTGTAAAAATTAGTCTTTTTCATGTGCTTCCACTTGTAAACTCAATTCCTCTAGTTGAGCGACCGATACTGGACTAGGTGCCTGTGTCATTGGATCAGAAGCCTTATTATTTTTCGGAAAGGCAATGACTTCGCGGATATTTTCTTCACCAGCCAAGAGCATCACAAAGCGGTCCAAGCCCAAAGCCAAGCCGCCATGCGGTGGAAAACCATAGTCCATAGCCTCCAAAAGGAAGCCAAACTGCTCAGCAGCTTCTTGAGCTGAGAAGCCAAGCGCCTTGAACATCCGCTCCTGCAAGTCTTTCTGGTTGATACGAAGACTGCCGCCACCTAACTCATAACCATTGAGGACGATATCATAAGCCACAGCCCTTACCTTGCTCAGATCGCCTCCCAACTCTTGCTCAGAATCTTTCTGAGGTAAGGTAAAAGGATGGTGGGCACTCATGTAGCGGCCCTCTTCTTCTGACCATTCAAACATAGGCCAATCTACTACCCAAAGGTAGTTAAATGTATCAGGGTCAATCAAGTCCAGCTCTTTGCCCAAACGAACACGAAGAGCTCCCAAAGCAGCATTTGCCACTTCCAAAGTATCAGCCACAAAGAGAACTAGGTCATTATTTTCAAGCTGTAAAGCATCTGTCAACGGACTTGTCAAGCCTGTCAAGAACTTAGCAATTGGACCAGCTAGTTCACCATCAGCTACTTTCACCCAAGCAAGACCTTTAGCACCATGCTGTTTCGCTTGCTCTGTAAGCTTATCAATATCCTTGCGAGAGTATTTATCTGCAGCATTTTTCACCACGATTGCCTTGACAGCTGGAGCTTCTGAAAAGACCTTGAAGTCAACTCCCTTGACAAGATCTGTCAAGTCCTGCAACAACATTTCAAAACGAGTATCAGGCTTATCAACCCCATAAAGAGCCATAGCATCATCATACTTCATACGCGGGAAAGGCAGAGACACCTCAATACCCTTGGTCTCTTTCATAACACGAGCAATCAAGCCTTCTGTAATGTCCTGAATCTCCTGTTCAGACAAGAAAGAAGTTTCTAAGTCCACCTGAGTAAACTCTGGCTGACGATCACCGCGCAAGTCCTCGTCTCGGAAGCATTTAACAATCTGGTAATAACGGTCGAAACCAGCATTCATCAAGAGCTGCTTGGTAATTTGCGGACTCTGTGGCAGAGCGTAAAAATGCCCCTGATGAACCCGGCTAGGTACCAAGTAATCACGCGCTCCTTCTGGCGTTGACTTAGATAGGAAAGGCGTTTCCACATCAAGGAACTCCAATTCATCTAGATAATTGCGGATAGAATGAGTCACCTTGGCACGGAGCTTGAAGTTCTCCAGCATCTCTGGCCGTCGCAAGTCCAGATAACGGTAGCGCAAACGTGTATCATCATTCACTTCGATGCCGTCTTTGATTTCAAAAGGCGTCGTCTTGGCTGTATTTAAGACAGTCAAGCTTTCCACATGCAGCTCCACGCTTCCTGTCGCCAGCTTGTCATTGGCCTGCTCACGCGCAGCCACCTTACCTGTCACCTCTAGCACATACTCACTGCGCAGGCTTTCTGCGGTCGCCATGACCTCTGCAGCCACTGTCTCAGGATTGATGACCAGCTGCATAATGCCTTCACGGTCACGCAAATCAATGAAAATCAGACCGCCCAAATCTCGACGGCGGGCTACCCAACCCTTCAAAGTGACTTCCTGACCAACATGCTCCTTGCGAACACGCCCAGCATACATAGAACGTTTCATCTTTACTCTCCAAATTTTTAATTCTGTTACTATTTTACCACAAAGCGCCTAAGAAAGCCCTTCTGTCCGTTCTTTTTCTGAAAAATATTAAAGCTTCGCATGACTAATACTGACATTTATGACAAAAGGCCTGAGGCGAAGACCCCAGACCTACTGTCAGCTCTATAGATTATTCCTTTTTCTTGCTATCCTCATAGAGACTAGGCGCAAACGCTTTTGTCACCATGGCCGTCAAGAATCGAAACCCTCCCGCTGCCAAACCAAAAATCGGCGCCAAAGAACGGAAGAAAAAATTCCCCCGCATAAATAAACAAAGCAGACCAGTAATCACAAAGATAGCCAAGCCCTGCACCACAACCACTAATAATATTTTCTTCATCATTCCCTCGACTTTCTATAGACTATTATAGCATAAGCTGCGAGGGATGGATATGAGGTGAAAAATTTTGTTTTCTTAGTTCATAGATTCGAACTTTATCCTCATAAGTTAATTTCATTTAAAAACACCCCCAAAGTTAGATTTTTTCTGTCTAACTTTGGGGGTGCGGTTCAAAATTCACTCTCTTTAGATTAATCAGGCAATTCTACCTTCAAACTCATATCTGTGGGTTGCAATACTTTCTGAACAGCAGCGAGAAAGGCCAAACCGTTGTCAGATGGAGAATACTGGAATGTGATATGGATGACTTTTTTGTCAAACTTATCACCATATCGTTCCACATACTGCTTGCTTTCGAGGAAGTAGATATAGTTATTGAGTTTTTCTTGAAGTTTCAAGAGATGCTCCTCTTCTAATGACTCTATCCATTTGTTTTCATCAATCAACAACAACTCTAGATGGTCATCAGAGACACCTATAGCATCTATACTTGTAACATCTAGTTCAATTTTCTCAACTGTTTTAATCGGTTCTACCACTTTAGGTGGATTGTAGTATTTTTCCTTGAATTCCTTAAGGATCTTCTCTACCTTTTTTTCATCACACTGTCTATATAATGGACTACGGTCTAATACATTACATAGTCTTTCATAGGTATAAGTACGTTTCTGCTCATCTGATAATTTTTGAAATACTTTCTATAATATTTTCTTACTAATTCATCTGTTTCAATAACAAAGGGAAGATTGGAATATTCAGTTAAAAACCAATTTTGAATAGAAATATAATCAGTCACCTTATCTAATTTGACTAGGTCAATCGATAAGCTAAAATCTTTCAAGATTTCAAAAGTTCTTCTCACTATATCCTTATCACCTTCTACATACAGAGGGTACAAGCAATATTCCATTAATACGTTAATATCTGTGCTGTCCACTTCATAAGAATCCCGTTGTCGAAAACAATACTTCGCTTCCGTTCCTAGAAAAGCTTCTGCTTCTTTTCCTTCCCTCATCACTTCTAGATAATGTTTGACAAAAGTGTTTATAATTTTTCTTTATTTTTGAGTTTGTATGTCTTCATTTAGTTACTCCATTGATTTATTCTAAAAATCCCTTCAACAGAAACAATTTCATTAGTCCCAGGCTTATAGACCTGCGGATTTTTGATTTCATAATAACCTTGACGTTTAATGGCGGATAGAAAATCATCGTAAGAATGCCCCCCTTGTATCAATCGTTGGCATAAGCAGTTCGCTCTCAGACATATGAATGTTAGAACCCGCCCACGTTTTGGCCCCTGGGATATTTAAGGATGAAGAACCTGGCGTATCACCATTTGGAAATCTGATTAGATCCTGATTATTCATATTTCTAACGAGTTCAGGTGTATACTCATATTGATACATACCGGTAGAGTATGTATCATCACCAACTCCTTTGACTGTCGCAATATCAGGACCTGATTTCAGAACCCCATCCTCATCATATAAAAGCACAGAGTCTTCCATAGTACTTGTTGTAAAATTTCCTTGCCCTATTCCATTATCAGTCCTTCCAATAGAAGAACCTTTTTCGCTAAAAGCAAAATTTTTAACACTATTTCCATTCACAATAGAAGAGGCTCCACCTTCTAAATAGGGCTGCTTAATAGCTTCTTTGTATACATCTGGATAATCGTACTGTCTAGCTTCATACATCTTGTAAAAGGTTTCTTTGTTGGGGACTGCCCCTTCTTTAACAGCACGTTCCGCATACATATCAAAAGTATCCTTGAAGGATGCCTGCTTCTCTCTGCTGTATTCCAATCTATTTCTCTACTTGCAAGTTCATCGAATTTTGCGAATGTCGCCTTTTTGATTTCTGGTGACACATGCTCAATTGAAATATCCGATGTTTTTTGAGAAATAATCTCAATTCGAGTTCCTGGTTCAATTTTAGTGCCACCCGTAAAGCGACCTTTTCCTTCACCTACGATTGTACCGCCATATTTCGATAGATTATCCAGAATATCTTGACGTTTAATGGATAAACCATCTTTTGCAGTTGTATAATCTTGGATACGAATTTTACCAGTTTCATCTATACCGACCGCTTTTAATTGGATACGTTGAATTTCGCCTGCTGCATTACGAGTCTCAACAGTTATCTTAGTCTCGACATCATTTAGATTTGTCTTGAACTCATCAATCTTTTTAGTTGAAAACTCTTTATAGTTAGCAAAATTTGGTTCAGATATGTTATTTTTAACCTTCGGTACATCCACATCACTTGGCTTGACTCCGCCAATAGCCTTAGTTGCACTGTCGCCTGATACTTGCTTAACCTTCGGTACATCCACACTGACTGTTGGATGGGGTTTCAGTTTGGCCAGGGTCGTATCAGCTGGGCTAGCTTTCAGATGCAGGTCTGGTCTACTACTCAAACGTACATTAGCTGGGTCCAGCTTGGGTATTTGCTTGCTTTGAAGTGGGACATCCAGATGAGATGCTTTAGCACCTGGTAAGTCCACATCCAAGTCTGGCGTGCCTCCACGACTGAACTTCCCACCAAAGTAATTACTAGCCTTGCCTACTCCAAAGCTAGCGACTTGCCCAATCACTAAATTCTGAATTGCTGAGCTCGGATCCTGATCAGTCGCGGCTGCATAGAAAACCTTTGAGACATCATTGGCATCGTCCGCATACTTTCCTAATGTTGCCAAATTCTTCAATAAGTTTGGACCCGATGTGCCAAACTTCGTCAGATAAGCTAGTGAGCCCATGGATGCCAAAGTCGTAGCTGCATCTATCCCAGCCCAAACTCGATCCTCAGTTGAAAGACGATCGCCTGTTATCATAGTCTGACCTGTCCACGCGGAGTATGCATTATCCGCAAATAGATAGGCACCACTTGCATAAGTTAGTGTCAAAGATGCTCCAGAAGTAAAGGGAGCAAAGATAACACCTCCCGCTGCTGCTAAAAAAGCTAAAGCCTTTAAGCCAATATCAACTTTCTGCAAAGTATCCTTATTTTCTTCTTGAAAGCGACTAGCTTTCAACCCCTGATAATCAGGTATTTGGCTTGGGAAATACGCCTCAACAATATCTTCTGCACTTTTCCCTTCTAAATTCTTTATTTCTTTATCAGTCAGCTTATCTTTTTGAGCTAGATAGGCTTTTGCTGCCTGTAAGCGAGTCTCATAAACATCCTTTGCCGCCTCAATAGGACTAGCCTTCCCATCTAAAAGTTCGTGTAATTTGTACGGTTGGGGATCATTATAAGCTCTCTGTTCAAAACCATTTGGGCCTGCCTCTTGCTTATATTTAATCGTATCTTTTTTTGTATATTTACTCTCGTAAGGTTTTTTATCTCCATTGACATTGTTTAGACTCTTAAATGCATCATCCATTCCTCGGGTGAACTTATTGTCAATATTTTGCATGATGTCTGAGTGGACTTTCTTCGCGCTATTTAACATATTATAAATGCGCTGAATCGATTTGTCGAAGATACTACTATCTTTTTTTACACCTAAGGCGGCTTCCCCCTTCTGGGTATATAGGTCTTCAACACCTTCAGACTTTACAGTATTCCCAGCAGCTTCGATATTATCCATGATATCACTCATTGAGCTAAAATAATTATATGCTGGATCTGGTGCTTCTGTGGAAAAGTCTGGTTGATTAGAGTAGTACTTTGTCATTTCTGTGCTCCTCCCTCAAGACTCTTTCTATATTCTTGGTAATTACGCTTAATCTGGTCAATAGATCCTTTTGGATCCCGTTTAATAGCTTCCTTGTCTTCTGCTTTTGCAGTTGGATCGTTCAAGACTAGATTGGCAATTGAGGTTGCTAATACTTTGTCCATATCAATCATCGTATCATAAGTATTTTTTGAATGTCGGTAGAGTACTTCACAAATGGTTTCAAACTCTTGTGCTTTTAGGTGATAACGGGATAAACCACCATTACTATCACCCTTTCCTATAAAATCGTGAAAGGCGCCTTCAGACGAAAGGTTGGGAAGATTTGATCTAACACTTTGAATTTTTGTAACAATTTGTCCAGCCATATTGACCATATTTAAACTATGATAAATAAGTTGTTCTTGATCTGACAGAACTAATTTAATATCTACTGGCATATTACAGACTCACTTTCAATTTTTATAATTTGCTCTTTCAGTTGATCACTGTCAATTGACCGCCGGATTTGCCTATAGAAATCATATTCATAAAGATGGTTATCGTTTTTTAAATAGATGATATCCTGTGTGTCTTTTGACAATTCGTTAACTCGAATTCGAATAGCTTCATCATTTCCGTGATGAAGCACCAAGCTCATGAAAGCTTCTTCTTCCCATTGAGAGTGGATATAATCTTTCACGGTGTCATCAATATTTTGTAAAACGTTATGACTTTCCATCAAAAATGCTAGAAAAACTGCACATCCCGCACGATCAATTTGAAATTGATTTTCACCAATTTCTATAATGATAACTGCCATTCTCTTGAACTGATCAACCCCTGGAGCATAGAAAAACCGTTGATCAACTTGACAGTGATAAGATGCTTTATGATACTCTTTCAAATAAGCTCCATACATCGCGCATTCCTCTGTTGGCTGATTGTCAACTATAAGCCCAAGCTCCTTTAAATCTTCAAAGCCCTTCTCCAAAACCCATAAAAGATTTTCTTTTCGGGTTCCTGTCCATTCAGCTGGAGCCGGAAGCGGAAGAAATATTAAATCATCCGAATAATCATTAAATAAATGTAACGTATATAAAGCTTCTAACGTAAATATCATGCGTTATCAATCTCCTTTATTACATGAGAACTAGATATAGAACCAAGCAATTTTTTTAAGACCTGATACAGCTGTTTGAAGTTCTTTTTATACTCTTTCCATAATCAGTCCGATATAATTTAACAAACCTTTTCAAGTCCAAGTATTGATTTTTTTACTTTCACCTTTCCATTCTGTCTCATTTGCTTCAAGGCCAGATAGTTCAGCATCAATATCTGAAAGAAGACTTTTTGATTTCATTTAATTCACTTATTACAGTTTCTATCTGACTATCATCATATGTAACCACATTACTAGTATAGCTATTATCAATAGCATTTATATTTGTATCCATAAGCTTCTCCTCTTACCACTAAAGTTGTTCCCAAATTAGTTTTCCTTTATTATAAGCAGCTTTGTTACGGCTGATAGATTTTTTTCTAAATCTGCGATTTTTCTCCTAATGTCACATATAAGTCTTTGAAAGATGAGTTGGCATCTTTCACAAAATCAAGATACTCTTTTACAGTTTTTTTATCCGACTCCAATTTAGACTTTAGATTAGATAGATAATGATATCCTTCATTCCCATCAATCTTAGAAATAGCTTTTTTTCAGATAATTCTATATAATACTGATAGACACTAAGATCAATATCCGTATCTAATCCATGATTTTGAATCGAATCTCGTACTCTCTTATACTTATCTTGCTTAGCTTTATCACTATCGATCTGAGCTTTCAAACTAGCATCACTCATTTATTTCTGTCTCCTTCTAGTTTCCCGATTGTTCACCTGATTGTTTCTCTTTCAAGTCTTGCATGGATTTATCTATAACCTTTTTCACGACTTCATCATCTGTACCATATATGTGAGGATATGAACTACCAGTATCGCTGTTAGATTGGTTCGTCTGTTCTTCTTCTGTTCCAGTTGATGATTGCTCTGTTGAAGAAGAGTCTGAACTAGAAGATTCAGAGGAAGTAGTTGAGGTAGTTGGCGTCGATGAGTCAAAATTTATTTTAGGCCTATCATTGAATTCTCTCACGTTAATATCTTGTTGCTGAACTGGCCTATAAAACATAGCAAAGGTCAAAAGCAAAATGAACGTTGCACCAATGCCAGCCAGTGTTCTTTGGGTTGCTTCTTTACTAAGAAGCTTCACTCCTTTTGGACTCAATTCTTTCCAATCTGGATGCTCCTCTTCAATAGATTTTTTTTGTTTCAAAAAAGGAACAATAAGAAATTGATTTATAGATCCTAAAGTCACTATTGAGGCTGAGAAGAACGGTACGTATCTGGAAGAACTGAATAGAAGCATACAATAAAGAATAGAAGATAGAATAAAAAGACAAAATATCAAAAAGTCTGATTCTATACTCTTTTTTTATTTGCAAATACTGTTCCTTAGACATCTTAATCACTTCCTCGTTTCTTTGGTTATTTTGTAATTTTTAGTTTTACTTGCACGTTCTGATAGTGGAAGTAAATTTGATCATCTAACAGTGGCTCCTCTCGTCCCATAGATGAGCGAGTAAAGATACTTTGATCACTCATTTTCATAGCTATGAGAGCTGTGTCTAAATGAGCTTTCATGTATTTAGTTATGTCTGTATAACTGGCAAGATATGTTTTGTGGGTAACAAAGATGAAATGAAGTCCTACTCTCTGTCCTTCCTCTATTAGGAGAGCAAGCTCATTAGGTTCAATGTTACTTTGCGAAACAAACTGTGAGACATCCGTTATAACAACAAAATGTTCAAAAGTACTACGTTGTTTTCTAGCCATAAGAACCCTTTCCTTCAAGGACTCAAGTGTCGAACGGCAATCCATATCATAGCCTATATAATTACCTACATTATCTGAAAACTGACTGTGTTCCGCAATTGAATCAAAAATGGTAATCATCTCTTTGTTAAACATATGAAGCAATATTCTTATCATATGGTTTGTTACAGCAGTCATAGCAGTATCTTTATCAGATAACACGAGCAGATGTTTAAATTTACTAAACGGCAGACTAACCGTCTGAACTTCTTCAAATTCCACACCAATTGGTAGCTCGTGATTCTCAATGGCTTCCTTAGTGGTCGGTAGATTCATAAATTCATCAATCGTCAGCTCCTCTGGTACCATCGGAATGGCACTTGGTCGCTGTCCGGTCCATGCTTCTTGGAGAGAAGCGACTTCTTGACGCAGGTTGTTAAGGACTTGCGCATCATTGGCACCCGCTACTGGCAGAGCCAGCTGGATAACATCGACCTCGTCACGCTTCATGAGCGCTCGGCCCTTGATGTCTTCCATCGTTTTCGCTAGTGGGGTAGAGCCCACGATAGAGCGGACTTCTCCTACATCATTCTGTGGCAGACTCAGCTGGTGCTTGAAGTTGGCGTAGAACTGCGCCCGAAGGTTGGACTGACGGCCCGCTGTCACCAGGAGGTGAACACCGATACTGAGACCTTCACGAGAGATCCGCACCAAAAGTTTGAAGAGCTCCGCTTCATAGGCTTCTTCCTTCATGGACTCATAGCTGTCCAGTAGGATGACAATCGCCGGCTCTTGCTGACCGCTAGCCTGACGGTAGAGCTCCAAGGTACCAACACCGTAGTCCGACAAGAGTTTCTTACGCCGGTTGAGCTCCCGCTCCATGATACGGACAAACTTGGCAATCTTCTCCGTCTGATCCAAAGCAGGGTATCGGCTACCTGTGGTAATTGACCCAGTGGTGCCAGACCATTGGTCCCGAAGTCCATTAGGTAGAGCGTGACATCTTTGGGACTGAACTTGCGAGCCAAGTCCATGGCAGCACTCTGCAGGAAGGTTGTCTTCCCCGTACCAGGACTTCCGTAGAGCAGGATATGCCCATCCTTGGACAGGTTGACAGAGACCGGCTCTTGCTTCTGTGCCTGTGGGATATCCGCCATTCCGAGAAGGACAGAGACAGGCTTCTTTTGCTCCCAGGCTTCCTGCGGCTGGATAGGTTCCAACTCCTGCAGGGTCATCCGCTCTTTGAGCGGCGGCAGCCATGGCTGCGGTACCGGTGGGATTTGCTGGCTCTCTGTCAGTAATTGGATCTGGCTGACAATAGCCTCCAGCTCTGTCGGTACTTCCTTGATGTCTTCTGCTAGGTCAAGACCTGACAGGTCTTGATTGAGCACTTCGTATTGGCCTAAGTCGTTGATCAGGTAGATGGTATGGTCTTCAATACCCATCTCATCCTTATCCGGCTGGTAGTCTGCCCCTGACCAGGCCGACTGAAAGAGTTCATAGACTTCATTATTGCCGACCTGCAGATAGGCCCGGCCAGTCTGGGTAATCTCTGCCGCATCTGGCGTCTTAAGCATTTCCATCGAGTCCGTCCGGTCTGCCACCTTGAGTGCTAGCTTAAAGCGGGAGTTGGACCAGATTTGGTCATCCACCACTCCAGAAGGCTTCTGAGTAGCCAGGATCAAGTGGACCCCGAGGGAACGTCCGACCCGAGCGATGGATACCAGCTCCTTGATAAAGTCAGGCTGATTGACCTTGAGCTCTGCGAACTCATCCGAGATGAGGAAGAGATGGGGCAGGGGTTCAGTTGCTTCCCCGTTCTTAAATTTCTTTTGATATTGGTTGATATGATTGACTTCAAACTCTCTGAAGAGCCGCTCCCGACGGTGAATCTCCGCATTGATGGAAGCCAACGCCCGCATGGATTGGGCACCGTCCAAGTTGGTAATGGTTCCCAAGAGATGGGGCAGGTTCTTGAAGAGATTGGCCATTCCCCCACCCTTGTAGTCGATGAGCAGAAAAGCCACATCGTGCGGGTGGAAGTTGACGGCCAGACTCAGGATATAGGACTGGATAGTCTCTGACTTACCTGATCCGGTTGTCCCGGCAATCAGCCCGTGCGGTCCGTGAGCCTTTTCGTGCAGGTTGAGGTAGACCAGGTCTTCCTTGCCCCGCAGGCCGATAGGCACTGCCAAGCTCTTATACGGCGCATTCTGTTGCCACTTTTGCAAGACTTGCAGGTCCGAGAAGGTCTCTGCCCCATACATCTCCATAAAGGTCACAGTATCAGGGATCGAGCTTTTGAGATTCTGCAGGTGATTGAGCGGCGCCAAGGTCCGAGCGATTCGCTCCTTGTCATAGCCTTCTGGGAAATGATCCAAGCGGAAATCAATTTCTCTGAGGATTCCCTCTTCCATGACTAACTGACCAGTGTTGCGGTCCTTGATATTGACAACCGTCTTGATATTCTCAGACAGCGAGCTCATCACATCCTGCACGAAAATTAGTGAGCAGCCCAGGTCTGTCGGATCCTCTGTGAAGAACTCCATGATGATATGGTCGAGAATCAGCTTTTCATCTGTGACCAATACCACATAGTGAGGACTGTAGAGTGTCGTCTCCTGCCGGGTCGCTTCTTCCTTCTGAGCCTTGCGCAGTTTCAGGATTTGGTTGAGGCTGTTTAGAACCTGATCGTGCGTCCGTTGGTTATAGACAAAGCCACGGACATTCAGCTCTTGTAGAGTCGCATGCGGCAGCCAGCGCAGCCAATCCCATTGGTCGCGCTCCTCCTCTGGCATGATGGTAATCACCTGCACATCGTGGTAGGAGTGAAAGACCGCTAACTGCATGACTAAGAGCTGGAGCTGTTCTAGGACCAGATTGCGCGGACCGATATAGCCGACCGGCCCATGGCTGAGATTAGCGACAATAGGAAGGTCGGGAATTTTCTTATGCCGAGTGTAGAGAGCATAGCCCTCCTCTTCCAGCGCATCTTTCTTTCCACTCCGCTCCTCTTGACCGTAGGTCAGCTTATAAGAGGTTGGCACCTGTCCAAGCCCCAAGCGATAGTAAAGAAAGTCAAAGTGAAGCGGTGTCTTCTCGTAGATGCGATGGCTGTAGTCTGTCACCAGACCCGTTAATTCGTTAATGTTTGGAAAATGGTAAAGCATGCCATCACGCTGCTCACGTTCCAGCTTGTTCAGCTCAATAGCCTTGTCTTTTAAATAGAGGTGATAAAGATCTATGCGCTCCTTCTTATCTTCCTTGAACTTCTTGCGGTTTTTGAAGAAACCGCGCACCGAAAAGATAGCACTGGCGATTGACATAGTAACTGTAACGAGGATATAAATCCCCCGCGGCTGAACCAGTGTAATCAACACCGTCACCCCAACCATGAGAAGTGGCGGCACAATCAGTCTCAAGAGCTCATCATTAGGCTTTTGAGGCTCCTTGCTTGGCGGAGCAATCTGGATTTTGTCCTCTGAGCTCCGATAGATAATTCGCGGTGAGCGGTGATAGTCTGGATAGTCTGGATAAAAACCATGACGAGAAGCGCCCCGCAAGGTCAGGTTAGAACTGACCTTAGCCGGACCCGTCACCCAGATTTCTTCTGGATGGACCTTGAGACAAATACCTTCCAAGCTTAGCTCGTCGCCAGCTTCCAGCTGGATTTGATCTCCCGTCCACTCAACGTGATTGAGGTAGACTTGACCTCGCATCTTGGTCAAAAGCCAAGAATCATTTGTTCGCTTCAAGAGCAACTCCAAAGGCGCTTCCAGACTGATGGCTGCGCCCTTCTGGTCGCTAATGAGTAACTCTTTTCTGTCCAGCAGGTCATAAACAGCCGGTTCTGAATCAGATTGATACAAGGTCAGATTACCCAAGGTTAGACCGTCAGTTACAACACCCGTTTCTTCCCCCATCTGATAAAAGACTTTCCCTTCAGCTAGCTGAAGCTGGATAGGAGTCTCCTGATGAGGCAGGTAAAGCTGAGCCTTCTCACTCGCTGCTAGGAGAACTTTCTTGTCCTCTGTCAGCTGCAGCTCATAGCGCAGATGGCCTGTATAGATGATGATTGTCTTTCCCATACTTACTCCTTCGCGCTACTGCTAGATGACGCTTCACTGCTGGAGGAAGAACTTGCTCCTGAAGAACCTTCCTCGCCAGAAGCTCTTGAGCTAGAATCACCAGTCAAAAGCTCCTTGCGGCTATCCCAGTATTTCTTATACTCGCCTTCCAAGGACTCAAGCTTAGTCTCCCGATCCTTACCAGACAAACTATCGTCCTCACGCACCTTTTTCATCTCCTGCGTCAAGGCATAGATGATTAGATCTGAGTCATTAATCCGTTTGGCTGTGTCTAAAGCATCTTCAAAATCATTACGTCCAACTTGAATCCAGTAATTGAGATACAAATCATCTGATTTTAGCGTGACATTGTTCAGGATGACCTTACGCTGATCATCGGAAAATTCCAAGCCCTGGATATAAGAGTAGGCTAGTTCATATTTCTGTGTATTCGGCAGACTCTTAGGAGAGATTCCTTCCAGCTCATCGATGACTTTACTGTAGTCCACTTTAATGAAGGCAGTATCCGCCTGTAACAGCTTTTCCTTGAAAGGATTCTGTATGAAAATCAAATAAATCAAAGGAATGGTCAAAATCACAACAGCTGCTGTCAGCCAGATGGTCGCCAGTTTGAAAATCTTATGCTGCCGCTTGGAGACCAATGTCTGCTTCTCTGCTTCTTCTGCAGCCTTTTCCTGATAGGATTTCTCCAAAACTGCAACCGCATCTTCCAGACTGTCAGCCTCACGCAGCTCCACTAGGAAATCTGGCAGAGTTTCTAGCTCTAGCGAACCCTTGTAAAGCTCCATAAAGTCCAGATCTGCAAAAAGCGTCACTGCAAAGCACTTAGCCTGACGCAAAAAGTCCTCCCGAGAAATAGACTGAGGTGTCATGATGCCTGGAACGCCGCGGTAAGCAATCTTAGCCTGCGCATCCTTGGTAATAAAGAGATTGCTAGGATGCAACAAAAAAGTAACTGGCAATTCCAGTGCCGCTTCCAGAGCAAAAACATTGAGAGCCAGACGAATCCGCTCAGAAATCGTGCGCTTTTCAATCTCTTCCTTGGACAGCCCCAAAGGCTCAATCTGATAGGTGAAATAGACACTATCATGATCAGCCTTAGTCTCCTGCTCCAAGAAAAGCGGATGGTGCAGGTCCAAAAGCAAGAGCTCCCGCAAATCCTGCGTTGCCACATCCGAACGCTTTAGCGTTAGGCTCCAATTCTTGTCATTTTTTTCATAGATAAACTCTTGTTCAGCAAATACAAATTTTTCCTCAGTCACCTTAAATCTCCTCAATCTCTACTAAATCTCCTGTTGTGACTGGATAATCAGCCAAAACCTTGCCCTCATCCAGTATCAGCCCCTTGTTAATAATCCGCAGCTGATACTTATGACGCTTTCCTTCGATATTGAAAATCTGATCAATCTCCCGAATGAAACGACGGACCTCAATCCGCTTAGGAATGCGAATATCCACATCCTTATCCCGCAAACGAAGGGTGATATTGATATGTCCTTCCATTTTATACTTCTCCCTTACTGATACGATAGCTGACAAAGACAGTCATACTGACCAAGAGTATGGCTGCTACAAAGTAGACTACTCCTGGCAGAAAATCATCCCAGCTGCTTTCATCATCACTTTTCAAACTCGTCTGCAACTTGGACAATTTTTCCATTCCCGGCTGAAAAAGCTCCTTGGAATGGTAAATATCCGTCGGCCCCTGTATAGCAGAAAACAGTTGTCCCGCTTCTGTGGCCAACTGTTTAGTTTTGATACTGCTTCATTTCCTGAATTTTTTCCTGATTTTCAGCAACGAAAAGAGACTTGGTGCCTTCCGATTGTGCACCAAAGTTCAGTTCTTGCTCTTTTTCAATCCGCGAATTATCTATCTGCAGACGATTATCCTTCAGCTCATCTGCGGCAACAGCCATCACCGCAAACGAACCTAGGAGTAGGAATAAAAACAGAATTCTTTTCATACTCTTTTAAACTTCCTCAGTTTTTAATGTTCTAGTCTTGATAAAGATATTAGCTGCAACCAGCAGAGCCAGCAAGACAATCAAACCAAAGATGGCAAAGAAGCCAGCGGTCTTGCCGTCAAAGTAACCTGACAGCATGCCTTCTAGCACAGACAAGGCATTCAAGCTCTTGATAAAGGCCGGGAAGCCAGTCAAGCTAGCTGTCGTACCAATAGCATTAGATAGGTAGACAAAGCTGATAATCATGAAGAAAGCTAATCCCATACCCATCACGCGCAGATGCTTGAGGAACAAATACTGCCCCTGAATCAAGACAAAGCTAGCAACAACAATCAACAAGACCCAAGATGGAACATATTCCTTGCCGATGTGAAGCTGCATACTGGAGACAATCCCAATGACCAGACCAATCGTCAGTGACAGGAAGCCTAGAATGCCCACAGTCGTAATATCTGTATCTTGTAGTTTATTAAGCTTAAAGCGGTCTTTAACCTTGCGCACAATATTTTGCGTTGCAAAGAGATAGGCCGTAAAGAGACTAACAACCTCCAACAAGAGAATCCAAGTAAATGGACGGTAAACATTGACAGTCGCTTTGACAGATGAAGAAGACTGAGCAACCGGATTAGACAGGAAGTCCAATAACACTTCATTAGGAACGCCGTTCTCATAGGCATTATTAAGAACCTTGACAAAGGACTCCACAAAGTTGCCATTATCTTCCAATTCCTTATTGAATTGCCCCATCAAGCTTTCAGCATTCGCAGACAGTTTCTCTGTCGTTCCTTGCGCATTTTCCAGCTCACGATTGAAACTGCTGAAGATCTGGTTGACACTATCAGCTGCCTGCACATTGGTCTGTGAAGAGGACTTAACACCAGAAGTCGAAGACAGCAAGGATGAGAATTCTGAATTCAGAGATGACAAATCGGTGTCTGTCTTTTTCAATGCATCCGTAGAGGTTTCCCGAGAAGTTGAGATGCCTTTCAATTTCTCTCGTACATCTTTGTAAAGATTGAGCTGTTTATCAATCTCAGTTGCGAGTTCTGAATTGGTCCCTTTGACGTCTTCAATCTTGTTTTTCAAGTTACTAATCGTTTCATCCAAGGTTTCTTTAACCCCTTGACTCTTACCATCGTTACTTTTAGACAAGCTATTTTGATAACTATCTAGATTCGAATTAATAGCATTTATCAAAAAGGGTAGATAAAGATTCGGACATATCTTTATTTTTTTAACTCATCAAAAAGAATTATAAGCTTGGATTAAAGACATAACGTGTTGGTAGGCAGAAGAAATCTCTTGTACTTTAGCTCCATACGCCGCTGCCGCTTTTTGTGCATCCTCTACATTCACTGGCGCACTTGCAACCTTAATACCATTCAGAGAAATATCAATTGAGCTTTCAACTGAAGTGGCTGCAGCATCATTAGCTACATTGAACTGCACATTAAAATTAGCGCCTTCAGCCAAATTAATTTCTTGCCCATTTGTTACTGTTTTCGCCATTGTATGTAATAGTTTTAATTGTTACACCTGTTGGTGGAGTGACTGACAAAGTAGCCTTTCCAACCTGGCTATTAACTGGGCCGGTTGTAGAGCTAGCCGCTTTCTCTGCAGCTGCTGCCAGATTGTCTAACTCAGCACTTCCATTTCCTTGTGGTGTTCCAAATTGCGAAATGGTTGAATAGTCAAGAGCAGGAACAGACAATCCGAATTTCACCTCTGTTGGTTGAGAAGCTGGCAAAGCTTTTACTGCTTCAGCTATTTGTGCCTTCAAAGAAGCATCGTAGCTTGTTATAGCATCTCCTAACACTGCGCTAAGAGTAATAGGCTTGCCTTCTTCAACACCATAGTAGGTCCTTAATTTATTATCAACAAAGTCCTTAATCTGTTGTTTATGGACATCTAATTGCCCACGTTCTGCTTTTAAGGCAGCTTCCAACTGCTCTAGTTGCTTGCTGACATTATCAGATTGATTTTGATTTGGCTGATTATTATTATCGTCTGAATCATCACTAGATTGTTTTTTGGCAAGTTCAAGCTGTGCAGTCAATTTTTGTTGCGATTCGCTCAAACTATTATAAAGCGTCTCAGTTTCATTTGCCAAAAGCTGACGATCCATCTCAATCAGCTGGGTCATAAATTCTTCATAACTAGTTTGGTCACTAACTCGCTGTTTGAGAAGACTATCAAAATTCTTCCCATAAGTGGCCTGAGAGTTATCCAAGTCATCAAAAGCCTTAGCATAAGTTTCCAGAGTCGTCTTCAGAGAGTTATTGGCTTCGACAGATGAGGCAGACATACTAACCAACGTTGGGAAGATATTCTTAGAGCCAATGGCAGACTCCAACAAGTTGGTTCGATAATTGCCAATATTGGTAATTTGCACCTCTGAACTAGCCTGCACATTTTGCTGAGCTGTGTACAGATTGCTCAAGATGCTTGCCATATACATATCAACCAACTGACTATTCAGATCTGCGATAATATCCTTAGCCAGACTATTGGCCTCATTTTCAATCTGCTGATTTCCTGCAGCGTTAACTTTATAAGTGACGATTGTCCGATCTGCACTGATAGCATTGACATCTAGCACTTTTTCCGAAAAGTCACTTGGAATCGTCACGACCAGCTGGTATTTCCCACTTTCCAGGCCAGCATCTGCAGCTCCACGCGTCACGATGTACCAGTTTTGAGAGTCATCCCGTTCTAGATTTTTGACATAGCTAGCTCCAAGATTATACTCTTTTTTGTCAACCTTAACAGCCCGATCTTCATTGACGACCGCGACATTCAGCTTAGTCTTTTGATCTGTTTTGATTTTGCTGTCTCTAGCGCTGCTTGTATTCTTCTGCACTGCGACATTCAGCGTCACTACTGCAGCCAGCAAGGCGATGACTAAAACAACGTTTCCTATATACTTAAGTAATTTTTTTATTTCCCATGGATGTAAATTTCTTTTTCTTTTTAAATTTTTTTAGTTTACTGTTACATAAAAAGCACACAGAAAGACACAAAACAGCTCTAACAGTCTAATTCAGATGTTGATTCAGATTGTCAGAGCTTGCCTTTACATTGCAGTGATTTTCTTATCAAATATGAAAGAAACTGCCTTTTTCATTTTTAATCTTTACAAAAATAGGAAGGCTCTTGCCTTCCTAAAGCCGTTATAACAAAATTAGTGAATTTGTGCAGCGATATCTTGGTCAGTTTGCTCAACGATGTCAGCAACTTTAACCAACTGTGCATTGATATCTTGGAGCAATTGTGCAAATTCTTTGATTTTTGGAGACAATTCGTTGAATTGTGCTTCAAAGCTATCAAATGCAGAACCATCCCAGTTATCAGCAATAATTGCTTGTTCATTAGTCAATGTAGTCAAAACTTGAGTTACATTTTCAGAACCTTCAGTGTATCTGTTTGCAGATGTACGAAGTTCTTCTGGAGTTAATTTAATTTGTGCCATAGTTGTTTCTCCTTTAGCAAATTTATATAACGGGCACATTATATCAATAATCACTTTATGTTTCAAGTTTTTAAAGATATTTTTAAGAAAATATATTGACACATTGTCAACTAAGTTCGTTCAAACGTCCGATACTATAGCGTTTCTGACTGTTAGATTCAAGCCTTTAAAAACCCAATTTCTCAAAAAAATAAGCTGATAGTTTTCTTGGATTTGGTCTAGGCTAACAGTAATCTCCTCACGATTATGATTGTTCTTTACAGTCACCTGACCGCTCTCCACTTCGCTTTCACCCAAGGTGATAAGAGTTTTGGCTTTAAAGATATCCGCGGATTTGAACTGAGCCTTGAGCTTGCGGTCTAGATAATCCCTTTCTGCCGCAAATCCTTGTGCGCGGAGAGCCTGCACTAACTCCAAAGCTCTGCCATTGGCACCAGTTCCTAAAACAGCTACATAAACATCCAGAGCAGTTTCAATCGGCAGCTCTACTCCCTGCTTGTCAAGTACGAGAAGTAGGCGTTCTAAGCCCATACCAAAGCCAACACCTGGCGTTTCAGGTCCGCCAAAGTAAGCAACCAGCCCATCATAACGGCCACCAGCACAAATGGTCAGCTGACTGCCAGCCACCTCTGTCGTAAACTCGAAAATTGTGTGATTATAGTAGTCCAAGCCACGGACCATGTTGGTATTGATGACATAAGGAATCTGTAAGGTCTCTAGCATAGAACGAACAGCCACAAAGTAGGTACTGCTCTCCTCATCCAGATAGTCCAGAATAGACGGAGCACCTTCTACAGCCACCTTGTCCTCGGGCTCTTTAGAATCCAACACGCGCAGCGGATTCTCCTCCAAGCGACGTTGGCTATCTGCTGAAAGGCTAGCCTTCAGTGGAGTCAGATAATCAATCAAGGCCTGACGGTAAGCAGCTCTGCTCTCAGGATTCCCCAGCGAGTTAAGCTCCAAGCTGACATTGGTAATACCAATATCCTTGAAAAATTGAGCCGCCATGGCAATCATTTCTACATCTGTAGCAGGATTGCTAGATCCAAAGCACTCTGCACCAATCTGGTGAAACTCCCGCAGACGGCCAGCCTGAGGTCGCTCATAGCGGAACATGGAGCCCATATAATAGACTTTGACAGGCTTTTGCACTTCAGGAGCAAAAAGCTTGTTCTCTACATAAGAACGCACCACGGGTGCTGTCCCCTCTGGACGCAGCGTGATATGGCGGTCGCCCTTATCATAGAAGTCATACATTTCCTTGGTCACAATGTCTGTCGTATCCCCGACCGAGCGGCTGATGACCTCATAGTGCTCAAAAATTGGCGTGCGGATTTCACCGTAATTGTATTTTCTAAATGTCTTGCGGGCAAAGTCTTCTACATACTGCCACTTGGCTGATTCCTGAGGAAGAATGTCCTGAGTTCCTTTAGGTTTTTGTAATTTCATCTTCTGACCTCCGCCTTCTTTAGTACTTATATTCTATCATAAGTCCGCCATTTTGAGGAGCCCGAAAGGGATTTTTCATTTGGAAGAACTAAATCCGTTTTCATGTTCCAAAATAGCTTGAAAAAAAGTCTGAATTGTGAGAAAATAAAAACAATTCAAGTCAGATAGAAGGGGATAGCCATGAGAGACGATATCAAAATCAATGATCGAGCAGCTGCAATTCAGGATAAATTGGTGGAGAAGCTCGAGCGTATTTACGATCCGGATGTAGAGCTGGATGTCTATAACTTAGGGTTGATTTATGAAATTAACTTAGACGAAAATGGCCACTGCAAGGTTGTCATGACCTTTACCGATACAGCCTGTGACTGTGCTGAGAGCCTGCCCATCGCCATTATGGACTCTCTTAAAAAAATAGATGAGATTGAAAGTGCCTCTGTCGAGTTACTTGGTCTCCTGCTTGGAAAATCACCCGTATCAGCCGTTTCGGCCGCATTGCTCTGGAATCAGTCCTAGATAAGAAGGAACTTAGTTTATCTACATTTAAAATAAAAACACCAAACCCGCTAGAAAAACTAGCGGGTTCTTTTGTCATATATAGGCTATTTCTTACCTGTTTCTTCTGGTTTCCAGAAGTCAGTAACAGCACCTTTAGCGGCAGACGATACCATGTGAGCATATTTACCAAGTACCCCGCGACTATAAAGTGGTGGAATAGTCGTTTCTGCCTTGCGTTTCGCCAACTCTTCGTCAGAGACCGCCATGGAAATTTCCTTGGTGTCTTGGTCAACCGTGACCATATCGCCTGTACGAAGATAGGCAATCGGCCCACCATCCTGAGCTTCTGGAGCAATGTGTCCGACAACCAAGCCGTAAGTACCGCCTGAGAAGCGACCATCAGTTAGAAGGGCCACCTTGTCCCCTTGGCCTTTCCCTACGATGATAGAAGAAAGTGAAAGCATTTCTGGCATACCAGGACCACCCTTTGGTCCAACGTAGCGAACTACAACCACATCGCCATCTACTACTTCATCGGCCAGTACCGCATCAATAGCAGCTTCTTCTGAGTCAAAGACCTTGGCCGGTCCGACGTGACGGCGTACTTTAACACCAGAAACCTTAGCAACAGCGCCATCTGGAGCTAGATTACCATGCAAGATAATGAGCGGACCGTCTGCACGTTTTGGATTTTCAAGCGGCATAATGACCTTTTGACCTGGTGTCAGATCAGCAAATTCTGCTAGATTCTCTGCCACCGTCTTACCTGTACAAGTGATGCGATCACCATGCAGGAAGCCGTTCGCCAAGAGATATTTCATCACAGCCGGTACTCCACCAACCTCGTAAAGGTCTTGGAAGACATACTGACCGGATGGTTTCAAATCAGCCAAATGTGGCACCTTCTCTTGAATGACATTAAAGTCATCTAGCGTCAGCTCAACATTGGCCGCATGAGCCATGGCTAGCAAGTGCAGAGTAGCATTTGTAGAACCACCCAGAGCCATAGTCACTGTGATTGCATCTTCAAAGGCTTCACGTGTCAAAATATCAGACGGCTTCAGCCCCATTTTCAGCATTTTTACAACGGCACGGCCAGCTGCTTCGATATCCTCTTGCTTGTCCTTGGACTCAGCAGGGTGAGAAGACGATCCTGGTAGACTCATGCCCAGAACTTCAATAGCCGTCGCCATAGTATTGGCCGTGTACATACCGCCACAGCCACCAGGGCCAGGACAGGCATTACACTCAATGCGGCGCACTTCCTCAGCTGTCAAATCGCCATGATTCCATTTTCCGATTCCTTCAAAGACAGAAACCAAGTCAATGTCCTTGCCGTCCAGATTCCCCGGTGCAATCGTTCCGCCGTAGGCAAAGACAGCAGGAATATCCATGTTAGCAATAGCAATCATGGAGCCAGGCATATTTTTATCACAGCCCCCGATAGCTACAAAAGCATCTACATTATGCCCGCCCATGGCAGCCTCGATGGAGTCTGCGATGATATCGCGTGAGGTCAGAGAGAAGCGCATCCCTGGCGTCCCCATGGCAATCCCATCCGCAACCGTAATAGTTCCGTACTGAACTGGCCAAGCACCCTCTGCTTTGATGCCTTCCTTGGCTAGCTTGCCTAAATCATGCAAATGGATGTTACAAGGTGTATTTTCCGCCCAAGTGGAAATCACCCCAACAATAGGCGTTTCAAAATCTTTATCAGTCATCCCCGTCGCTCGAAGCATGGCACGGTTAGGAGATTTAACCATACTGTCATAAATCTTACTTCTGTGACGAATGTCCTTATCTGTCATATCTTTCCCTTTCATTGCTGTAATCTTTGTGCTTTATTATACCACACTTAGACTGTATTTTACAGAGGAAAAATTTTTAAATTTTTCAGAAGATTGGGAAAAATATAGAGGCGGATTTGAAACTTTTTCCCTATCAAGCAAAAAGAAGACAACTAGAAGCTCAGGGTTTTTCAAAAGAAGAAAAAAATCTGTCAAGTAACTTTACTTTACAAAAAGTTTTTGTTATACTGTTAAAGTTGATGAAAAATCATCAAATTCAATCGAATTCATAAACTAAAAGGAGAAACAAACAATGGCAGTACCTGCACGTCGCACTTCTAAAGCGAAGAAAAAAACAAACGCCGCACTCACTACAAAGTGACAGCTCCAACTGTAACTTTTGACGAAACTACTGGTGACTACTCACGCTCTCACCGTGTATCCCTTAAAGGATACTACAAGGGCCGTAAGATCGCCAAAGCTGCTGCAGCAGAATAATAGAAGGAGCTACCATGGCGTAAATATTACACTTGAACACAAAGAATCTGGTGAACGCTTGTACCTTACTTCTAAAAACAAACGCAACACACCAGACCGTCTTCAATTGAAGAAATACTCACCAAAACTTCGCAAGCACGTTGTGTTTACAGAGTTAAATAGTGGGTCATTACGTTTCAGTAGAAACGAAAAACCTTGATTTAACGCGATTCTTGAATTTCCAAATTTCAATGTATTGCAATAAAAATCAACCGAATGACTACATTTTTGACTACATTTTTTGTGAAATAAATTTAGAAATTCGGATATAAAAATCAAAGAGGAGCTTCACCCCGAGGCTCTCTTTTTGTTTTATTATTACTTCGTGAAGGTATTGAAACAGCATAGTTTTTTTCAATGCTTTGCACGGATTCAAAAAGAGTTTGGGACAAAAAGATTTCAATTTTTAAAAATCTTAATTATTAAGCCCTTCAAATCTATAATTAAATGCGAAAAAGCGAACAAAGCAGAATTCTGATTACCAGAAAACTAGCTTTGTTCGCTTTTTATATTGAGGTTGGACTTTTGTCCCAAACTCTTTTGAATCCGTGCATTTACAACATAGATATACGCAATATTAAGAGGCAAAGTCTCTTAATAGTTTCTCAGAGCTAACAAAACAGCTTGATGGATTTTTCTAGTTATCTCCAAAAATGTTATAAGTTAATTCCCACTTACAATATCTATTCAAAAGGAGGCACTTTGATATCTATAACTGCTAATTTGTTATATTTTTAATTTACTATCCCACTTGTCATAAAAACATTTCTGCAACTGGATGACAAATTCCTTTGGTGTCAACTATAAGCTTACCATTTGTATAGTATGCCAATTTTACATCATCTATTTGAAATAGACCTTCACAATTTTCTTTTTCGAGCCGGTGAAATAAATTCAATGATTTCAGGTGCTTTTTTCATTTTTATCAATAGAATTTAAGATGCTATAAAAGTCCATTCTTGAAATATTTTTCATATTCGTCTCGTTGATATACAAAAAAACTTCACTACTAAAACAAAAATCCTCGAACTCCTCTGACAACGAACACTTTCTAGCACGATAATCTGAAAGATAGATTATATTACCTTTAACTTCTGAGTCACCTGCCAGTAACTGAGCATATAAGTTTCCTAACTCTGCTAAAAATTTTCTACTGGCTCTCCAGTTTCTAATTCTATATCGCAATCGCTTCTCATTTTATTTCTCCTCTATAATTTGACTATATACATTTTCTTAAAAACTACCTAACCGCAGCGATTAGATAGTTATGAAGAGTTTCCATCCATTCTTAATTATCACTTTTTGTACCAACTGCTCCTAGCAAATCTGATTAATAGCTTGCTCAAAGAGAAATTTTACAAAATTTTTTATATGTGCTTAATTTCTGTGTACACAGAAATTAAACTAGAGTGATACCCCTAACCCCTTTTAATCCATGAAACGTTTTTACTTTTCAGCACTTTCTAGCTTTTCGCTAGTCTCTTAATCCCTTACAATTAGAAATTAACACAAATGACATTCTTTGTCAAGAACAAGAACAAGTCTTTTTTGTTATTTTTCCGTTACAGAAGTGCTTGCTGAAAATATGTGCACACAAAAATGTTCAATTATTTGCTATTAGTTGGTAAAAACAACTAAAACTCCAATCCAAAGGAGAACTTTTGGATGCAACAAATTTAAAAAAGAGGTAAAAATATGGCCTTCAAAATTAAAAACCAAAATGGTTATTCAGAACAATTCGCAACAGAAGCTCTTGGAAGCGAAACTCTTCACATTGTAGGATTAGAACTCGAAACACAATACGAGTATGAAAACAATGCTCGTACAAATACTATTTCAGGTTATCAAGCCTGGATTGCGACCGCAAGCCACAATCCTTTCCGTGTGAAATTTCTTCCTGAAAATAAACCTGACTTGACTTTCTTCTCTATTGGAGATGAAGTGAGCTTTGAAAAATTAGAAGCCATTCAAATCAAAAATAATGTCTACTTCCGTGCCAAAAGCATTCAGAAAGCATAGAGGAGTTCTTATGCTCAAAAAAGTTCATATTGACGATGCTTCCCTCATCAAATTTATCACCACAAACTTAAACAACACGCTTGACATCAATAGGGAGTCAAGTTTCACCAACTCTTTCTCCATCCACCTTGCTAAGGAAGATAAGGGGATGTTTTTCATTCCCAATCTTCCTGTTTCTTACGTCCTTGACCGCGACTTGTATTTCAAGATCGCGGACATTTGCTCAGGTATTCTCTATCCATACAAGACCTTACTCCTACAAAACAACGCTATCTTCTTTCCCTACAAAATAGAAGAACAAAATCTGGCACGTGCTTTCTTTTTCCCTTGGATGGACGGAATTCCAACTCGCTTAACTATTCCAGATATTCATCAGTTTATCAAAAGCGAGGTTTCTGAGAGCTATATTCCCCTGATGGCGAATCAAGTTAACTTTAACCTAAATGATGTTGTCCATATGGCTATCAGCGGTTCATCAGGTTCGGGAAAGAGTTATTTTCTAGAATACTTAATACGATGTATTCATAAAATAACAGATGACATTATCGCTGTTGACCCAAAAAAAGCAGACATCTATTGCTTAGGAAAAGAGTTGAATTTGACGGTCCTATCGCCTAATAGAGGGGCTAACCTGAATAGCTTCATCACTGAGGTAAATGATGTTCTTGGGGGTGCGATAAACAAAATCTACGAGCGCCAAGAACTCCTCCTCAAATACCCTAACGCTCCTCTAAAGCGAACCTACATCATCATTGATGAATTGCTCGCCCTGGTTCAGGGCTCTTCTAAACAAGCAAGAGATACCTTTGCCCAACTTCTCGGAACGGTCGCTCTTTTAGGTCGAGCGACCAAGGTTTCCTTGATTCTTGTTTCCCAGCGCTTTGATGCAACTGCCTTTGGGGGGAATCTCGCCGTTCGGGAACAAATCAACTGTTCCATTATCTTGGGGGAAATTAACACCAACACGACCCAATTCTTACTCCCTAACGCCCATATCGAAAATATCGTTGTCCCTAGTGGTATCGGGACAGGGATTGTTAAGTTTAGCGACGGCAAGCATGACAGTAATATCATGCCCCTCCTGACACCTCACTATAGAAAGAAACGCTAATGGTCAATCGTTACAACATATTCAAATACATTCTAATCGGCACTGGAGTTGGCTTTAGTGCTTTTTGTTTTTTTTCATTTGCGATTCCTTATTTGGAGAAGATTCAGCTAGCTGAGTTTGGGAGAGTCCTTTCCCAGCTCAGTCTCTACTTAGCTACGTCATTCGGCGCTCTTTGTCTTGCCTTTCTGCTCTTTGCTTACTGGAAAGGTGCTCTCCGAACTTTGGGGCGTTCTTGTCTAGTCACCTATCGCTTACGGCGTTTTGGACGTATCCTGACCTCTAACCCAGATAACCAGCTGGATATGAGAATCATTACTGACCAAAAGGCGGTTAAAAAGAAATTCAATCACTCCTTACAGACTCTGACAGCTGTCTATACCGCCGATAAGATTATCGTCAAGTGGCGTTTACCCCATGACCACGAAAACAAGAAAAGAGCCAAGCAGTTGCTTCCTGAAATGAAAGTAGAACTACAAGAAATTGATGGCGATTTTGTTTTCTCAGACTTTGAACAAATTCAAAAGGGGTGGTATCAAACTATCGGTACTTGCTTCAAATGAGTGTTGAAAGGTCTTTGTCGCAGACAAGAAGACCTTTCAACACTTTTTATTTACAAAAGTGTGTCATTGCTTTCTATCCCCTCTTATTCCTTTATCTATTGCGAGACTGGTCTTGGCATTGTCTCGCATTTCTATCTGTGCCAGTGTGCCAAAACTAGAAAGGATTACACACATGACCAAGAAGCTAAAGAAACAACGTTCCTTTATGTACACCCAACAAATGCGCCTCGCTCATCTACCTGACTGGAAAGACGAAATTGCACGCATTGTTCAAGCTACTCAGCCGTTTCAGTGGGCTGGTATTTTACATGACAAAGACATTGATGAAAACGGGGACTTAGTCGAACCCCATATCCACCTCATGTTGTACTTTAAACACGCCCGTAGCCCTTACAGCCTTGCTTGGGAAATCAATGATAAAGAAGGGAAGCGAGAAGATGCCCAGGTAGAGCGTCTGGAATTTTTCAAGCATCTCAACAACGGTTACAGCTATCTGGTGCACCGCACCACCGACGCCCAAAACAAATACCAATATCCTGTAACAGATGTCATCAGTAACTTTGACTTTGAGCGAAAACTTGAAAGTATCACCAAACAAATTGAACGAGCTCACAACAAAAATGAAAGCGAACTAATTAAAGAATACCTTGACCTACTCTACGAGGGAGTATTGACTCTGGAAGAGATTGAAAATGAACTAACGGGAAGTCAATACGCCAAAGCCAGTAATCGCCTGAAATCCGTTGCCGCAAAAAGGCAAGAAAAGCTCGGAAAAGACTTCCTTCAAAAGATGAAACTGCAAGGCAAGATGAAGCAAGTCATTTATATCTACGGCGCTTCTGGACTCGGAAAGACCCGACTAGCCAAAACCTACGCTAGAAACAAGGGAACACCCTACTATGTAACAGGGTCTAGCCGTGACCCTTTTCAAGCCTATCACAACCAAGAAACGGTTATCATTGATGAACTGAGACCCGATACTTTCCGATACGAGGACTTGTTAAAAATCATTGACCCTTATAATTTTGATGTTTTCTTGCCTTCACGCTACGTTGACAAAGCGTTGACAGCTGAAACCTTATTCATCACGAGTCCTTACTCGCCAAAAGAACTCTACGACAATATCTTACACCTCAAAAGCATTGATAGCTTTGAACAGCTCAATAGGCGACTGAGCACTGTAATCTTAGTGGAAGCCGATAAATTCTACCACATGACCTATCAGCCTGAACAAGCAACCTACACCAAACTAGACGGAAAAGACTTCCCTAATCCTTTTCACACCATTGAAAGAGAAGCATCAGCCGACTTTTTCAACGAATTTATCAATATTATCAATAGCAACGGAGAAAGCAAATGACACCAGAATATACACTCAAAAAACAACAAATGGCACGCCAATTAGCAGAGCTTGAAAGGGAGATAAACAATTCTCCTGAGCTCTACCCATACAAGCAACAACTCCTCCAAGAATGGGACTGTTTATACCAAGACTATTTAGCACAGCTTACAAACACACCAGAGAAAGACAACTAATATGAACTCAAGAATTCAAGAAATTAAAAACCAACTCCACGCCCTAAAACATCTGGTACAGAAACTGAACACTGTACCATTAAACGAAGCAAGAACCACAGAAGGATTGACTATCCTTGAACAAGGCATTCAAGAAGTTCTTGAAAAAATTGATGCGATGGATGAATGAAAGGAGAAAGAATGATTATAAACGAACAAACTAGGCTCAGTCAAATTGAAAATTTACTAAGTTACCTAATCACTCTTATTCAGCAACAGCAGGATATCCAAAAGAAGGCGGGGATTGTGACTCAAAAAGAACTGTTATCAATCCTAAAAATTTCCCCCAATACCCTAAGATCATGGGAAAAAATAGGTTTAAAACGATTAGAACCACCTATCGAAGGTACTCGAACCGTTTATTACAAAATGGATGATGTGATAAACTATTTAACTCTTTAACATCAAAATATGCTAAAATAATACCATCACATTAAATCCATGTGAGGTTGTTATTTTTAGCCTTTTATATCCGAAAAAGAAAGGCTGATATGCAAAAAGAAACTATCGTTTACAAAAATAGAAAGGTCATTAAAACAACTAAAAACAATAGTACAATAAGCTACACACAACGTGGAGTTTATATTAGTGTAGACTCAAAACTGGTAAGAAGATAACATCTTCCATTACTGCTAAAACCCTAAGAAGTCTTGACCGAAAAATTATTGAAGCTAGACTTGATTTTGAAGCTAAAGGTTCGACGGTAAAAGAGACTTTAGTCATCAATAGTTTTGAGGAATTGGCAGAAGCATGGTTTACAAGCTTTGTAACGTGGGTATCATCTCAAAACACTATCAACCGTGTTAGAGGATACTTAAATACCTATATTATTCCTAAATTTGGTGATTACAAACCAGAAGAAATTAAGTCTGCTGATATTCAATTATGGATCAATCAGCTTGCTCAACAATCAAAAAAATCTGTTGAATCAGGTGCTAAAAAGTCTAAAAAGGGACACGCAAAAGATTTCGGAGCTGTTGTTTACAAACTGAGTGATATCTTTGATTTTGGTATTACCAATTTTGAATTGACACACAATCCTGCTAGCTCAGTTAAAATTCCACCAAAACCCAAATCCTCTAAAGAACGTATTATGGTTTTACATGAAGAAGAATTGGCTACATGGTTGAAACATATTAGTAGTTTACCAAATACAAGAGCAAGTCGTCGATTCAAAGTTATCTGTGATACTCTTCTAGCATCAGCTCTACGAATCAATGAACTTCTTGCTTTGACCATTCATGACTTGGATTTTTGACACTAATGAGATTGTTGTGAATAAGACTCTAATGTGGAAAGCAGGAAATAAAAAGCTAGATATAAAAGGCGAAATAATTTGTAAAAATAGTGCAAAAACTGACTCAGGTAATCGCCGAGTAGCTGTTCCAAGACAAATTTTAGAAGATTTGCAAGCATTCTACAATGAAATGAGTTGCTATTTCGAGAAGCATAATCTTCCTACCGTTGATTTGATTTTCCCAACTATCTACGGGAACTATATGTGCGACAGAAACGAGCGTGCAACACTAAAAAAACGCCTAACTGAGTTAGGATTGCCAAACTATGGTTTCCACCTCTTTCGCCACACCCATGCTTCTTTAATGCTCAATGCTGGGGCAAACTGGAAAGAGCTTCAAACAAGGATGGGGCATAAATCCATCAAAACAACCATGGATACTTATGCTGAATTAGCTCCTAAAAAGAAGGCTGAGGCGGTTGAGATTTATCTAAGGGAAATAGCTAAACTTACAGATTAGTCCTATGACTACATTTCTGACTACATTTTTTTAATAAAAATTTTTTTCAAACGTTGATTTAACAGCGTTTTGAGAGACGCTAAAATAACATTTCAAACCTTTACAGAAGTGAAGTAAGCATTCAATACGAATCAATACAGAAGAAAAACGCTGATTTCAAGCGTTTTTTCTTTTTGCCAAATGCGATATATTGCACTGTATTTCAATTCAAACTCTACCTTTTTCTCTACCTTTTTAGATAAATATATCATCTGGATATTGAAGTTAAGCCCTGCTATAATTTCGATGGCAGGGCTTTTTAATATTTGGTACATTACCTTCTTATCTATATTTTGATGGAGCTGAAGTTGACATCTACAAAGTTTAATGTTAAAATACATTCAAAAATATATTTGAATGAGGTGTTTTATGGTTCAAAATATTGTTACTTCAATAATCCTGTATTCTGGGACAGCCGTAGACTTACTTATTATCCTAATGTTATTTTTTGCCAAAAGAAAAAGCAGAAAGGACATCATTAACATCTATTTAGGACAATTTCTAGGCTCTGTTAGTCTAATATTCCTAAGTTTGCTTTTTGCATTTGTCTTAAATTATATTCCTAGTAAAGAGATTTTAGGTTTACTCGGTTTGATTCCAATTTTCCTAGGCCTCAAAGTTTTTGCTTTTTAGGAGATTCTGATGGAGAAGCTATTGCAAAAGATGGTTTGCGAAAAGACAATAAAAAAACCTGATTTTTTTCTAGTCGCTATGATTACTTTTTGCAAGTTGTGGCGCTGACAATATTGGTGTCTTTGTCCCATATTTTTACCACCTTAAATTTAGCGAATTTGATAGTGACTTTACTTACTTTTTCTAGTCATGATTTATCTCTTGGTTTTTCTGCCCAAAAATTGGCACAAGTCCCTTCTGTTGGAGAAACTTTGGAAAAAAATATAGCAGATGGTTTATTGCCGTTGTCTATTTAGGATTGGGGATGTATATCCTGATTGAAAACAACAGCTTTGACATGCTATGGGCTGTGTAAGGCTAGGAGAAAAAAATTATGAAAAAAAGATAGTATCTGTCAAGTGGATGTTATAAATCAACAAAAATGTTACAACCGCATCGAACTACCTTGAAAAGGAAAAAGTCCAAAAATCACTTCGCATTTTATCAAAATTTACCGATAATAAACAGATAAATATCATCTTTTATCTCCTTGCCGTCGAAGAACTCTGTGTCTGCGATATAGCCTGTTTATTAAATCTCAGTATGGCATCTGCCTCCCACCATCTTCGTAAACTAGCCAATCAAAACATCTTGGATACTAGAAGAGAGGGGAAAATTATATATTATTTTATAAAAGATGAGGAAATCAGAGATTTTTTTAATCAACTAGGATAACAACTATTTTTACTACTTTTCCATGATTATATATAGGACTTATCTATGAAATTTTTTTGATGAAAATTACTCACAAGAAAGACCTACTCGTAGCAAATGTTTAAGAAAAAAAGTATAATTTAAAAGCAAACCGACTTGGACTATAAAGAAATTATTTTTCTAAGATATTACCAAGTTTGTTGATGATTTGTTTTACCACTGCTTCAGCTCTATTATATTTAGAGATTTAGAAACTGTAGATAGAAGTGAAATAATTGAGATAAAGAAAAGCCTTTGAAATCAGTATTTCAAAGGCTTTTTTTCTTTTATTGACATTTAAACTAAAAATCTATCTTCTGTTTTTTATGAGATTCACAGTTTCTTTGATATCTAAATGATCCGTATAAAGTAAATAGTCTGGATTAATATTTTTTTGGCTAGAAACTCATTTTCTAGATTTGATTGATAAGTCACCCGTTCTTTCTATTTCCTCTCTAGATAGATCCCTTTCTTTAAGCCTTTCTTCTTCTGCCAGCAATACACAGTATTTTAATCTTGTTTGTCTAGCCTTTAAAAAATCTGTAATTTTTTTGATTTGTTCCTCAAAGATGACATATTCTATGATGACTGTCATACCTCTATCAAGTAAATTACTGGTAAGGCTAATGATATTATCCCAGAATAAATCCATATAGTAGCCATCGTCTTCCCAAGGTGCTACTAAGCCGCTTTTAACCATTAAATAAATCATGTCGCCTTCTATCACAGCACTCTTGTCAAAAGAATAGGCTAATTCTTTACTGACACTGCTTTTTCCAACACCTGGAGGACCCGAAATGATATAAACACAATTTTCCAACCTAATACCTCTATAATCTACATACTTGCTCATATTATAGCATTTATTGGAAAAAGATAAAAACGCTGATTCATTTACAAATGGAATACTCTAAGCAGCAAACTGCCTAGAGTATTCTCGTTTATGTCACTAGCAGGTCTCGAAAAGAATTAAGCCTCCTCTTTCTGTCTGAGTTCAAAGAGGTCTTCTACTTTCAGATTGAAGACTTGAGCAATTTTGAGAGCCATTTCCAGCGAAGGATTGTAACGGTTATTTTCCAAGTGCAGAATTGTCTCTCGCCGCATGCCGATGCGGTCGGCTAGCTCCTGCTGGGTCATGCCCATGGACTCACGAACAGATTTGAGATTGGTGATAATCTTGCTTTCTTTGGCCATGGTTATCCTCTCCGTTCTAAGATAAGATAGACAACCGCAAAGATGCAAATCAAGGCAGCTATGCTAATAAAGATCTGCCCCATGTAAAGAGTGAGAGAACCCATGTACCCAATGATAACTGCTAGGATCATCAGTGCACCTAGTATAAAAACAAACATCAAGCTAGCTGCCTTAGCTAGATTAGCATAGAAGCGTTCGTCTGGAGTTTCCTTGACATTTTTCAAAGAGAAAAAACCAAATACAATCGCTTCAATAACGAGGCCAACTCCCAAAATCCATTCTTTAATGCCCGTTCTTTCGCTTGGGGTCGCAACCCAAATCCCTACTGTATAAAAAATGGTTGCTGCAAACAAAAGCATCGTGTAAAGCTTAGCAGACAAGTCAAAAATAGTCTTTCCCTTACCTTTCTGACTCTTATGAGGCCATGGTTTCATGTGCAGCCAGCCCCAAATAGCTACAATCTGACCTAACACTGAAATACCAGCAATAACTAACTTGGGTCCCCAACTAAGATTAGAACCAAATAAAACAGTAAAATCAATAAAGAGAGCTGCGGCAATCATCGCAATGAGGCCACCCGTTTTTTGACCTTTTTTTCATGATAGACTCCTTTCCTTGTGTTAGAAATATTTAACACTCTTTATGTTATAAATATATCACACTTCAATTTGGAAAGCAAGATTTATGTGCCAAGGTGGCAATTATTTGAAAAAATTCTATAATAAAAGCCCTCGCCAGATAAATAACTAGCAGGAGCTTGTGTTTCTATTGACTATTCATAGAGTAGTAAAGTCTCTTATTCCATCTCTCTGAGATAGTTCAAAGCTTCGTTGAAGGTTTTGACAGGGACGATTTTCATTTTACTCTTGATTTTGATAGAAGCACGAAGTGCCTCATGGTAGTTAGAACGCAGCTTGGGATTGTACTGGGCAATATCGGCGTCAATGGTATCATCAGGAACAAAGAAAATCTCAGCGCCTGCCTTATCTGCAGCCATAACCTTCATCTCTATCCCACCAATCCGGCCAACATTTCCCTTGTGGTCAATCGTTCCAGTACCAGCAATAGCTTTTCCTTTGGTAATATCTTCAGACACGAGCTGATTGTACAGCTCTAGACTGAACATGAGGCCACCAGAGGGACCTGCTACACCATTGCTCTTAAACTTCGTCAGAGGATTCATGGCAACACTGGCTTTGGAACCTAATGCAATCCCCAAACCAGGCTTACCAGTTGTCTCATCCACAATCACAGGACCGCTAGCCAAACCGATTACACCATTACGGCTGTACTCAATTGATACCACATCGCCAACTGGCCGCTGCTCCATCTGATCGACAATGTCGTATGGGCTAGTGTAACTCTGATTGTCAATCTTTAAAATCACATCACCTTTCTGCAGCTCCTGAGCTAACGGCGTCTCTTGGCTGACAGCATCCACGAAAATCTCTTTATGTCTAATCTCAACAGTACGACCAGCTGCTTGATAAGCTACCTGCAAGGCATTGAGATGGGAAGACCCCATAGTGCTGTTCTCTCGCTCTTCCCGTCCCTTCTCCTTATCAAAATAGTTTTCAGGTACAGAGACATACTCTGTTTCCAGCCTATAATTAGGCAGCAAAGTTAAAAAGAGGCTGAACACCCGGGCATCGGAAACACCGACAGCCATGACATAGATTTTACCTTTTCCTTTATCAGTTCCTCCTTGAACTTGGACAAAGTCTTTGGCATTCAAAGCCGGCCTCACGGTCTCTAATTCATAAGGGAGAGGAATAAAGCCAATCCCAGTTAGCACCAAAGCTGTTATTAAGATTCTTGTTACTGATTTCATATCCTTCCTCTTGTTTCTATCAAGTATTGTCTGGTCTTGCTACTTCCTAAATTAATCACCAAAATCCACCACTTCTGCATCATTTTCCATCAGAGTATCGGCAAAAACTGTCCGAACAACCAGAACAAATACACAGTAAAAGCTACTGAAAACTAGGACAGGAATCATCTGGATCAGGCCAAGTAAATCATCCAGTTCACCCAGCAAGGGACCAATATACTGCCTTATCAGATCCATCAGGAGATGAGTGCCCAAGCCAATCAGCCCACCAAAAGAAGCTAGAAAAAAGCTGAGCAGAACATAACGACCCCTGCGCTCCTTCATCAGCAGGACTGACTTTCTCAAACAGCCATAAAAAGAAAGTGGCTTGGCCAGATTGTCTCTTGAGCTAGTATCCTGAATGATATAAGACAGCAAAAAGAAGTGCGAATCAACCAGATAAGTGAAGAGCAGGTAAAAAACCATGAACAAGAAAGGAAAGAGAAACTGGAAAATCACAATGGCCTCTGGACTTACTGCTCTCCGATAAAAGGCAAAGAGACTAGCCACCCCAAGATTGATGCCGATTGCCGACCAACCCATGTACAAAATCAGAACCTGGACTGCACTGACAATGAAGGAATAAAAGAGGCGAGTAAGCAAGCCATCTGAGATACTGTACCAAACTGCATAGCCAAAATAGAGCTTAACCATCTGCGGATTTCGTATCACTGTCAAGGCAAATTTATTGACGTAAGCAAAAACCGAAGGCAATTATAAATGCCAAACAAGTCAAGACTAAAATGGACCGGTAAGACCAACTCGAAACCAGCGGAAAAAAAGAAACCAGCCCAGCACTGCAAGCGGGATTCCGACCAGCAAAAAGGCCTTTCAGCCAGACAAAATAATATTCTGTAACAAAAAAATCCAAGCTTCTCTGAAAACCCTTGTTACTTTTTACATCATTCATCGTTCATTATCCTAAATCCTAAAAACCCTTTTCTAATTTTTTTCATAAATATTAATCTCCAAAATTAACTATTTCCCGATCATAAGACATCAGGATGTCGGCCATAACCGAGCGAGCTGCCAAGGCATAAATCAGCAAAAAGCCATTTATCATACTAACAATCATTCCCACAACATTAGACACGCCATCGCCAAAAAGTAAACTCAAAACTTCTATTAGACCCAATACTACAGGAATAAGCTTTAAGACAAGCTCTACCAGTAAGTAACGCCCCCTCTGACCATTCATACGAGAAAAGGACTTGCCCAAGCTGCCAAAGGCTGACAGAGGACGCAAGAGGTTATCAGAGGAGTTGGTATCCTGAATAATATAAGGCAACAAGAAGAAGTGAGAGACGATAAAATAACTGTAAAACAAATGGAATACCAAGTTAAACATTGGTGCTATTAAAAAAAGCAGGAAGAGCATGCTAGCTATCTTCTCTTGATTTTTTGCAACCCAAATCATCCAAGTTCCCATATTCTCTCGAAAATTTGCATCTGGCATCAAGACATTATAAAAGTATACAAAAAGAAGTAATATAGCCAAGAAAAAGATGAAGACGTAAATAGACATAGAAAGCAAACGCCCAAAAAAGCCATCAGAAATACTGTAGCCAACAGCTCTCCAGAAGTTTCTTCGCACCATCTGCGGATTACGAACCATGGTCAAGGAAAACTTATGGATATAAGCAATCACAAAAGAACATAGAAATCCCAGCAGAATTATACTTGGAAGAAATGTAGAAGTCAATGGAGAAAAAAATAGAATTAACAGCCCCAGAATAAAAATGGCAGTTGAATGATAGCAAGCCCTGCTGTCCATACAAAAAAGTAATCAACAGTCAGTCCCCAGGCTTCCTTTAACACATCGCTTACGTCAAACTTTTTTTTCATAAATCCCCTAATTAAGTCATTTTTCGCCAGAAAAGACGATGTAGATGTCACAGAAGCAATTTTTTGTTTTTTAATCCCGAGAGGATGATTAGGAATTTTTAGAGCCCCAGAGAGCAGCAAAAACTCCGTCAATCGCCTCACCAAGAAATTCTTCCTATAATAAAGCAAGCTGAGACACGATTGTCCCAGCCGCCTTAACCTTTTTTCAAAAAATTTCGAATACGAATCATAATCTTACTTGACCAAGTTTTGTCAGATGCGTATCTTACATTGATAGCAGCCATGCTCTTACCATTGTAGAACTGACCGCCAGGCTTGAGATAGTGCTCGCTAAGATAGCGGGCAACGGTATCTATACCATCGTCAAATGTTGCGAAATTTCCTGCACTGGAAAAAGGACTGGAGTCATAAGCCATGAAACCAAACAGGTTGTGCTTGGCCTGAGCAATCTGACTGCGGCCGTAATCCGATTCGTGAATAGCCAGCCCTACGAGAAAAATTGCATTAACTCCATGATCTTTCTCTGCTTTTTTGAAAGCTTTTCCCAATCCAGCCATCGGTGTGCCAGCCAGACGACTATCAATGAAATCGGCTGACACTGTGCTTGGCACTGTTACATCTTCTGAAAAGACGACTGCTCCTGTTTTCTTGGCCTGAAACTGATCTGACACCTGCACTAAAGATGGATCAAGACTGGCCTTTTCATTTGCCGCTAGGCGGCTGACAGGCAGTACACTGCCTGAAAGGACAGTAGCTGTCGCTAATGCTATGATAACTTTTTTCTTCCTAAACATTTTTTCTATCCATTTCTATTGTCGCTTTTGGTTTCCTAGATTCCTCCCCAGAAATATAGGATGACCGCCATGATACTCATAGCAGGACCAAAAGGGACTTCTTCTTTCAACTTAAATTTGAATTTCTTAAAGATGGTTGCGATTAAGAGAATAGCTCCAGCTACAAAGAAAGAACCATATCCCAAAATCAGCGTATTCAAGGGGCTAAACCAACTGCTCAGGGCAGCTAAGTAGAGAATGTCTCCCATCCCGAAGGCCTCTTTCTTGTAATAAGCCTTGGCCCCAAAATAAATGAGAGAGTAGAGACCAGCGCCGACTAGCAGCGAAAAAAGCAGTTCCCAATTGAACTCATTGGTAAAAAACGTAACAGCCATGCGGCCCAGCCAGAAAACCAGCAGAACCGAGTCCGAGATGTACTGAGTATCAAAATCGATATAACCGATAATGAGACAAAGTGACACCAAAAGACAGGCTGAAGCAACCATCCATGGCCCCTGATCTTGAAAGATCAGATAAGAGGCCAGCCAGAGCAGACCCGTCAGGAGCTCCACAATGAGATAGCGCGGTGAAATCGGCTCCTTACAGTGCTTGCATTTAAAGCCCTGCATGATAATCGACACAACCGGAATCAGCTCCACCGAAGTCAAGACATGGCCGCAGGACGGACACATAGACCGACCTTTGGCAATGCTCTTTTCCAGTGGCACACGGTAGATGACGACATTGAAAAAGCTCCCAAATACGACACCTAATATAAATACTAAACTTGCAATCATAATTTTTCCCTTTTTATACTCTTTGAAAATCTCAGGTGACGATGTCAAACTTCGACTTCCCTTGAGTATCACTTAGATGCCAGAATGATGGATACTTGCCCCTCCTCCAAACTTAATGAAAATACCATATCTGTTTCTGTATTGTTTTGAATGGTCAATTCGGTCAAACCTTCAGCCGGCGTTCCGACGTTGAAATACTGTCCTCGATAGGAAATAACATTGGTCCGTGAAAAGGCGAGCTGCTGAATGGCATCTATAATCTGCTCAGCACCCTGACCGTAAACTTCTTTATTATCCTTGCCCTTGACTGGCAGATATCCAGACTCTGCATTCAAAGCGCCCAGCAATTCTGAGATAGACTTGGTCTCGCCAGGAGCCAAGTAAACATTCTGCAGCTTGTAAAAGGCTGTCTTCATGTTTTGAGCTTGGGCAGCGTTGGTCGGCAGTGGTACTTCCTTACGCTCTATAAAGTGCGTATATTGGCTCAGAAGCTCACTCTGATCTTCTGCTTCGACAGGCGTACTCTCAACCTTGACATCATCAAATTTACCAGTCTTGGCAATCTCCTCAGATGCTTGGATAAAAGCAGCAGGGTCAATCTTATAGCCATTAGACTTGTCTCCCACCTTTACGTTAGACTCGCCGTCCATGACCAGATGATTGGTCGTTGGAAGCTGACTGAGAACATCAGGATGGGCAGCTAAGACATCGTTTAAAGGTCTAAGCCAAAAGAGTCGATTGGGATAGATGGAAATCTGTAGATTTTCCTTGGTATCGAAAAACGGTGTAAACTTATCCCAGACTGTCTTGGCTGAGATATTATCCAGCCGCTTGAGCTCTTCTTCTGTGAAATAGCTCAGTCCTAAAAAGCGCATATCTACAGAGAAGTGTTGCCCCGTAGATCAGCTGAAAAGTCGCCTTATAGGGCAGTTCTCTGTAAACTTCAATCTCAGCTTCGCTCCGAGAGCGAACCTTCATAGAGGGACGGCCATTGATACTCAGGTCAATCGTTGGATTAAAGACAAAAATGACATAAAATAAACTACCCAGCAGAAAGGCAGCAAGTGTCGCTGCTGGAAGTAGTTTTTGATATTTTGATGAAACCTTTCTTTTTCTTCTTGACATGAATCTCATCCCAACCTTATACTACGCATTCAGCTAAGCGGATAAGGAATTTACGGTCGATACGGCGAAGAAAATCAATGATGTCATCTGAAACAGTATCTCCGGCATTCAGGATAACTCCTCCATCTGCATTAACAAGATCTTTTTGCAGTGTTTTGCCCTACCAGAAGACGTTTTTTTGCTGATCGATAAAGTCGTTGACAGCTTTCTTTGCTGCAGAGTCTTCTTCAGCAACTGGAGCTGTACTGATAGTTGTTTCCACTTCCTCAGCAGGGGCTGCCAATACTTCTTCCAAAGCAGCATCCAGACTCAGCGCCGCTTCTGTTTCTTCAACTTCTTCAGCTGGAGCTGTTGTTTCTTGTACCAAGTCTTGGACTTCTGGTTCTTCTGCTGTCTCTACGACAGCTTCAGAAAAACTCCAACTCAGGAGCAGCAGCTCCCTAGACCTACAGCAGCCAAGGCCTCTGTCAAATCTGTCGCAACTTCTTCTTTTACATCTACTTTTTCATCTACAACTGGCTCGAATACAGGTGCTTCAGCAACTACTTCCTCAATTTTTTCAGCAGGTTTTGCAGCTTCAGTCTCATGGAGCAGATCTGCTGCAGCCAGACGGCCCATCTCTACATCAGCTTCAAGATGAGGAGCTGTCTTTTTTTCATCATTGAGGATGATGTACTCTTTACCAATCATCAAGATGCGTGATTTAGGAATCTGAATTTCCTCGCTGGCATCTTCAGAATTAACCACCAAGTAGCCAATTTCATTCTTTTCGTCAATGTGATAGTCAACAACAGTTCCCACCTTGTTTCCATCAATTGTAATGACAATTTCGTCAAAGACGCTACCCTGCTTGTCGTTCAAGACCTTCAGATCTGCCTCTTCCAGCTCTTGAAAGACTGAGCTGTTTTTCACCATGACCGCAAAGTCACCGATGCCTTGGATGTTCTTGCTAGACAGCAAGGCAAAAAGGCTGTTCAGACTGCTTTTGACTTAATGACAAAAGTCAGATTGACCCCCTCGTCAACAAAGACTTCATGGACTTCACCCAGTCCCATCCCTTTTTTTCAATCTCAATGACAACGGTCCCTGTGATTGTTTTTTACAACTTTTCATAATTTCCCTAAAACCCTTCTAATTGATTACAATCAATTGTATGTTTATATAGTATTAATTTTTCACGATTTTGTCCAGCATGTTGAACGCTTCTTGACGAAGATTTTGATCTGAGCTGCCTTGGACAATTTCTTTCAGATAGCTCTCAGCTTCTTGAACTGCATTAGAAGCCAATAATTCCTGACTTTCCAGTAGGAGGAATTGGAAATAGACTTCTTTATCTCCCGCAGTTGCTGCTTGTCTTGCTTCTGCTGCTTCCTCAGCCTTGAGGATGTCAGTGATTTTCTGAAGCAAATCTTCTTCTGTCTCATCTGTAGCCGGAACGACCGGAGCAGCTTTGACTTGTGCTTCCTCAACTTTGAGGATGTCAGCAATTCCCTTGAGCAAGTCTTCTTCTGTCTCATCTGCAATTGCTTCTTGAACAGGCTCAGCCTGTGTCCAAAGAGCGTCTTCAGAGACTGATTGAACAACTGCTGGTTCAGCAGCTGCTTCAAACTCAAACGTTTCTGCTGCAGGTTCGAAGCTGCTTTCTTCCTCCCAAGTCTCTGCCACTTCAGCAGTCAAATCTTCCTCTTCAGCCCCAAGCAAATCATGCTGAATCTGGCTGAGAATATCTTGATAGACCCTGAATATCAGCACGATCACGGCTAACCATAGACTCTTCAGTAGCAGAAAATTCTGGCTCTGCAGCTGCTTGACTGAAGGCTGAATCCATCTTAGCTTGTGGCTCAGTGTCTGAGTCAGCAAAGAAGAGAGATTCTAAGCTGTTTGCTGCTCTCGACTCTTCCGCTCTAACTGGCTTGATATCTCCCGTAGCAGCAAAAACATCTTCAAGGCTGTTGCCTCCTACTCTTCTGCCACTGGCTGCTGAGCTTGTTCTTGCTCAGTGAAGAATTCTTCCTCATCTTGAGAAACAACACCTGTCACCTCAACCGCCTGCGGTCTGAAGTTGCCATAGCTAGACTCCGTATAGGACATCGGTCTAATCTTAGACAGAACAGCTGTCTCAAAGGCTGGATCATCTATATCTGTATAGCCTTGATTGCCGGCTGCATTTGCTTCCGTAGGCTGAATCAGAGAGTTGGCCACCTTAATCTTAGTAGAACCCCTTGCGATGATGAAGCAGGACTGCAAAAAAATTCATCATTGGCCTTTTTGTGCGCTGTGGTCCATACCCACCATACTGACCTCAGCTGCCGCTAACTGACTGTTTGGCTCATATTCTCCAAAGGCAGGAGCTGTAGCCAGATTATCAACCGGGTAGAGAGGTTTTACTTTCTCAAATCTTGTCATATCCTTTTTGATAGAACGGTCTGCTAGGGTGCGACCAGAAGCAGATACCCTCTGCCTTGCCGGACTTTTCCTCAGCCTGAACCCTTTCTTTACTTTCCTTTCTCATCCTACCGGCTGAAGCATTGGAGAAGTTCAAATCTCTAGCAGATGACAAGCCTGCGCTCTGTCGCTTCCACTTTCTTGCGTGAGCTCTAGCATGCTTCTGGCTTCTGCTTCGCTGAAGCAGTTGCTCTCTTCTTGACTGGAGCTAGCTCCTGTGAAAAGAGTAGCACCATATAGACAGCCAAGGCCAAGGCACAGAGTCCCAACAAAGGCTATGCCGGGAACTTGTTGAAAGAGGAATGGAGCACCAATCGCAAAATAGCATGACCCATACTACGAGAAAAAAAGGCGCTTTATTAATGAAATCCTAGAAACAAATAAAATGTTAATCGTATGCAGTGCTATAAGCCCTGCTCCAAAAAGGTAAAAAAATATGCCATTTGAATATTTTTCGACACCCCCACTTTCTAAATGATATTAAACTTTTTTTCAATGCAAAACCAGTCTTGATTTTGTTTTTTTCCATAAACTCCATTAAAACCCAAAATAGACTCAGGGCGTCTATTCTGAGTTTGCTTGTATTATACTTCAAATATCTCTATGTTTTTAGTTTACTATAAATGCACCGCGAATACTAGTCTAATAACTTGGTTTTTAGCATTTTTTTAAGAAAAATTTACACATGCTCTTGAAATTTTAAACCATAGACTTATTTGGTATTTTTTCAAAGTATTTTAGCTAACTACCAAGTTATTCACAGATAGGTTATCCAGCTTCATAGTCGTTTCAGGGCTTTCTCCGCTCGGAGTTTCGAAAGTAGTAACCCACAATAGTCATTGGATAGCTGAATCCTGGAATGTTTTCAGGATCGAAGCTAACTTCGCGCCAGCCAGTCCAGCTGTTTGGACGAATGACGTGAAGGTAAATCTTCTGCCCGCTGGCATTCTTGACAATCAAGCCAATCTTGCCCTGCCATTGATTAGACAGAGATAGAGAGAAGCTGATAGCATCCGGCTTATTGTTCAAGGATACATACGGTGCTGCAAATTCCATTTCATACATGGTAGAAGACTTGGTTGCTGGAATCTTAACTACATTGGAACCTGAACCCTCAAGGAAGTCCGTATTGTCAACCGTCACATCATACTGATTGCTGCCGCCTGACTGAGTCAGCTTAAGAGGTGACTCGAAGCGGTAGATAGTTGATGAATTGTAATAAGCTGACAGACCATCGTTCCGACTAGACTGAGTGCTAAGCTGCTCCAGATAAGACGGAGCCAGATTGGTACTGCTGTTAGCATTCGCGCTGCTAGTTGTATTGGTTGTTGCAGCCCCCAAACTGCCCTTATTGCCAGTTGCATCTGTGCCGCCACCAGCTGTTGTTACAGATATAGAGCCTGCCTGCCAAGTCGGAATCGCAAATGGAGACTCCCAATTGGCAAATTGAATCGGTGTCTTATCGACATTACTCTCCAGAGTCACATAGCGCTCGACGTCTTTAACCTGATAGAAACGCAGCTTGATTTTACCACTGGTTAGATCAGGGTTTTTGTTTTCCTCTGTGCTAGATAGGCTTTTCTTTCCACCCAATTCCAGCTCACTGGAAACGATTTTTTGTTGATTGCCATCAATCAATTCCAGCAATTTCAGAACCTGTGTATAAGTTCCTTCGAACTCAATGTCCGCTGTCATCTGAGTGATGTTGGTATTATTGGTTGTTCCGTTCCCTGGTGTCGCTGTATTAGCTGCAGTTGTTGTTGCAGTATTCGCATCTGATGAAGAGCTACTGCTAGATGAAGACGAGGACGATGTACCAGACGAGCTAGAGGTCGTACTGGATGAAGAAGACGTCTCACTTGAGCTTGAACTGCTAGTCGTACCAGAAGAGTTGGAGCTTTGCCCCTTAGACGAAGTTGCAGCCAATCCCTCCTGTTGGAGTTCCAACTCTGTGCTCTCAGTGTAGTTGACAGACTTGAATTTAATACCGCTTTCGTTGACTAGCTTGTCAATTAAGAAGATGAACTCCCCTTGATTGGTCGTACCATAGTATTTCTTAGCCTGATCCAGAGTCTTAGCATTCAAAGTTTGGAGCTGTTTGGTAAGAGACTTCCTCTGACTAATCTTGGCATTCTTGCCTTCCAGCTCTGTCGAGATAGTTGCATGCTCTTCAGCTAACTGCGCCATCCGTGTATAAGAATTTGTTACCAGATACCCACCACCAGCAAGTACCGCTACTCCTCCAACACAGGCCAACAATTTCTTGTCACGCTCATTTAAATTACTCAGGATTTTTCTTTTCTTTCTCATTTTTGCTCTTCATTGAAATCTACATCCTTCGTCAAAATTTTAATGTTAAACTTGTACACTGTATTGTTATCCTTTTCCTCGCGAGTAATGTTGTCCACAAAAATATGGTTAAACTTCTCAGACTTACGAAGCTCTTCCTCAAACTTAGCGATAGAAAGATGCTCTTGAGACGACCCATTGATTTCTACATTGTCGTTATTAATCTTAATATCGTCAAAGACTAGGTTCCGTGTCACGTTTTTATTAAGGAAGTCCATAAAGGCTTTGTTTACTCGATGCAGGCGGCGGAAATCGCCTTCCAGGCTGGTAAAGAGAAGTTCGTCATTCTTGACCGTAACAATCTTATCTTCAGTCTCAGAGACTGCCTTCAGCTCTTGAGCCATCTCTGGACTCTTGAGTGTCTGCTCCGCTCGGTCAATCTCGCCTTGGAGGTGCATAGCGCTAAACTGGAAGAAGCCAATCAGCACAATCATAATCGCTGCAATCCCAGCAAAAGCGGAAATAGCAGCAAGTTTTAGTGGACTGGTTTTTAGCTGGTGCCACATGATATTTTGAAAAGTAGTTTAAATCTCTCCGCATTAGTTCGCTCTCCTAATCAACATGGCTGTAGCCGGAATGAACTCCGCATTAAACTCGGCAGAACCTTCCCACAGTACATTCTCATAATCTACATTATCAATTGAGATGAATTCCCGATTCATGCTCTGCTTCAGAATAGCTGCCAACTGCCAGCAGATGTCTTGGTCACCAAAGACGTAGAAACTGTCAATGTTGAGACCAGTTGATCCGCTAAAGAAGTTTTCAGTATTGAGAATGTGGTTCTTAGCATCAGCCACCCACTCATCCAAGGCCCTCTTCAAGAGACCCGTATCCAGATCATCTGAAGCCACTGCTGGAAGCTTCTGCAATAGACTAGCGTCGTCTGCATAGCTCAGGATGTCCTTGTAGCCACGGTTGAGATAGTTGCTGGTCACAAACTTGCCTTCTGAGTAGAGATAAACACCAATGAAGCTCTTGCTCAGATGTACCATGCCGACATTTTCCTTGGTCAGCTTCTTGGCACGATTGTTAACCGCCTGAACGCGTTCCAGCCATTTTTCAAAGGTATTAGACTGAAGGTCAAAGACATAAGGTGTCAGCTTCAAATTCTCAGCCAAGCCCAGATATTGCTCTACCACGCCTTTTGGCACAGCATAGACCATGAGTGAGCGAGTATCTTCATCAAGCGGAAAGGCTGAATTAGACTCCTGCTCTTGGAACTGAATAACATAAGAAGTCGGATCAATATCCAGATATTGCTGAAGCTCATAAGATACCAAACCTTCAATATCCTCATCATTTTGCACACTAGCTGCCACATCAACCGAACGAGCGATGATATTGGTATTGCCCAGAGCAAAGAAAGCGTACTTAGCAGTGATAGCATGCTGCTCCATCAGGTCGCTGATAATATTTTTGAGAGTAATCGGGTCGATAATCTCACTATTCAGCACAACACCTTCTGGCAGATTGGCAGATGCCATCTTGATAATCTCCAGCTCATTGCGCTTCTGTCTGGCAACAACCAAATAGACTGATTCGTCAGTGAAGTCAATAGCCATCAGATTACCCTTGATTGGTTTACCAAACATAGTGTAAGGTGCATGCATTCTAGTGACCGGTTGGCTCGCCGCACCACTGCCTTTCTTAGCAAAGAGCGAGCGATTACCAGACTTAGCAGGCATATCATCACTGCCACTATTCTTAGAAAAGAGCGGCTTGTTGAGCTTGGTTAAGAAGCTCCCTTTTGCTGTTGACTTTTCCTCATCGTCAAAGTCTTCTTGACGATCTGACTTGATCTGAACCCCTTGAATAGATAAGTGTTCTTTATGTTTCCCTTTTGATGAGAAGAGCGGTTTATTTAATTTTCCTAAAAATGAGCCTTTTTTCTCATTATCTTCTTCGTCCAGAGCTCTTCTGCGCCCCTTGGACGAAAACATATTTTTTGCCATAATCTCCTAATCTCCCTTATTTTTCCTAAAAACTATTTCCCTAATTATTTCGCTCTGTATTTGTCGCTGAAATACTCAGCAAGAATATTAATCTCGCTGTCTGTCAACTTCTTGTTATAGACAGCAAACTCATTTATAAAAGTTTTTCCGCCAAATATAATCTGACTTCTCCTAATATCATGAGTCACACCATTACGCTCCATGAAGAGTTCGTGTGTGTGAGCTAAAGCACCATTGACGAAGACTTCAAGTTTTAAAATCTTGTTTGTCACAGAGGCGCGAACCTGAATGGAATTGTCCTTTGTATAATCTAGTACAACATTTGCATATTGTCGACCACCATTATTAGCATTAGTGTTATCAACTGTCTCGATAGCAATTTTACCATTAGCTTCCAAGCTAACTGTCCAGTTTAAGGAATTATCTAACTTATAAGTTAACAGCGAGCCTGTCTGCTGACGATTCCCAATTAAAATTGAGGTCGTATAACCCTTATTGAAATCGTGATTACTAAACTGAATTTTGGAGTCGTTAAGAGCGATTAGCTGTCTGGTCTGATTGATAGCTGGTTCCTTATAGTTGATAACAGGAATAACAACTCCATAGACTCCATTCTTTTTAGTCTCCGCATAGTTTGCCACAACAGTATTAGTGTGCGCTACCCCATCAGCTGGTATCGCTGAAATTGTTTTATCAGAGTTCCTCATCAGGGCTAAATCAGCATCCGTATGAATTAATAGATTAGGTCTCATCCCACGATTAGGAAGACCCATAACCCAAATTCGCTGTGGACCTTCTTGGTATTTTCCAACACGTCCAAATGAGTTAATTCCCCGTGCTGCAAAGGTTAGATAACGTCCGCGCATCTCATCCGTGATAGCGATTGGTTTCTCGTTACTGCTTATTTGTTGAAAATCATCTGGTAGCTTAGGTAATACTATACCAAAACCAGTATTCTCTATATTAGGCCCCAACGTTCCTACCGGAACAATCTTACTATTATTATAATTAATACTGGACTCGCTGAGAAACCAAGCAGAACTGGTATGAATCTTGGCCTTTGTAGACTGTTTGTTATCTTTGAAGCCTGCTTGACCTGTCGGACTAGTCTCACCAGCATAATAATAGTAACGACTTGTGTCTTTTAATGAAACGACTCAAATCCTCAGGAATATCCAAGGGGATTTCCTTTTTATTTGCGGCAAAGAGATGGATATTCTTGACTTTATTATCCTTATAAGACAGGGTCGTACCCTTGACGCTAACGCTGTTGCTCCGGCCGTTTTTACCTATACGATAGGTGAAAGTTTCAACATCGTTGCCACTTCCACCATCTTTTTTAATTTTTGCTAACCGGGTTTCAAAATCTTCCTGAATGTCAAAGTTCAAAGCATTTTGATTACGCTGGCCCAGAATATTCTGGTAACCAGTAGAAAAGAAAGTCAATAATCCTGCTGCAATGACACCTATCAAAATGAGGGCTATCAAAACCTCAACTAGAGTAAAACCTCTGGTTCTTCGCATTTTTTCCATCGCTCTTCCTTTCTACGGACCAGACACAAACCAAAGATCCTGTTGAATTTGCTTTTTAATGTCAGCAAACGTCTGTTCCAAAGCAGCTTCATTAGTCGCAATGACAAAGGTAGAGTCTACCTTTCCGACTGTTTTGATTTGATCAGCTATTTTTTGTCCGTCTTTTATTTCTTTTACATTCCCTGAAAAGCCGATGACACTAATACGCTTAACACCAGAGCCGAAGGTCTTTGCCACTTGTCCCACATATTCCGTAGTCAATGAAACAGGTTGATCAGCTTTAATTTGCTTACCATTTGTTGGGAAATTGGCTGTCAGATCATACTTCCCAATCCCGTCAGGAGAGGCTGTATAGGCATTTGGAATACCATCTGTCAGCAAGACAACATATTTTAGCTGGGCTGGATTTCTCTGAAGACTTACCAAGCCATAGCGAAGCCCATCTCCAGGGTTAGTAATCCAACTTGTAGGGAGGGCTTTAATCTTAGTTTTAATTGTCTCTGTGTCCTTATCTAGCTCTACAAAATCTTCTTGAATATAACTTGCATCACCAGAAAACCGAACCAAATTAACACTAACGTTTCCTATTTCCTTGAGGTCATCAACCAAAAGATTTGCTTTGGTCTTCAAAATATTCATCCGGGTTCTACTATCTGTTGGTTCCAATTTCTGATTCCACAGGCCATAAGCCCATAGAGCCAGAAGTATCAAAAACGAAAGAAACAGCTGTATTTACCTGACCTTCAATAGGATCGTTCCGATAAGCAAGAGCAACTCCTTTCTTACCTTTGGCTACTTTAGATATAACCTGCTTGGTATTAAGAGCTGAGATTGCTGTATCGATGGATAGTTTATTCTTAGAGTTTTTATATTGACCTGTTAGATTGTAGTTAATCAAGCGATTATCTTGGTATGATTCATCAGCCTTAAATTCTAAGTCCAGTTGCATATCATAGAGGGAATTAGTTCCTAACACTGACTCGTCCCAGCTTTTAGTTGACTTATTCCAAATATAATTTATAACTTTCTTCCCATCAGGGGATAAACCGATATAATTCCAGCCCTCAGTTTTTCTGACATCCTTGCCATATTTGCTCTCGTCAAGGACGAAAACAGAGGTCGCCTTACCAATGGTACGATCCACATATTGCATAGAAGTCCGCATTTCTGATTGGATACTAGCTTCCCGCTCGATTATATTGCGGCCTGAAAACATTGTGTTAAATACAAGACCTATCAGAAGTCCCACCATACTTGTAAGGATGATGGCAATAATGATTTCAGTCAGTGTAAAACCTTTTTGTATTTTTTTCATCATTCTTTCCTATTTAAATTTTTTTATCCATCTATTTAGCCGAGATTAAGTGGCCCTCTTCAGAACGGATACCTTGCGTTTCCCAGTTAAAGATTACCACATGCTCATAATAATCTTTACTATTAGCCAAGGTTGATTTTGATTTAATGGTTATAACATAATTTCTAGGGCTACGGTCATCACCCTCAAAGGATCCATTCATCTCAATCTCAGCTTTACCTCCATCTTTGAAGGTATGAGTAGAGATAATAGGATCTTTAGGGATTCTTCCTTCCTTATCTTGTGCCCGCCTGCCAAACTCTGCATAGAGAGGAGAAGACGCCCCCTCACCTAAAGCTCCCCAAGCAAGCTGAGAGCCAGATGTTGCTATATATTTGGCTTTAAGGTAGCTATACATACGCTGGGTTTGCATCTGTCCCGTATCTACTATAGAAGCCATAATACCAAGCATGGCCACCAGCAGCACAATAGCCACAATAACCATAGGCAGGGTTGACCCTTGTCTTTTTTTTCCTTTCATGGATAATATCTCCTAATTTTCTCTTTTGATATTGCCAAAATAGTTGTCAGATGATGACAACTACTTTGGTAATATCCGACTGCCTTGGCAGTCGGAATAGAGATTTTCTTTCATTGCTATTATTAGCTAGCGCTATTCAATCTCCAGTCAAATTCCCAAGTAATAGACTTCCCGCCACTAGCAGGCGTATAAGTCGAAATCAGCTTATGACTCGTCTTGTTAACCTCATGAGCAATCTTGCCATTATCTGTTGCAAGGGTCTTAGACAGCTCTCCTGAACCCTGAGATTCTTTGGCTATATAAGGCTTGAGCGCATCAAGGTCTGGTACATCAGCCGTTTCTGGTTCGACTTGCGAACCAATATAGGACTGCACAGCCTGAACCAACTGACGATGTTCCGACTGGATACGTGCCTTGCGGGCAGTGTCCTGGAAAGAAACAAGAGAAGGAATAGCGACTGCTGCGAGAACTGCGATAATAATAATCACCACAATCAACTCAACCAAGGTAAAGCCTTTACCTTTTTTCAAGTCCTGACGGAGCTCTTTTAGCCTATTCAGCATTCGTTGATGTTCTCCCTATTTTTAAATCTGTTTTTTTATAATTAATTAGTACTGTTCTCGCGCCAGTTGTAAACCCATGTTTTTGCTTCTCCGCCACTCTTTGGAGTATATTTAGAAGTCAGAGTATGAGTTTTTGGATCAATTACGTGTGCGGCAGTACCGTTATCTTGTGCAAGAACCTTATCAAGATCACCTTCTTTTTGAGAGGTTTTAGAGATATATGGTTTCAAAGCTTCAAGATTTGGTACATCAGCTGTTTCCGGATCTACTTGAGAACCTAGATAAGACTGAACAGCTGAAACCAACTGACGGTGTTCTGTTTCGATACGGCTCTTACGCGCACTATCTTGGAATCCTGTGATAGCTGGAATCGCTACTGCTGCCAAAACAGCAATGATAATG
>BNJU01001857.1_pt1 | contig 76976 bp, 67 predicted proteins | sample 8539281 | NCBI WGS metagenome assembly BNJU01 (sample SAMD00202456, study PRJDB9452) | human saliva metagenome | isolation source: human saliva | place: Japan
GTTTCTCTTAATCTACACGGTAGCGGCGTACGTGTGTCTACACCGCTTGGTACTGATATGTTGCTCTTATTGAGATGCACGGTACCTGTGATTCTTCCTGGAAGAATCTTACCACACTCTCTCGAAATGTACTTTCTGAGGTTCCAACATCCATATAATCTGCCCCAATAACTTCTCACCACCAGAACATACTTCCTTCACTGCTGCAGTACGGCCGTCTTGATCTTCTGCTACTTTGTCTGACTTCACAAGAACGCCGCTTTCCCTCCTTAAAATAGCAAACTAAATCTTACCCTCTTTCATCTAGCTTCAAACCTAGGTGAAGGGTCCTCGTCCTCTACCCATCAGTATACTCATAAATCTTCAACAGAAGTCATCTGTTGCCCATAAACGGACTACCATTTCTCACAAATAAGGAAAGAAGCTTCCTCCTCCCTGTCACTTTAGCATCTGCACTCCTGATCCTCCCAAATGACGTCTGTGTTATAAACAGTCTGTCCGTCTTGTTCTGGCTATACCGGTTTGAATGCACCAAAACCAACATACACATACCCTGATGCCTTCTTCTCGACAAATTCACTCATCCCGAAGGACACCAACAGATAAGTCAACGGTAGGCTTACCGTCATTCCTTTTCCTCTTCTATCCACCTAGCCGTATATCTTGCGATAACAACTATTCTCTCCTTCTTGAATACGCAGTCTCAGGATCTACCTGAAATACATAAAGCTTTGCATCTTACCTCTCTCCTTGTTCAACCACGTTTTCTGCAGCCTCCTTTTCCTTCGCCCTCAGCACAACTTCTTCAGGCAACAACAAGACAACGGATTACCACTCCATGATACGAACCGGTTCTCGAGACTCGTTAGGGTGTTTGCATCTCCTGTGAACAGGATGAAATAGTATCGAAACTTCTTCATGACCACAATTTCATAAGCCAATCTCTTCTTACTCTTCATGTTCTCAGGTACCATTAGCAACGGAGTAATAAATCCCATAATCAATGGCAACCTATATATTCATCATCAACGCTTTTTAGAACAACCCCGCATAACCACACTTGTTCATTCCTTTTACATCATATCTCTTGCCCTTTTTAGAAGAAGAACTAATACATCATACTATTTGCAACAAAACAAATAGCTTCATAAGCTATTATCGATTTATTTTTGTTTTATTGCTCTATTTATTTGTGTTTATACTTTATTGATTTTATTACATTGATTTTATATGCTATTTGTTTATTACTATTTGTTTTTGTTACATTTATTTTGATTGTTTGTCTTGACTCTTCTTTTTGAATTATTATTAACACACTTTAAATTCTATTTTGATTACTCTTTATTCTTAACAAAGATAACCACCCAACATACATTATCGTTTATTTTTCGAATCAGATGTCATCCTAAAGACAACTTTTCTTTTGAGAAGAATCTATGGAAAGATCATCTTCTTCCCTCTTCCGGATAACACATATGGCACAAAGAGCTCCATATTCAGTCTTCATCATAATAACAGGGATGTTCCAGGCTCACCCTCTTCTCAGGAGACCTTGCCTATTCCTCTCTGCCAAGTTCTTCCAAATCCATAAAATCTAGCCAGAACAGATCTTCCGCTTTAAAACATCCCCTTTCCGATAACAAAACTCGTATCCTTTCCACTTTTCTTCAGATTCTCTGAAAATCTCAGCTCATCCGTGATAAACCTCTACGATCCGAAAACCATAGGACACCACAATCTTCCATTACAGAAGTAGAAGCAGGCTTCTCCTTCCTCATCAGAAACTGAAAACGCCAACTGAACGCTCCCCATAATCCCTCTTTCTCTATCTTTCTCGTTGCCACCTGCCAGATAACAACTCGCCCGTGATTTCCCTTTCAAAAAGAAGCCAGAAGGACTAAATAAACATAACAATCACTACTCCGTCCTCTTCCACCCATCAAATCCTTTTCAGTCCTCTTCTTGTAATAAAGTCAAAAAACTTCGTCTTCCTAAAAATCTCTATACAAGTCTTTTGTTCTCCTTATCTTCCAGCGTATTAAAAAGAGAATCTTCCTGCTCAACTGCATAACACTTCTTCAAACTATCTACGACATAGTCTTCGTAACCCTGAAAATCCTTTGCACAAGCATTTCTGCAAATCCGATAGGATTAGCAACTCATAGCCTTCTTAAACAGCAGTCCCATATCATCCTCAGTTTAGCTTTTCCTAAAGAACGTGAAGAACTCACGGTTGATAACCTGATAATCCCGGAATCTCCAGTTTCCTTTTCTATAAATAAAAACCATCTCTTTCCGGATCTATACGCGCCGATGGAAAACCCATACTCCGTCTACGAAGATCACTCCAATATAGTCGACTCCATACAATACTGCAAAACTTCCATAGATACCCTTGATTTCCGTACTCGGTATCCCTCCGTTCCTTCTTCTTTACACAGGACTGATACCATCGGTCCAAAATCACACCAGCCTCCGCTACAACAGATGCTACACCAGCCATCCCTCTCCTTAACAAACTTGTTAAACAGATTTTCCTTAACGAAAACGCTTACCAGAAGCTTCAGCTCCCTCCGCGTCACAAAGATAATGCCAAATCCTCTCTTCTTTTACACAAAGATAGCGGTTTCTCACACTCCAAGTAAAGAACGATTCCTCCTCGTCCACCAAGTGAATCTTCGAGGCATTTTAAAACTCGTTGAAATATTCTTCAATTCATCTTAAAGTAAACGGAGCACCTTCTACACAATACAGCATCTCCGTGTACTTTCTCCAAAAATCTGTCCATCAGAAGAAAAAGAGCCTTCGTCCTCATCTCGACAATCGAAATATCACAATATTCCCGCCAAATACTATCGAGCACAGCTATCACAGGTTTGTTCGGTCTTCGATAAAAAACGGGCATGCGCATCAATCACCCTACACATCTGATGCAATGCATTTGCATCACCGCGAATCTTCGTTCCTACCCGCTCCTTGGTTCTCCTATTCTACCATAGATTGGAAAAGAAAAGGAAAAACGCTTTCCTCCTTTCTTATGCTTTTAGCTTTCATCCAGGGCATCTTCTCTGTAGACTCCTCACCAATGATTTCCAATCTAACGCCGGAAAATATGCTTGAACAGCCTCATATTCGGATAATATCACATATATGGATATGGTTTCTTACTCATCTCTGTAAAGGAAGATGACTTCCCTAATTTGTTCTATTCTAACAACTTCTTTTCCCATTCCGTATATATGATTCCAACTCCCTCGTACTTTGTTCTTATACACTAGGGAGGCAAATCAGCTCACAGCATCCGCCACCACGCCTCAGAAGAGCTTTAGCTTCTCCATTTTACATAGAATATACTGTCCCTAAGTCCTTTCTCAAAAAATTTTCCCATTAACGATGATCTCCCGCCATCCTCTTCAGGCATTTACCAAAAATTTCCACCGGATTAAACAAGCTTGCATCCCCACATCTAAAACTGCACCGTAACGCCTGCAATAAGTTTTTTCAGTCCAGGTTCTGCAGATCCGACTTCACATAGGGCGGATGCCGTTACAAATCTGATAGCAGTGAAAGCCGTTCTCATTTTCTTTCTTAGCTCATAATCTTACAGGGTCACCGTCAGCATTCCATACGCTCTTCTTCCACCACCTGATTTAAAACTATGGAACGCCTTGCGTTCTGCCGCACTCTTCTGGTTCCGATCACAGTTCCTCTGCTTCATCTTCAGACAAGCAGGAACAGTGCAATTTCGGAACATAAATCAAAGCCGAATATCCCTTCTTTACAGATTCTTTGGCAAATGCGCTAGCAGCACTGCGTCATTCCCACAACAAAAACTTCCGTCCACCGCAATACGGTAACCTTTACATTTCAAAATCGTCGATTCTCCACAACACAAAATCCATTTCCGGCGGGCTTGAACTTTAGTCAAAACCGCATACTCTCTAAGTTCTTTATGCTCTTTCCAAATTACAATCACTTCCTTTCCTGGTTTAAACAGAAACGAAACCACTTCTCCTTTAAACCGTCTTTGTGTAACAAAATCTCAACTGGGAAGCTTGAGTTTAAGTCATGACCTCTTCTTCATTTTTTAAACAACATCAGTCTTCACAGAACCACAAAACACTACTGGGGTTTAGAAGAAAACCCTTAGTCTTTAGTAATTTGATGAAACCAATTGCCAATTCGGAAAGAAGCTATGTAAAGCGTTACTCCACATACCAAAACCACAAACAACTTCGTTTCATCTCTCACTCGACCTACCTAAAGCTCAATTCTTGTTCGGAAAAAATTACCAGATCCTTTAAAAAACGAAATCCCTCTTCCTCTGCAATAAAATAAACAATGCCTTTCCTCTGTCTGATATAACCTACATCCAACAAGAAAACTACGCAAAATGATTTTCTTTGATCTTCTCCTGACAAATCGCATAGAAACCATAACTCCATATGGTCTCTTCAGTATTCTATACGGCTCTTCCGTTGCTTTTCGATAATGTCCTTTAACGGTGCAACAATTTTCCTCAACGCAACTTATTTTCAAAGAATCTCGTACTCCGACTCCTCTGAAGTTTCCTATAGCATATTCTCCACCGATTCGACTCCTTGGGAGAAAAAATAACCACCTTTCACTATTCGAAACCAGCAATTACTACAATAATTAAAACTCACCTATACCTCTTCATAAAAAAAACAAATCCATTAACTGCAAGGAACTCTGCACAATACAACTTTCCTTCCCTTATATCGTTCATATACTCCCCCCATCGCCCAAGGCCTGAGAAGAATATCGTTCTCCCATTTCCACAATATGCCGACAACTTCTCTGCCGTATCAAAAGCTTCGTATCTTTAGAGCATTTATAACATAACACATAACCATAATATCAAAAAGCAAAATAAATCATCCTTCAACACCATAGCTCTTCGACAATTTTGCATTCCCTGACTCTTTCGATAGTTTCCCGCAAAACGGAGCTTCTCCGAATCAGGTTCTGCACACCAGTGTCTCCCAACAACTTCTCTATATCCATCTCTCCGACAAATACTCTTACAACACGACTTAAAACCACAAGCGAAATCTGTCGCATTATTTCAAGAAGGATATCACAACATCGATCCTCTTCAAAGATCTTTAAAATCGCATTCTTCTATATAGTCATACAATAGCTGTAACCAAATCCAAGACAGCCGACAACACTTCTTTTGGCGAAATATCTCTACAGTCCTTTCACATCCGCCAATCTGCTCTATTAGATATCCCTCCCACCTCCTGTTTCTCCTCCAGAAATTCACAATAATACAGTCGGATGCCTCCCGCGCACCGGGCGCAACATTTCATATATTCTTTCGCGCTTATTCCTCAAAATCTCTTCCCTTCCAGCACGGTCCAACAAACTTCCACCACATCCTCTCAGTTCTTCCTCTTCCTGCCCAAGCAAATAAGCATTAGCAATTCCGGGTGGTGTATATTACTTCATTTTTACTGCCCAAATCTTTATCTTGCTGTAACAAATTGTAAAATGCCCCGGCATGTTGAATCGCGATCCCTGTCCATATATTAATCACCCATTATTCCGACACATATTGAATGAAATATCAGTCAGCTATGGAACAAACATTCACGTAAATCCCCCAGTATTTCCTCAAGCAGGCGGAAAAGTTCGATATTTCGGTATCGTTTCTCAATTCAACTCGCTTTCTTCAGAAAGTCTTCGTCGTCTGCTTTCAAAACGACTGAATTTCCTCCCTCATCTCCTTCACCTCCCGAAGAAGGGCTCTTTATAGCCAAACTCTGTCAGTACTTCAATATAAATCAGAATAATATTTCTATTTCCAACTATTTCTTTAGCAAATAACAAGTCCCGATAGCCAACATAAGTACTCGATCAAAATCTTCCTCCACTCCAGTCCTTTTCATGATTCTTTTTTTCACCAGAATACTCACCTTTCCGTTTTCCTCCGGTATGTTGTTCCATAGTACCATTTCCAAAAACAGTGTCATAACCCAGTATTCCGCCATTCTCCGGAAGCAGATAGCTAAATACTCAATCATGATAAAATATTACTCCACCCCCACCACACAAAACCAAAAAAAACACCCACACCCAAAAAAAAAACCCCCACACCAAAAAACACCCCACCAAAACCCAACAACACAAAACAAAAAAACAAACAAAAAACAAAACTATAAGAAAAAACCATACAAAACCTAGATAAAACAATGACCCCATGATAAAACTATACACCCCATGATAAAACTATAAGAAATATGGTGAAAACCACGCCAGTATAACCCATCATCACCATGGTCTATTCCAGTACCTTCTCCATACAGCATTGTCCCTTTTCGTTCCTTGACTCTTTCTTTTGTTTTAATTTTTTTGCTTTCAGGTCCCAGAACTCTATACTCCTTCTCCCCCTTCCTTCTTTCTCACTTTACTTTCCTTCATTGTACCTTTCCTATTATCTTCCTTTCCTTTGCCACTTCCATCAATACTTTCCCTTTGGCTTTTACCGAATTCACATACTTTCTTTGTACTACTATGCACTCCTTTACCTCAACGTTCTTTCACTTCTTCCGGTGATGACCTACTTCATGGTCTATTCACAGAAGCACTCCAACAAAGTTCGGTAATGTAAAACCCAGCCAAATATTTGCAAAGAATAAAACACCAGCATCGTTACTACACAATAGAAGAACAAATAACAAGCAGAACATCTCCGATAATTTCAACTTCATCACATCACTCTTTTCGTTTTCGTTGATCTTTCATATCTCCCCAAAATGAACTAACAATCATTTATCATTCAAAGCTTTTGTATTGACGTTCTTCAGGAGATATGGATTAATTCCCTACGAATAAATTTCTCACAGAATTAATCCATTTCTCTAATTAATAGATTTCCTGAAAATAAGCTTCTCTTCGCCTTCAGTTCTACTGATTCCCCTTGGAGATACATAACAACTTCCTGCAGTTCAACTCATTTCCTCCAAAATAAACCATTTTCCCAAACAATTCTTTCTCGATATTCTTTCAGGACCTCCCTCTTCATCTAAAATGAAAAAATAATGATAGTATTGTTACGCAAAAAAACCGGTCAAATTAAAATTTTCTTCATCTAACTGCCGAAAAGACAATAACCTCCCAATTCACGGGTGTCCCTTCTATGGAATAAATAGATTGATTCCGATTCCCCATAGTGTTAAACGAGGACTTTGCTCGCTGAACCGTTCTCCAATTGAATGTCTGATCGGATTCACGAAGCAAGTTTCCTTTCATAAAATTCGAGTCTATCTTCGAAGTGAATGCACCAAACAAAACTTCCCTACTGAGATGCCAAATTTTTTCACCATGAAAAAAGGTCATTAACATTTCAATGGATAAAAATATTCCGTAAAGCTCATATTAGCCATTACTACAGCCACGGCTGCGTGTGTAGTATTAGTATAACATTTCCTTATCTTTCGATCCAGAAATATAAAAAAATAAAACCCCTCTCCCTTGGGAATAAAAGCTTTCCTATGACCCCTTCCTGCGGTCTGGTAATCCGTAAAAAACAGCCCCTCAATTGGTACTCCCCTGTTAGAAAATACCATTTTCAATTGATGAAACCTTTCCTAATAAAATATGGATTGACAGGTACTATCAGTTTGATTCAAAATCACTTTATCTATATAATATTGCAATACTCATCTAAAACAGACTTACGATTCTCCGGCACTTTCCAAACTTTCAATTTACAACAAAACGGCATTCCTCCAATTTAAAATAAATCCTTATAATCCTTCAAAATCACCTTGCTTCAGTTCTGCTCCGATGCATCATAGATAATCATCCTCTTCTTCAATTGATTAATATCCAAAACTCCCCTCCTCGTCAATTGCATCAAAACACCACCTATGTCCCCAAATAAAAAACAACACAATCTTCTGCAAACTTTCTTTTACTTCTTCGAGCAAATTCTGAAACGAGAAAGAAAAAATTTCTCTATATAGGAGTTTACATGCCTGAAACAACAACGAACAACGCCATTTATAACATATTAACATCCTTTCAGTCTATACCAGATTACTTGGTCTATAATACGTGTTTTGACCAACATTTATCAATTCATCCAAAGACAATCAAAACTAGCCTTTATTTATCAGCAAAAAGAAGTTTCAATCAACCCGTTACTATTAGCCATTACCGCATTTCTTAAGACTGCGTTTTAATAAAAACTAAAAATCTCAAAGCTATCCATGAGACAATAAAACACCAAACGGACTCGGGCTCGTGACCACCACCGAAAATTGGTGTCTTAACCGCTGACCATGGCACAAACTCTTTAGCAAGTGAAGGCGAAGACCATTCGAACCATTGATCGGGGTGTTCCACGACCCACCGCCCACCACCACTTCGCCACTCACCTCTCGGTGAGAAATAGTGAAACGCCCAGATGGACTCGAACCAACGACACCGCGGTTAACAGCCGCGTGCTCTATAAATATAGAGCATAAATAAATATCCGTCGAAAAGAATTCCCATATCGAATAAGGCAAAACCAATCAAGATAAATCGCTTGTCCGGCATTGCTAACTCTAACGATAAAACAAATCAATCAGACGCATTGGATAAGCCCTCGAAACAATTATTAACTGTAGCTGAATGTGTTCACACACACACCTCCTATCACCTCGTTCCTACAAGGGTCTGCCCATTGATAGGACATCTCATCTTGAGTTGGCTTCACCTTAGTACCTTCAGCTTAAACATTCCTTCCACTACCCCTGCAGATTGATTCCCCAACAGGTTCCAACAGGAATCATCCCATACCGTCCTCGTACTAAGACAGTCTCTAAAGCCTCGCCCGCGCCAGACAGGACGAACTGTCTCCGACGTTCTGAACCCAGCTCGCACCTGCACCGCTAATGGGCAGCCAACCCACAGGACCAACTTCAGCCCCGGATGCGATGAACCGAAACAGTGCCAAACTCCCACGACAGCAGACTCTTGAGGATCAACTGTTATCCCAGGTAACTTTTATCCCGTTGACGATAGCAATCCACTTTCACTACCGGATCACCTGATCCGACCATTTCCACCTGGTCGATAACCCACTTTAGTCAAACCCCCACATACGCCTTTACCTCTTTGGATGGTTTCCAACCATCCTGGGGCTACTGAGCTACTCCAATACTCTTTCAGGAGACCATAATCAAACTCACCCAAACACATCGCCCTTGACCGGCTTGCACAGACAGGTTGAAAATCAATAACATAAAGTTGTACCCAACAGCGACTCACAATATGCAAGTACTCTTCCAATATACACCTACCTGTGCAACATTACCGAATCCAAGTAATCAAGCTGGATAAAACTCCATAGGATCTTTCAAATCACGGCGCAGATGGCCATCATCTTCTCGCACTTCAATTTCACAGTTGCATTGAACCTTTCAAATCGCACGCCTTTCGTGCGGATCAGACACCGACAAGAAATTTCACTCAGCAGGACCGTATGATTACAATGCGCAGAACTGGGCTTAAACTCAAAGCAGCATCCTCCTCTTAACAACCCACCAGGCAGGCGTCAGCACCATATGCTACGCCAGTTTCCGCACAGACACTGTTTTGCTAAACGGACGCTTTAGCCTTTCTCTGCGGATACACTTCCCTATCTCCAAGATTGCGGTCATACAGTTCCTTAACAATGCTTCTCCCATAATTGGCAAAGTTCTCTCCTCATCTACCTGTGTCGGTTGCGTTACGAACACACTAAACATACTATACAGCTTTTCTCCTCCACCAGAGTTAAAACTTCTCCACTATTTCGACCACATCAGGTCTTCAATTATAGCGGATTTCTACCTCCCTACCTCCCCCACACCGCCCATTCATTCACTCTCTCTTTCTCCCATGTGTCCCCACTACAGTTTAATGAGACTGGAATCACACCAGTTGTCAATCGACACCCGTCTCACACCCCTCTCCTGAGAGACAGAAACTTACCCAAGGCAGATCAGCTTTACCACACGCCCAGATATTGGCACGGAAGTTCTCCACCACCATACTCCATCAGCATTCTCTCTCCAAAAACAAATCCACAACTCGCTTTTCGACCACTTCACTCGTTCAATGCTCCTCACCGACGTATAAAACATCTAAGCTTCATTGTCCATGTTTAACCCGTTAATTTTCGGCTCGGACCTCTCGACTATGACTATCACACCTCTTTAGACATAACTGCTTCTAAAACCCAACATCCCAATTTAATATTAATCCCATCCTACCACTTAACACCATGTACTTTGGGACCAGCTGCCACAATCTGAACTCTGTTTCCCTTTTGACTGAATTACATCCACAATCTGACTCACAGCACCATATCTTACCGCCATTCAATTTGATATCTCTATGGTAGACTTGACGCCCCTCAAGAATCTCAGTGCTCTACCTGCGTTAGACTCCTCCAGCGAGGCTAGCCCTACTCAGCTATGCTTCGAGGAAGACCAGCTGTCTCCGGGTTCGATTGAATTTCTCACATATCCACCACCTCATCGCCACCCTTTTCTGTAACGGATGTGCGTTCTCGGACCCTCCGCTAAATTTTTACTTTAGCTTCATCAGACATGGATGGATCACCGGTTTCGGGTCTATATTTGCAATAACACCCTACTAACTTGCTCGCTTCGGCTCCGGACCTAAGTCCTAACCTGCCAGTAACTAACCGCCAGACCGTTCTACCACAAAAGATACTCGGTTCCAGCACGGCATGTTCACAGTTTATACTTACAGAATTTCAAGTTCCTTACTCCCCTCCCGAGTTACTTCACCCTTTCCTTCAGTATAATAAATCCACCAACTATCGGTACTAATATTTGGCCTTGAAGTGGTCCCCGTCCCTCAGGTTCCACGTGTCCGACAGTACTCTGGATACTGTAATCCACCTTCGTGTGGAACTTTCACCCTCTAAAGCCTACTTCCATCCGCCACCACTCACAGATCTTTTATCCAGACCCCAGTCGCACCTCAGTTTCAAACTTCTTCCATTCCCTCACTACTTTCGAATCACGGTTGTTTCTCTTCCTCACGCCTCAGATGTTTCAGTTCAACGGGTTCCCTCCGCAGTTATGTATTGGCTGCACAGTACTGAAAGATCTTCTACCCATTCAGATATCTGCGGATCAACTCATATTTGCAATCCCACGCTTTCGCAGCTTATCACGTCTTTCTTCGGCTCTCAGTCCTGGCATTCACCCTATCTTATTGTAACCAATTCTCCACGACTTCTCAAGTGTTGAGATACCACGGTATCTCTTTTCTGATTAATGAAAGAATTTCTCTCTTACCTCAATTGTTTATACAAGTTTTACATCAACACCCTCCGGATGTCTTACCTGTTACTAGAATATTATTTTTCTTTCGGATATTCTTATCATGCACATCTCACTTTTACTGCGAATAGAATAAAAATTCGAACCCACTTACCCCAGCCTCAACACAGGTGCCTCTAACTGAACTATACCTCACAACAATTTCAAAAAAATATTGCACCCTTATCTTCCCATTGCAAATTACCAACAAAAATATTTTCAGTAGTTCAAAGTCTACTCGTCGTGTTCAGGATAGAACAGGTGTTCCCCTAAACACATCAGCACAAAACAAGAATGAACATTATTGTTTATCAAAAATACTTTTTCAATTGTTCCTCCTCAAAGTTTTCTCCAGCATCGGATGCCGTCAGCACTTTTAATCACTCTCCGATCCACCTTGCCACACCAAGTTTTCTTTATTAAACCCGGCGTTTTCAAAATCAACACACAAACCCTACTTTTTCATAGAAAGGAGGTGATCCACCTTTGCCGGACTTTATGACGACTTCACCCCAGTCATCAGTCACTGCCTTCAACTCCCTCTCTTAGGACACAAACTTCGGGCATTACTCCATGGTGTGACAGGCGTCCTGTGAACAGGAAACATATTCACCCCAACATGCCAATCCTACGTTACACGATTCAGCTTCGTGAGTCAGTTTGCAAACTCAGTCGAACTCAACATATTGCAAGATTGCTAGGTCATCTGCTCCCTTTGTTTACGCCATTGCCTAACGTGTGCAACCCCAAGTCACAAGGCATGATGATTTGACATCATCCCCGCCTTCCTCGGTATACGGCGAATGGTGGTGCCCATCTTACACTGGCACCACCCAATGAAAGTTGCGCGTTGCGGGACCAACATCTCGACAGCTGACGACAACCATACGCATACCGAATACGAGAAAATGCATAACACACACTCTGTCCAACGGGATCAAGACTTAGTAGGTTCTTCGCATTGCTTCAGATTCCACATACTCCGCTTGTTCAGTTCTCATTCCTTTCAGTTCAATTCTGCGAACGTACTCCCAATTGAATACTTATTGCGTTAACACGGCACCAACTTTGCTCCCCAAACACCTAATATTCATGTTTGCGAACTGGTATCTAATCTGTTTGATCCCCACTTTCGAAACTCAACGTCAATTGCTGACCCCATTAAACCGCCTTCTACTCCGGTGTTCTTCCCACAAATCTGCATTTCACTACACAAAATTCACCCTCTCCAACACTCTAACAACAGTTAATCAGTCCCGGACAAGCCAGGGTTTCCGCTGAACTTGCCATTTCACCCTCCCTTCCACACATCCGGATAACGCTTGCCCCCATTACCGCGGCTGCTGGCACGATAGCCGAACTACCTAATCAGTACTGCATTATCTTCCTAAAATAGAGCACATGCTGCTAACACCAACTACGCGGCGCCCTACATCGAGTTTCCCCATCGTGCAATATTCCCCAACTCTTACTCCACAGTAGGTTGGTAGAATCTCCAGTCCCAATGATAAGTCATCTCTCGATCGACTGCAACTCGTTGCTGTTGACTTCCCACAACAGCTAATCAAACGCAGGTCCATCGCAAAGATAAATACTACACTCTGTGGCAATAACCTTGATGATTTCTCTCTGACCTTCCCCCTCCATAGCCATTACCCGTGTTACTCACCCGTCGCCTGAATAACACATCTTCAGTAAAGCTTCCACCGCGCATCTCGTTCACTTGCATATGTTACACGCCAGCATTTTCATCTGACCGGGATCAAACTCTCGCAAAAGGTAATATTTTTAAATAAAACATCATTATCAATTCTTCAAAACGTTTAAGTTCAGTCAGTCATAACAACATTTTCCATATTACATTAAGTTTGTTTCCTGCCATTCTGTTAACTTTGATTTTCTCTACGTTCGACTTTGTTCTCTACTCAAAACTTTTTAAAAAATCTTCAGGGTCTGTGTATTATTCAATCTTTGATTTTCAAATTACTTTTATCCTCTCGTTTAGACGACAACCTGTATCTACTGCAGTTTCTTCTTGTAATAAAAAACATGTATTTACGCAAAAAGTTTGACTCTTTTAAAAGCACAGATATTTCTCACTCCATCACATAATTTAGGTGTTTTCTATTTTTTTTACACCTAATAAAATTCCATTTTCCAATATAACATTATCCTTTAATCTCGTATCTTTTGTATTCATTGATACGATCCAGGAGTTGATGATAGAATTTCCATTTTAGATAAAGTAAGAGGAACCTATATTCCGCAGCCATGATCAAACGTGCATAGACTGCAAATAAATTTTATTCGAAACAAATAAAATATGCAACATGGAGCTTCAATTGTATTGACCTCTGCACTCTTTTGGGTGTACCGTCTAAAGACTATTCATGGTTCGTGACTACAAATATATGAAAATCGGAGGATAGAACGGTTAAATGGAAGAAATATATTGTGATCTCTATACTGTTCATACTGACTATGCCGCTCAACAAAATGATTGTCCAAACTGAAAAATTTCCCCGGAAAAAGCGAAAGAATATGCGAAAATACTGGGAAGACAAACTACACATAGAATTCCCAGCATCGGATAACCGCCCCCGGAGAATCACCGCTACTAAAACAATAGATTATTTAAAAATTGATAATGGAACAAAATATAATCAAGCATTCAATCATAAACAACACTTTTGGGATACTGCATGTTATAAAGGAGAAGGAACTATGATCAAAGTCATCACCTATGGTGCCACTATGATTTTTGCAAGAGAGCTAACTTCACTATTAGAAAAACCCCGAGCAATGGAAACTACCACATTGTCAGGAGTACCCTGACAATTTGAAAAGCCAGAGGAAAAATCATCAAACAATCATGGCGAGCGACTGGAAGCTAAATAAAGAACACGGTCTTCCGATAAATCATTACGAAAGACATAAGGACAGAAAATCGATGATATTCAAAAATACGGAGTCTCGATTTTTGGGCTCAGACTAGAGGTTTTGATTATTTAAAGAATTTGTGCAGTAATATATCTACCAAACCAAATGAATATCCAGCACAGAAAACGCAAAATCTAAACATTGAATTTTGGGGCTGGTGAGGCAAAATACTCAACAAGCCATCGGAAAGTACCTTCATAAACGGAATTACTGTCTCTGCCCAACCAAACCGTAATATTACACTTCTATAAAGGACCAGTGATTTTTAGAAATGCGAACTTAACGTCTACTTCTCCATCAAAAGCCACTATAAAAGAAAAGCATGCTACATTGAAAAAAGAAAAGCATGTTCTTCCGAATCCCCGATGCCCATTAAACAAAAAAAAGAACATGCAGACAGCCACACGCAAAGAAAAAACAGACTGTGGTTCTTACAGAGTAAAAACCACATACTCAACGCCTATATCCTTGATTCACTCTTGTAAATCCGGAAAAATCAATGTTGTTCCATCGATTCCACCTGTACCACGTATCAAAAGAAACAATGATAAATCCGGAAATGCGTGGAACGTATCTGCGCAAGGGGACCAACAACCATGCTTCCATTTTTCGGCTTCTGAACTCTCCCGAACAATTCCTTCCCTATTTGAGAATAGAAAAGCTGAAATATGACAAACACTAAATTATTTAGTTTCCACTACCGCTCACCACGCACCCATCAAAATCGGGCGGGGAGTAAAGAAGTGACTCGTTATTTCAGAACGAAAGGCTATGTCTAATTTCCAGCTCAAAGCCGACCTATTCGAACCTTTAATCAATTAAAGAACAAATTTCTACCCTGGAGGTGAAATTCATCATCAACTCCACACTTTTCAAATCAATTTAGAGGATGGAACGCCTCTGACATAAAACGCAAATTTCCATAAAATCAGTTCCATGTGATGGAAAGATTTTACTATGAGAGAGAATATGAAAAAGCTCGCCGAACCAGCTAAAAAGATTCATGGAAAAACAGAGGTTTATGGCATATATTGTATCTTTTCCTCCGAAATATCATATCTACTTCCTTCTCACAAAACCTTACATTCCATAATTATCCAGTTCCAATTTAATAAAACTTTACACCAGGGCATCCAGGAAGATTCAAAAGAATCTCAGGCCTTACTCCTATAACACCAATAACCACAAACGGATGAACATCAATATTTCGAAAGGAACTTGGGTTTATCATTTCAACTTATAGTCTGAATCACAAAAACTGAGACCGCAGAATCTTGTAAAATCTCCATACAAAGACAAAAGAACTGTCGGTCCATAGGCCGATAAAGGAAACCACATAGGGATCAAATTCCCAAAACCGGTCAGCACCAAATGACAACAACATAGCGAACCTGCAAACACTAAGACTGACACTGACCAACACCGCCATATTGTAAATCAATAATCTGTCACGAAAATAACCTGCAAATACACGATCTGCAAATAAAGACAGACACTCAATCTTCTTTCTCGAAAAGTAGACGAAAAATTCTGCCCAGTAGGAAAAGTTTTTTCCGTCCTGAAAAATAAACCCAATATAATCCCAAAAACCAATTGCAGAGTGTCCCACAAACTTCACAAAAAAAATACGCTGTTTCCCATATTTACGACACCACTCTTTTGAAGCAAAAACTGAATAACTATCTGCATCACTCCCAATAGGCAGATTACCCAGCTAACATGAATCGAACAAACACTTTCTATCGTAAGCCAAAATCTTCAAACCTTGAACAGACTTAAAAGCCAGAACTGGATACTTTTGTCAGAGTGGAAAGGAGAAGAAATCCACAACTCAACAATATCACCAAAAGAAAGAGTCATAAAATAAATATTTTTGAAATACAGCCTAACTGAATAACAACGCATTTTCCAATATTCTTTCAAAAAAAAATCGGACAGAAAGATGAGCCAATTTGCAAGCCAGTCAAAAGGGCAGATAACCTTAGATGCCAAAATAGATTTTTGAGTGCACCAGCTCGAAAATAATCCAAAATACAAACCCAAGATGATATAAAGCGCCAACCAAGCATAAAAAACAACTAGGCATAGTTTTGTTCCATAGATTTTCAATTCATTCACCTCACATTCATTCCCTTATTTGAGAACTCTTTAGGAATCAAAAAATGCAGAAGAGTTGAAACTACAACTTCAACAGTTTCTAAACTGCCTCTACACCTCTATTCCTACCATCATAATTAAAACGACCCATAGAAGATGTAAAATCATATTTATATTTCCCAGTTTCGATATACTGTCCACATATTCTTTCTATAGTTCTTCATTTTTCAAATTATAACAATTCGTTAATCCCTTTATTTCTAACTTTATACAAAAAATTTGGATAAATCCTCGATTTCTTTAAAAACACAAAAAAATCTTGACTATCCACAAATTACTTTACACTTACCAAGGGTTTTATCTTTGTTTTCCCAACTTTTCGATAAAGGAAAAAGAAAAAGTTACGATATTCATCACACCTCTAAAATTCCCAAGAAATTCTTAAACGGAATTTTCACTATTAAAGTTCTTCGAAATTCCAGCGACACTTCTCCTTCTGCAGAAAAAATTTACGATAAAATCTCTGCCAAATCCATCTCATTCGTCGATGACCATCGCCACTGCTCCATTCAAGACCTAATGAGCTCAAACCTCTCCCGATAAACCAGACCAAGCGCCGAGATCGGCTCATCAAAAAGAAGAATCTTCGGTTCCAGGCAAGCGCTCTGACATCGCCCTCTGTTCTGCCACTCCCGAAAGTCAGGATATTGTCCGCCCATCCGAAGTCCCATCTCTCTAATAATACCATTCCTTTTCTACGCGCCAAATCTTTCATGCACCAGAATGGGATCGATAATATTTTCCAAACCCCGTCCCAATGGAAAAAATATTAAATTGAAAAACCAAACCAAAAATTCTTCTCCTGCTGCCTGTTTGCTGTATTCAACCTACAAATCTCCTCTTTCAGGTAATCCAACAATAGCTACTCTTTGAAACCGTTTTCCGTCATAAAGTCATTCCGAATCCGCATTTTCAAAAGAAGTCCCAATCGAAGCAGTGGAAAAAAACTCCCGGAGCCGAATGGTAAAATTTGCGACACCCTCCCTCCCACGCAGCAACAAGGATCGGTACCCAGATTCCTCCCGGAAAAGCGCTTTTTATTCCCTTCATTTCCAATATTACCCGCAATTTTCATTCCACTTCTTACCATCAATGATGCATAACTCATTCTCTTCGCTTTATCAAATAATCGCAACTATCCTCTTCGCTTACCCCTTCTTAATAAATTTCCATCGAATTTTGATAACACTTCACACAAAACAAAGACATTTCATCCTATCACCTGCTAAACTCTCTATTTTCCCCTATTTGGCTTTATAGTCAACTATAATAGTCCAATTTCTTCCCAAAAGCATTCATAAAAACCACAGTAAAGTTAAAGATATATTACAAATTCCCGCCATGATGAGCATGAACTTTGAGAAAAAAATAGCCGCAGTCAATAACATTCCATCACCGAAATGGAAAAGCGAGAGATGTCGCTACATAATCACCCTCGGCGTGGAAGTGAACAATCTCCATACCAAGGAAAATGATGCCAGGAAAATATACCGTGATTTCCGCCCTCCAGCTCACTATCAAATGCCTGGATCCCGGGCGAAATCTCCCGCAAAACCAACACACAGTTGGGACAAAACCGATATAAACCTCCATCACAGTAGCGGGTGGAGCTGGATTTTGAAAATGTAATAAGGCATAGTACACCACAGCTGAACATAAAGCGGTGTTCGCGCATCGATGAAATATAGAACTTAGTCTGCATTTTGTAAAATCAATTCTATAATCTGCCAAAAGAAATAAGCACAGCCGGAAGAAAAAAGAAAGCGTAATCAGGAAAATTATCAGGCTCACGCCAAGATCCTCCTAAAGTTTAAATAAAATCACACACTTCCTCATCTGCATTCCTCCATAACCACCCTGTCTCCCTATTCATTCATCCCCGTTTCCATCAAAATACCTCCTCTTCCGAAGTGATTCTTAAGTAGTATCTTACAATATATCATTCAAATCCCGTCTACCGGACAATAGAGACCTCGTCTTTTACTCCAAAACAAAACTGTCCTTTGAGCCGAACCATTTCTCCATTGATTTATCACAGTTCCGTCCCCATCATTTCAAGCGTCTCTTTACTCAACTTAAACTCGTATTGCCTCTTAAAACTCGATTCCGTACTCCCAGGAAAGGTGTCCTTTAACAAGACAAAACATTATGGTTTTAATCTGATACTCCGCCACGGAACCACTACAAATAGCATCACGACCGGTTTCCATCCATCATGACGCTTTGTCCCACCTCCACTAAAGGAAAACTGTCACTAGCTCTTATTTCCTCCGCAAAACCTCTAAGCGAAGAATCTTCTACACTTCAACAATTTTTCAATTAATCCTGAAAGAATGCTGATGCCCGTCCCCACTTTTACCACAAAGACCTTAACGTTGTTTACATACATGCCAGGAACAAAGTATAGTTCTATACTCTCCACAGTTCAGCCTGAAGCCGTTAGATACCAGTCAATATTTCTCCTGAGTTCAGCTCAGATCTCTCCCGTCAGTAATCGGTTTCGCCACAAACTTTGGGTTCAGGCGCTTTAACTTCCTCCGCCAGTTCAAAAATCTTAACCTGCCAACTTCCGTCCTCCTCCCACCGTCCACGGACCGAAACTCTGATAAATCCACAGTAAAACTGCAAACTGCTCGCCTTTCCACCGCAGGCGATCAAAACCAAAACAGAATAAAGCCAGATTCAATACCAAAACTCGTCCATTTTCCCTTTCCGCACAAAACACCTTTCACTCCTTTCCCCACAGCAATTCTACTCCTCCTTAAATACTGTTTTACTTTCTACTTTGTTGTGTTTGTTGCTGTTTCCTTTCTGTTTCATTTGCTGTTTTATTAGTTACCGGTTTTTTCACTTGTTGTTATTCTCTTTTCCTATTTATAGTTTTGCAGTTCATTCCCTTAAAACTATTCCTTTTTCGTTGGTGTGATAACACATTACTATACCTAAAGATGCTGTCAAAAAAAACAAGGCATAACTCTCTTGCAATTCTTCATCACTCCCGAATTTCTTTCTATATTTTCTACACTATATTACTCCTGACAAAAACGTATTAGGTTTCATGACAAATACTTCTCTTTTGTCACGCCCACACAGCACTGTCACGAAAACGGAATCTCCGGAAGAAAAGCTTTCAACCAAAACGATACACACAAATATCGATGCATAAAACGACAAACTCTATGGGCTCTCTCCCTGACTGCTGCTGAAAACCACCATAGATTCAGCAATTGGCTTCCAAGCACCCTTTCAAAAAAATCCGGAAGAATGAAAGTTCTTTAAACAGGATGCAGTCCCCAACCTTCTGTCCCCCAGTACAGTGAGGCACAGGCAACATTTTCCTCCTAGTGGATAAATAATCACTCCATTCGTGTCCAGCGTGGCATAGACCATTTCATTCCGGAAGAAAGAATCTTCTCTTGACTTTTCACCACAATCCCAGATAACTTCTTACCAAGCCACCGAGAGAGAACCTCAATAAAAGTCCTTTGCATATCTACACAATCAGAAAAGCGCAAACTATTCCTGCTTCTCATTATTATTTGATTGTTTCATTTAGAACATACCTCCTCCGTTATGCTTTCCCATTATATAATTCAGCGCTTTCCTTTCTATATTACTCACTTTATTTTTCAAGAAATCTCACACCTCTACAATAATATCTTCACAACAGCTTCAAATTCTCCTGCGCAAAAGGGTCCGGAAGTAGGATAGGATATCATTATAATCTCCAAGAAAAACTTTCCCACTTCGGATCCACTCAAAAATGCGTTTCATGTTTACAAATTCCGCTCGTCCATTCGATGAAAAATCGCATTTTTCGTAGTCTTCTTTGTAATTGCAGCTCTTTTGCGCAGTCTATTCAAATTATCCAAATTCCCACGCACCAGAGAACGGATACCCGCCATGACCGATTTCTTCCGTGAAGTCGCTTTAAAGACACAAAGTCTTCCTGTTCTTCCATTCACGATTCTTTGAGCAAAATTCCGCCATAAGGCTCGGCAGATATTGCTGGCAAACAGAAACAATTTTTGCAGAATGTTTTCCTCTAAAATGCATTGATTCCTATTTATAGTCATCTCAGCCGTTTTCCAATTACTTATCAATATTATGCCCCGGTATACTCTTAAGACCCATATTCAAAAACTCTCATAAAGTGTAGAATTTCTTGACCTTACAATCACGTATTTGATGCATAAATATTCTCGGCGAACAAAACCCTTTCTATCGGGCGTAACGGTGACACACATAAACAGAGGTCGCTTATACGCCCGGTATACACTATGCCATCTTTTCGCGTAGATTTCTTCGGGTGAATAATATAACTCTCTATTGCCTTTATATTTTTCATTAAATCTGATATTGGGAAAGCTGGCAGATACTTTCCTGACTTTACCTCTAGGATACATTTTTATATTTCAGCATACTGTTATTGGATATATTAATCCTATATCATTACGGTGTTTTCAAGTGAATAATGAGTATAAAGAGGCAATTTATTACATTTGCCTTACAAGCATCTGCGCTATGACGTTCTCATATAACATTCCTCACGATAATAGATATGGTTATCATTTAGAATCTGTGCGCCATACACTCACTCTCTAATTCGTTTTCAAATAAGTAACTGTTAGGCAAAGTCCTGTATCCCCCATATAACACTTTACATAAGTTCGTTCTTCATTGATTGAAAGTAGCGCAGTGGGATCATTACAAAAACACTCGTTTGAAATCATGAATCAAACAGCAAAAAAGTTTCACTATATCGATCATAACTGCCTTCCTGTATATTTTTGAATACGACGTTTCTCATGTATGAGCAATAATCGGGTATTTGATCAAAAATCGCCAAAACCCACTTTGTCTGTGCTGTAATCTTGCGCTATCATTACGTACAATTTCAATATCCCGTTTTTCAGTATCCACTAAACTGAGTTTTTTATTTTCAATGCTTAAATGATAAAGCGGTTTTGGCGCGCCGCCACTGCGCCAACCACGCTTAAAAGCGTCATTACAGGTATTATGCATACCTCTTTCGGACACTTTTCAAAACAGTTTTATATATAATTTAAAACTGATGTTCTTCTCCCCAACGCCCAAGCAAACTCCCATAAAGTCAAACGGATACATAGTATTAACTTCTCTCCTCTGATGGGATCCGATATCCTTAACATTTTTCCTTGATGGATATCAACGAGCCAGTTCTATAATCATGTATCTACCGTCAGCAACAAGGTGCTGTACAGCTCTTCTTATTAGAAACATCTGTACTTCATCAAAAATCCTTTTGGATTTTCTTTGATAGATAGACCCCATAGTAGGTGCTAAGCAGCATGAATAAATCGTAAGCAATTTGGGTATTGATTGGAAAGTGAGCTATTTCCTAGCTTTATCGCCTGCTTTGCAAAATCTATAGAATATGATTCATATTCTTTCTTTAAATTCTTCAACAATCCGGAATTTGCCAATACTGCTGGCATACTCAACGTATCGCTTTGTTCCACTGCAACCACCACCAATAATTTTGCTATAGATTTTTCTTTTTAAATCATCCGATTCTCCTCACAGATTACAATCTACCCTCACTGGGTGGATTTTTGATTATACGCAGTGTTTATATATGGTATTTCTTTGGTCTCACCGCACATTATATTGGAATTTTTTGATTATGCAAGTATAGCATTTTATTATTTTATGATTATGCCAGTGTCTTCATCCTATACCCTTGCCACTATCATGGCAGATTAGGGGACTTTCACCCTTTATACTACAGGAAGACACAAAGGGCCTGGCTTAAAACATGCAAAGTACTCTTCTCATAATCATGGTGATACAGAATAGTTACACCACCAAGTATTCTTATTTCCGATATGCCTTCTTCATAAAGCTGTGGTATAACAAATTCATCAAGATATAGTTATCAGCTTTACTCCATCAACCTCTGCACTAAAGAGATAGCCGAAAATCATTCATTACCTCTCATCCTGCTGGAATTCCAAAAGCAAGTCTCTTCCTCCAGACAAATCATTCTCTCGCATCACAGTTTCCAGTAATCTCCTAGCTTCTCCTGGTTTCAGCCTGATCCTTGTCCAGTTGTTCTTTAAAAACAGCCTTTATTTACATCCTGCTGCTACTGCATCCTGCCGGAAACCCAGCCATGCCCTTTAGAAATCTAAATTCAGTCCAGCAATGCTGATTCTTCGTGATATCACTCCACATTGATACAGTTCCAATGCTCTCTGGCAGAATTCCAGATGCTGACAAGGAGCTACAAACATGGAGTTGATACCAGTACATTTCCGGACATATTGTGTCCTAAAGTGCACAAACATCTCATCTCCGCAACCTTTTTACACTCTCATCACGGTTCATGTTGTATGCTTGATCATAGATAACTCTGAAGCTATAAAATCAGTGGGTCTTTCCTTCAGTAGCTTCTGCAGCCCTTATTACTACCTGATCATTAAGGAAGAAGGTTCTTGGAAGGTTCGAATACTTCTTCACATCCTCAGGGATCTCCGCCTTCTCATCTCCTTTGAATTCCAAATTTAATGATTTCTTCTCTCTTTTCCTGTAAATCCAGCTTTACCACTCTATCGGCAGGCTCCGGCATTTCATCCCATTCCATAGAGCATCTGATTGCCCCCAGTCGTCCGTGTTCATTTCACTTGTAGCATTTCCGACATCATACTTTTACATCTTCGCTGATCTGATACTACACTGCTTGCCGGGACAGGAATCCAAGACAGACCTTCTTTCCTTTTCATGCTTGGATAAGTCTGCGGTATTCACGCTCCTCTGCCTTCTTTCGGAAACCTCACCTTTCCGTCTCTCAGAGCTCTTCTCTGTCCTTGGCAACAGATTCCGTGCTCTGCTCAGTTCCTTCTGCAGTTGTTTCTACATTTAACGATAGACTTATTTCCTGGGCAGCCATCGGTATTCCAACCATTCCCCAGAAACAACAACAATTTTAAAAACTTTTCATTTTCCTCCTTAAGCCACTCTTTTAAAACTGGGAAAAGTATACATATGACCGGGATAGAGATGATTCTTCTATAAAAACAGCTGTTATTTTAAATCTGCATAAATCAAAAATCTTTACTCGAGGATATGATGATGAAAACTCAAAATAATAAATCTATCCGGATATTCCGCTAGGCGGTTCAAAAGACATTTTCATTGCTAGAATAAGCTCCTTTCTTCCCCGGTTTCTGCGATTCTGCGAAGCGCTTTCTGCCTAACTAAAATCAGAACAAAAACCAGTAGTGGTAATTGTTCCATAATCGTAATGCTGCACCTCTCGATAATCCAGTATCTCTCCGAAAAGCCCATCACTAAAGAAAAGAAAAAGGCACTGCCAGCCGGCTGCTTGACAGAACCCACGAAGCTTGTTGACTCGAGACCAGGTCTCTCCGGGCTTATAAGTCTGCGACTGCGTTTTCTTATGATGGCTGTTACTCCCGAGAAAACCGCATGTTCCACTCTGTTACACAAGCATCAAGGATAAGGAAGCCATAGCAGGCATACATCGCGGAATAACACGATGAACCAAAACACGAGCAAAGATTTCTTCTTGTCAGATTTTTAATTCGATATTGTAATGCTGTGATGGACCTTCCTATAAACTCCACTGCGAAATGCGGCGCTATATGGTGGGATGTGGAAAGTACGGAAAAAAAGAAAACTGATGAGAAGGGAGAATAAACTGGTCAACACCATTGTTCACCGCCATATATGATCATGAAGACCTAAGACACGCGTTCTTTTTCAAATATAATGCCTCCCATTATGTCCAAAACTTCATGCCTTAAGAATAAGTTGAATCATGACGTTCCGTTTTCATCAGCGAATAAAGCTTTCCTCCGTGATAGCAAAAAAAAGATAGTCCGCCTGCAATCAGAATCCATGCTACATGGAACATTGTCCGCTTTGCTGACAAACGGGGTCATAATCATAGTTAAACCGGATATTGTGGAAGATACCGCGTAGCCTGTTGCTCCGCTCGGGATTAATTCGGATAAATACTTTGGTGAAGAGTACGCTCATCATCGATCCGGAGACGAGTAGGAAGCAAAGAGACAGCGCGAGATATGATGTGGGAAAGAGTCCAAAAAATAAGAGCCTGGTCCCATGCCGAAAATCAAAGATTTGACATCTCCCACGCTGACCGAAAAGGGTCTTTTCTCCAGGAAGTCGATCATAATAGGCGCAATGACGATAGGAATAACAGGAAGGAAGAAGCTGGCATTGCGAGAATCAGAGCCGGATGCAAAGTGTACGGTTTCATCAACCGGGGCGCAACGCAAAATATCCTGCCAATTCCCCGATAGTACCCATCGTCGACACCAGAATCGCAAACTGAAATTTCGATTCAAGACATTTGTTGTCATATTTCCTCAACCGTAATATCGTAATTCCTGTTTCTTTTGGATAAGGGGCTTGTCCCACTTATGCCGCTAATATATATGCTTTAATGAATAATAAGATAGTTCTTTTCTCACAAATAATGTTAAGGTAAACCAGATGCCGCCCTCTCCTACAACGATACTCATTACAATTATAATCCAATATTGTGATAATAAGGATAAAATAAACGTAAGAATATAATACCTTCAATCTTTTCTCTGCTGTGATACTGTATAAAGAAAATAAGCCAAGAAAATGAAAAATCATGAAAATCCATAAAATCCACCATCATTATGGTCCCGCTTTTTGTATCGTTTATCTTGTTATGCAGTGGAGAAAAAAATATTCCATCCAAATAAGAGAAAATGGTCGTCCATTTCAGAAACGGAGGGTAAAACGTAAAATCCGATAGAAAAGATCAAAAAACTGAAAACAAGTTCTGATAACTCATCTTAAAACGATCTCAAAGCAGTTTACGCTTCCTGTTAGCAACACTCTTAAAGAAAAACCAAAAAGACATTGAAGCCTATAGCAACTTGAATTACCGAAAGAAAAATCCCGTGGGAAGACATTTAAGGAATGGAAATTGCCGTGCCGATGATTTTACAGAATATTGCGCCGGGCTTCTCTCTTATAAAGGTCAAACCAATACGATGAGGAGGAAATGTAATCAGCAAACCTCCACATTTCGCTTCAAGACGGAAGCCTTGGAAGTACGAAGAGGAAAATCCTTGGATTATCAGGTGGGTGGCGGCGCTGTTTGCGATATTTTCTGACAGAAAAAATAGCGTCTATATATCGAGCAAAGCGAATTCGATGCGAGGACACGGTGCTTTGCCTTCTTTCCGCGTCAAGCAGCTTCCACGGAGTGGGACAGCGGGCAAGCTATGGCTATGATCCGGAAAAGAGGATTTTGAAAATGATGCCACTTCTCGCAACGTTCCGATGAGTGTCCTCTATGATAAGCCTGGCAGAAAGACGGTTACTACTTTAAAAAAGGGTGAAAAATCCGAAAAAGCGTTAAACTTTTGGAGGAAGAGCAAAAGTTCGCCATGAGCCACGGTGAGGCTCTCTCCTTTTGGGCAAGTAGAATAATGCGATAGCAGAAGAACAGCAAGACAAAAAATGAAAACTTTCTTTACTCAGAATCACTTTATCAGAAAATTGATAATGGAGGAATTGGGCTTTTGCACTCAGAGATGAAAAACCTTCGATAGACGCATCATTCATCACTGTTCAGCCACTCCAGATGACTTTCCTGGATGCTCTAGATGTTGGCATTTCCATCGGCACGTCACCACACTTAGGGCACAAGGGAAATGTTTGTTCAATTGCAGATAAGCATCACTGTCTTTTCTGGCTTCCACTTGTGACCGCATAGAATTACGTCCTTCGGGTCGGAAGGTTTTCCTCCAACTTCTCGAGGTCGAGGTACACCACCACATGTCGGATCATCCGTCGTTTGAATATCACCTCTTCATAAAATTTCTATTGCCCGCAGCACCTCTTCGTATTCAGCCGTAATTTCATCATTGAGAAGGAACAACTTCCTACAGAGGCCTGTTTCAGGAGTAACTCAGGCTTTCAGAATCCATCGGCGGAAACAATACATTGGTGTCTATCACTGCATATAAACTTCATACGTTATTTCATTCCTTGCGGCTTCGATCTCCACGTTGATTTCATCCAGTGTCATGTCAGCTGCCGGCATTCTCCGCATCACTACTCATACATATAGCGACAGCTGCCGTCATATATAAGCTCTCTTCCGGCAAAATCATGCTTGAATGGAATGCCGCTTGCTGCACAAACGAGTCAGGGAACTACCGGATTACGCTGGGCAGAGATCAGAGGTAAAGGCTGAAATATACATCAGAGCTTCCTTCGAGGTTGTCGTCTATACAAGCGAAATAATCCACATTTATATGATGCACACCTCCATTGAATTCTGCATTTTTGTTTGTGGCTAGTCGTACTATCTTTTCTTAGTAAATCAAGTGAATTACCAATCTCCAATACAAGCAAGGTTCCATGAAGATCACCCGATCCTTCTTTCTTCTTCCACTAAATCCAGGTTCAGGATATAATAATCCCCGTCAAGCGCCTGAATCTCGTTTTCGCTCTACGTCAAGGCTTTGCAACCTCGGTTGTCAATTGACAAGCTCCTTTTCTTCTCTGCAGCCAGGATTTTTTCGCTAGTATAGGGCTGTAAAGACAGGAGGTGACTTAAGAACATTTTTTCAAGGCGAGAATTCTTTCTATCTGCAGAATACGCTCAACAAAAGGCAGACCTGTATTGAGAAAATGCAGCAGCTCGACACAACATCGCATAAAGGGTAAGTATGATACTTGCAATGAATAAGATTATTGAATTAGAAGAAAAAATAGCTGTCTCAGGAAGTTTTGCAGAAAGCTGGAGGTCGGCAGGTGGTCAATTTCCGTCGGAAGGTGCCAGTCCGTTCCGGATAGATAAGATTTTAAATTATCGAGGGGTTTTTCAATAGCTGGATTATCTCTTAATTGAGATAGAGTTGGACATCCGGAGCCCAAAAGGTTGATACGGACTCTTCCTTTAAAAGTTCCCCGTTTCATGGAATAAATGCTTTTCATGACGGTACAGAAATCAGTACTTCTCAAGTGCCTTGGGGTGACTGGCGCATCCTTTCCTAGCCTATTGATTCTTTAACGCTACGCTTCAGGAAGTTCTCTTCTTCGCTCTCAGAGGAAAACTTGGTCGGTATCGATTATCTTCCTCTTCGCTTTTGGTTGGCATTGCAGTGGTATTGTTGTCAAGCTCTATAGAGGGGACGTTTCACTATGTGGAGCTTCTAAATGCCGCTTGCAGGGGTAAACAGTATGGTGGGAGAAAAATCCCGTTTTCAGGGACCTATACTTCTCAGATGATTTTCAGGTATTTTCTTGCATCATTGCCGTAAGTCCATCTTCATCCCAGTATGATTCTCTGCAGGAGAAGATGATCTCATACCATCTTGCGGTGCCAACTTCCTCCTGCTTTTGTGGGGAGTCGGCGTATTTCTGATTGTTGAATGAATATTATTTAGATTCCATGAATATGCTTTTAGAGCAGGGAGGTATAGAAAGGGAGAAAAGATGGGATGAGCATAAAATGAGCAATTGGTAGGTTACTGGTGCTCCGTGCTGTGATCTATCTAAGGATATGGCTTTATTACACCGCGTTGGGACATTAGCTGGATTGTCTGTTATATAGCCAGGTGGTACAGTGCAGTATGTAACATTGATAATTCCTTTAGAACGAAAGATTTAAAAATCTTAAAAGTGGAGTTCAACCCCCACTCTTTGTCAGACTTCAGTTTTTTCTTTAATCATCTTATTTTATCTTTCGGTCCCTCCACTTAATAAGGTTCAGCACCTTATATCTAATCTATGCTCCGGCGTCCTCCGTCTCTTCTTGTCAGTCTGTTCCGCTTAAAGCACTCCTCAGTTTCCCTAAGGCTCAAGAAATGCTTTTCATATCCGCCAGCATTGTTTGATCTCTGATAATCCTCGAAAGAACAGCTCTCCTGTAAACAGTGATCAATCGCCCTAAATCAGTCCAGAGATCTTGGGTACTGTTTTTCCTTATAAGTAAAATGAGGATAAAAATAGTTCTGCTCTGACTCGTCATTACTGACTGTGAAAATCACGAAGCCGGTTACCGTATGAAAAGTACTCCGGCTCGCTTTTCGATGGTGTGGCATCTTCTTAAAATACGGCTACAATAGTTGGAAAAACATAAAAAGCTCTGAAAGAACAACAAAACCACAAAGTAATTACAAATAAACCAGAGCTACTGTCCCCATCCCACCACCAATGGCGAAAGAAAAAGCCGGCAAGCAACAAAACAAACAAAGAAACCCGAAATAAGTTGGAGGAATAATTGCGTAATTTCCCAATGACAATTTCATTTCATCTAGTAGGTATTCCTTTCATCTTTACTAACTTTTAAAAATGCATTATTAAAACTCTTAAAAAAAACCGCAGCCCTTTTTCCTCTCCAATATTGCCAGAATCATCCAAAAAATCTCTCTAATGTGCAGAGTTTACTTTGTTGCTTCTCCCACTCAGCCTACTGTAAAATCCACAAGAACTGTCATACAAAAAAATCCGGTCTTTCTGGCTTGTATGCGTCCTGTGCAGAAGTGCCTCCTGTCCTCTTCTGTGTCATAGACGGGGAGTTTGTCAACACCCTTACAGCTCCATAACTTTTATATACCAAGTCACTGGTATTGAAAAAAAAACGCTTTCAGAAATCCAGGGCACTCCCAATTTTACCACGTTAATTTCCTTTGCATGATTCTATTTCTTTATCGGGCGCTTCTGAAAAGGAAACTCCCTCTGCTAAAATCCTCAGCAACTTCTTACAAGTTGAACAGTCGCCTTGATAAATATATTCATAACTGCCCTTTCGGGGTGAATAGACTGTTGACACGACGAGAATTGACGGGGTTATGCGTTGAAGATATCATAATTTGCTGATAACTCGATACTCATTTCTAAACAAACATTTTACTATCTTGATAAATTCCCACACAATCAATCGGACTCTTATAAAGTTCCATCCATCTTATCACTGCCTTGATATATCCTTATTAATATTAACCAAGCAGATGGTTGTTTTTAATAAATCAAGGCAAATGAATAAAGAAGGATAGGCTTATGACTGTATCTACCACTAAAATGGGGTGCCCCAATTGCATGGTAACGATATGCCTGATGGTTAAAGAGAAAACGCTAATCAGCTGTAAATTTTGTAATACCGGGTATACATCCGGGCGTATAAACCGGAACATTGCCAGAATTTGTATAAAGGTAATTTTAATAAGCGGTGCTTACCGTGTAATATCGAAGACTCCAATGTAATTACGATTGTCTGCCGCTCTCGGCATTCACTTTCCTGCTTTCTGTTTATTCTTGCCTTCCCCTTCTTCGTTTCGTTCTTCCCGAATTGTCAGCAGCAAAGAAGCTACCGAACGTCTCCAAAAAGCGGATGATGAAAAGCTTTTCGAAAAACTTCCAAGCCGTTTCAAAAATTACGGCGAAAGGACTATAGCTGCTACGGCTGCTTGCGTCCGGAGAAAGGATCGCTTCTGACGGGTGGATAAATGGTCTTATCTTTGTACTCACATCAGTGGACGATCGGAAGGCCGTCGAGTGTGCCTTTTACTGCTCTTCGGAGCGGATGTCTGGATGGAAGAAGGATCTGCTGACCCTTTCACCGGTTTGGTTTCTACTCTTTCACGTCGGCTCTGTGTCACCATTTGTTCCTGATGATGTGATTAACCAATTGCCCACAATGATTTGCGTGTCTCCCCAATCTACTGTCCTACGAATATAGTACTGCTGGCGAAATGGAAGAACAGTTCTGAGTCGAAAATCTTGCTCGGTGCTTTCGGCGTCGGTTTTGTGATCGAGTCAGTGCTACAGTTATGAGTGACTCCACAGGCGCGAAGGATATTACAGATCTTCTACAATCCTTCTCCTCTTTCACAGAACTTTCCGTAATCGGTAGATTTCGATTTTGCAGGCAGAATCAGTGTTCTTATGTCCAGATCTGGAGATACTTAACTTTGAGGTATTAGGGAGTAGTGAGATGAGCCTCTGGACCCTCTCTCACTACTCCTCTGTAAGCAGTTGTAAAGCTTGTTATGAGCGGACCCTGTTATTCGCAGTCTCGCGGAAAGTCTTGGTGTTCTATCCGGTATGTACGATTGAGGCGAGTGTCAACATTCCAGATCTGCTAGATCACAGTGTCATATATGCCAGGCTCGAAGCTGCAGTCAGAAACTCGTCTCGATGAAATCTTCGACGTTTCTTTCTACCGTTGGACGGGCTTCAGCTAATATAAGGATTCTTTAAACAGCCTTTTACGGACTGGCGATGATCTGAAAAGTATGCCGATGCTCTGTCGAGCACTTACTTCGTCTGAACTTTAGACTTTGCTTACACCATAATTACTTGGGAATTCCAGATGCGCAGGTACATCGCTTTAAACTGACTTGGAGACATTATGGCGACTTGTATAAAAATCCTTGATGTGCCATCGCTTTAGAGTTTAACTATTCCGCTAATAATTGCTGAGGCCAGCGGGAGAACTTCCTCCGCAGCATGTGGATATCTGCACAGTAGTCTAGTGATTGTGAAACAGCATGTAGGAGAGGAGTACAGCTATCTCTGGAGGTCCGCTTTGGAACTTCTGCCTGCAGCTTACTTTCCATAGGAGCTCCATGGACATGATTGCAAGGCTTCACAGCGGTTCTCTTTCGATCTCGGTGATGAGAGACATGTTTCTCTACTCGAAGACATGACAGCGTCACGCACGGTAAGGCCCTCCTTCCCTGCCTGTAAGCCAGGCTGGAGGAGCTGATTGCTGCAGTGCAGGTCTTGAAAATGCTTTCAACAAAGATACAAAGTTTGGATGCTGCAAACGGAGACTTTGTCCCCATGCTATATCTCTCTCATTTTTCAAAGGCTCTGAAAGGGCTGCCACACATTTTCGGAGAGCCGGCTGGAACTTTTACGGATTGCATAGAGGGCTTGCTGACTCTTGAGAGTTGGATGTTCGAAGGTACATCTCTTGGTGTCTCCGCCCTCAAGAAATTTTCACAGACGTAAAGTAAAAGCGACATCGTCGCATTTAGCGTATGATCCCGTTGGACGATCGTGAGATGATGCGGATAGGCGCCAAAGTCTGTCTGCATTAGCCTAGACTAAAGTGACAGTTTGCAGCATGTACTATCATCTGAGCCAGGTGTGTCTCTCTCTCCAAAGCTGCTTTGAGTAAAATTCGACTAAAGGAGCACACAGCGCTTTGCATGCGTGCTGTCTGGCAGCAGTCTATCAACACATTTGTCCTGTGGCAATTCTGTAGCAGCTTTCTGTGCTTTTGTTTCCGACTCTGTAGTGACTTCTGTGATACTTGCCGATGTTTCGCATTAACATGCTGCTCTGACAGCAGTCATCTTTCCGATATGAGCTGCGTCTCATTGTAGGCTTCCTGTTCTGTCACCTTAATTTGGACTCGACATATTCCATACCGCCATTTCGAGATGGCTGCCTCTTCCACAAAGCTCCCTTACCTGTGCACTGTCTGTTGACATGCGATACGGTGGTCTCTTTACCCTGTGAGAAAGGACTCTGCCTCAGCAAAGAGCTGTCACAAAGCACATCTGTGCTTTGTCCCAGATATTCTGTTCATCCTGTAAAGCTTTCTCTGTAATGGCTGACTTTTGCATAAACTTCCACATTTGCAAACATCTTCCTTGAACTGCTCTACAGTCTTTCCGGACATATTGACTGTCATCAGCTGCACTCATGCCCGTATTAGCTTGTACTAGTTTTAACTTTGTGCTTATGGAGGATATATCCCTTTTGCACATATCTCGAGAATTTCTTGGAGACTCTACTTCTGCCAATAACGTCGAAAGTCTGCTGAATCGCTGCACAGTCACACTGGATCCTCTAGGTGATCGAATCGTTACTATTGCCTTATAACTGTTCTTCTGATTTGATCACGATGGCTCTCACCTGTCTAACTGCATGGTACCTGCATAGATGTACTTTTGCGTTCGTCATCGAGACTCACTTTGACTGGCGCTTTACTACGTCGGCGCAACACTCGAATTCGCATCGCTGTCCTGCCACTAAGTCGGTGTTTCCGTATTCTTTCGGAAATATGCTAACCTAACGATTGCTCTCTCTCACTGCTACCGATGGCTGATGTTTCCAGCCCGGAGATAAAACGTCCGGAACCAGGCTCGAGTCCTGCTTGCACCGCCGTTCACGCATCGAGCTTTACCGTCAATAGAATCGCTTGTAGTCAGCCAATAACCGTATCACCTTCCCTTGGCTGGCTTCTTCAGTCAGCGGTGGTCGATTCTACTTTCCGAGCGAGTTGATGGCATTGTACATCGCTCTATCACTGAGTGGCAAGCTTCTCCTGGGCGCTCACTTGCGTAGCTTGAAACTGGTGCTGGATCCGGAAAAATGATCTTACGTCTCCAGAGCTTCGGCTACTTCCGGGACACGATCGCCACTCTCCAGTTCGCGATCTCCGGACTGTCACTCTGTGTCGAAGTGGACGGGCTCTGCCTCCCGTTTTCATGATTTCCAATTTGGACTTTGATGCTAGCAACTTAGTGCTGTCATCCGCCTTCTTTCATTTCAAGCGCAGATATACCGCCATAGCCATAATCGCTCTGCTACGGCTTTAAAATCTTCTTTTCATCCATAATACTCATACTCTATGAAAAGGAGGAATCACTGTATTTTGCTCTATACGTCCTCTTCTCCTGCTCTGATTTTTCTCCCCGCAGTCCAAAACTAGCACTTTGCTTTATCTGACTGAATGCCACTAAAATGCGTTTATAGCATGAGTACAACGTCGCGTCCGGCACGCCTTAGGTTCGAAGGCATGCGTAGGTACCGCCACACTGTGACTGACAGGTCACATCGTGTCGCCCCATAAACATGATCGTTGTCCGCCGCCTTCGTCCACCTTGCCGAGTTTCTTCGACTGCCAGCTTCTTTCAGCGTCCTCGCATGTGATCCGATAACCTTCTGCATGGTTTCCGCCAGATGCATCGTTGGAACACAGCCTTTTCCTCTACACCGGTAACATTTTGATAAGCCTGGAGGTCACGCAGCTGAGGAGGAATTACTGGCGTCTCATATACATCCGGGAACGTCTGGATCGCCGGGCTGCGTCACGTCGGAGGGAAAGGGCGAAATGTCGAAGAATATCTGCCTCTTCTCCTCCTCTGCAAGATCTTCTGGCGAAATACGGTAAGCGTCGGGCTCGCATTCCCACGTATTGCGGTGGATCAGTGTGCACAACTGCTTACACCATCATACTGCAGTGCCGGTTAAAGGAAGTGTGTGGAAGCTTTTTGCCAAGTCAGTATTCTGCGAGAGAGATGCTGGCTTTGGGCACAAACCTCATCGTCGGTGGGCGGCCCGCACGCGGGCCGTGAGCTTGTCGAAACCTGCCGTCGGCGAAAGCAACTGCCTGCTGTGCGGGCGCAGGGTTGACTCAGACTGCCTGAGTCTTTTCTCGATGACGCGTGGCGTGTCGTGCGAAAATGGATGACCGCTCGGCAGCTTCCTTCGCCTGCTTAGTCTCGTGTGCAGGAAGAGGTCCCAAAAGGATGACCAGCTCGTCGCACTATGCCCTCGTTCCAGTTTCTCTCCGCCCTGTGCTCTTCTAAAGTGCGGCAGGTCGGTAATCACGAGTACAGGATCAGCGGGCTTCTCTCCAATCCACATCGATTGCCTTTCCGTCAGCAAAGCAGCCAGTTCTGCCGTGAAGGGCGAGAGAATCGATGATCCGCTGGTGCTACCGTTCCTCCATGATAGTGGGTCTTAAAGTATGCCAGCGCATCTTCATCTCATATGAGAGCGGATTCGGCTTTTAGAAGTCGATTCTCCCGAGAATCGATATGTAATGCATTGAAGCCATAATTCCCTTCATTCGGCTGCCTTTTCCGCATTGGTCTGACTAAAGAGAAAGATTCTTTCCTCTGTTTACGTAATAGAACTTTATCTCCCGTCTTTTGCCTTTCATGCCACGGCTAAAGGAGCTTACACCCTGCCTTCTCCGCTAAAAGCCACCACTGTGGCTGCACATTCTCTCTACTCTGTTTTGAGACTGAATCCGAAAAGGTTTTATAGCCCTCTGCTGAAATTCCATGGCCTTCTCTTTCTGTCTTTCGGGTTGATCCTTTTGCAATACGTTTGTTGGCTTAACAACTTTCTTTCTCAATTTTTGTCCTTCTGTAACTGCACCAAAACGTCCCTCACTTTGACACGCGTTACTTCCCAGCAAGTTGGATTTATTCGAAAAGCGTTTTACCACCATTGTAACTCTGTCAGGAACAAAAACATTTGCTATCACAGCTTCTTCTTGTGTTCTAAATGTAAAACTTTCAAACTTTTCTTAAAAACGAAAAGTGCTATTTCAAAACATTTTCTACTTTACCATTCCGAAACGATTCAATAGCCACTGTAGATATAGACCTTGGCCAGCATCTTCTCTCTTTTCAAATTGATTTTTCTCCCAGAAGCGCGCATCAGAGTTATTTCAGTTATCTCCATCATAAAATAACAGTTATCCGGCACGGTCGTAATCTCCGGGGTGATGCCGTCTACAATCATAGGCTCCGGAAGATAGTATTTTCCTTTATCTCTTCCCCATTTTACATAGACCGTTCCAGGAATCTTTCGGAAGCGGACCATACATAATTTTTGTGTAAGCACATCACTTCACCGGTTTTCTTAATTTCAATATGAGTCCCCGGCATACCGATAACTCGTTTTACGTAATAAAATCGCTGATTCCGCTTATCTTTCCCGCAAAGAGGCGGTTCCGCGATCACGTCTCTCTATAGGTTTGTCCGTCATTTCTACATTTGCCGCCATGAAAAATAGCGATATCGTTTCTGTTTACTTCTCGAAGCGATACGCAAACGAGGCGAAGCCAGCTCCCTGCCGTAATGGTATTTTCCATGGATCACTCGCAGGAATAGTGGAATTGGCGATGACGAAGTTATTCAATAAAAATGCGGCAATCCCCGCCACGAGGATAATTTCAATCCATTCAGCTCTCGTACTAGCTCTGCGGTCTTTTCTGCTGCTCCGCTTCTTGTTCTGTACTTCTATCATTTTCCTTTTCCTCTCTATTGTTGCTTTTATAAATCCTTCTCAAAAATTCAGACAAAAAGTAAAACATGGGATTATGATTCTTCAGCTCGTCTCTGTTGTCCTTTTGTCATATATTCATGCTCTTCCTGTAACTCCTTATAAAGCTCTGCCAAGGCTCCAGTTCCTGTTGTTTTCCGTTTCCATGCACTTTAAGTCTACTCTGATTCCCAGCTTTCTCAAATCCTGCAGAAACTCCCACCTCTTGGACTGCTGAAAGCCGATAAATTTTTAAAACTCACTTTCCTCCGGAAATATGCTTAACTCCTCCTCAGCCGCCGTCAAAATCTTTATTTTACGAATAAGAGCCAGATTTCTAAGCCTCATAGTTTATCAGCATCTTTTATTTATATAGGTATTTTCTTCTCCATTTACTCCTACTTTCTCATTATTTTTCTTCTAGAAACGAATGATTCTCTCTATAATTTCTTCTCTTACGTGTTCATTTTAAGACTTCGTGACGTGAGTCCCGGATAAATACAAGCTGCAAGTTTTTATTTCAGCCCTCTTTTTAAAATGCCATACAGATAAGCAGGGCCCTACATACTCTCCCCGAGGATCTGCTCCTCCTGAGACAAAGAAAATAGAGGATATCCTTCAGCTTTCATTTCCCGAAATACGAGTTTCTGTAATTAATTCTTCTATCAAATCTCTGTATGCAGGAAAAATCCTACCGTAAGCGGATCATCTATTTTCCGGCGTATTACTTCCGCTTTTGTGCAGATCCAATCCCTAAACTTTCCGGATTGTGAAAGCCCCCGACAAAAGTAGCAGCCATCGAGGCGTCTTCCGACTACAGTCCCGCCTTTCCGCGCATTGCTTTCTATAACTCCAAATAGCCTTTTGACCCATGTAGAGAGGACATTACGGCTGTACCGGAAAAAGAATGTACATAAGTGACTTCTCCCGCATATCTCTGCAGCATAATCTCTTGCTATAAAGAGCCCATCGAGTGCCCGAGCGATGAGTGGAAACCATCTTTTACCTGAATCAGCATCATGTAGAAATCATGAAGAATGGCGGAAATCATCGTTATCTCCAAATACCCAGGAATACTTGCGCTTCTCCCGTGCCCCTGAATATCCTGTGCACAGACCTATACCCTTCCTCCATAAAGCCTCAAAAAGGTAATTATACAATTCTGAATGTCCCTGCATTCCATGTATAACACAAACTATGCCTTTTCTTGCATCTTTTCATTCTGACAGAGGTTTCATATATTTTGCCAAAGTGCCGTTACTGGCCCTTCGATACCATCTCGTTTTTCACTGTCTTTCCTGCATAGATCTACTAGAATCTTTTCCTATTTCCTGTTTCATAGTAGCAGTTGGGACGTCTTTCAAAGAAAAGGAAGGCTACTCCCCTTAGGTTTAGCACTACATTTTCATAATATTTTAGGAAGGTTTTCCCTTCCGAAGTTTTTAAATTCCCCTATCTTTCTGTTTAAAAGTCCACGATTCTATTTATTTTATTGTGGAAGAATCATGTTATCATAGAAAAGGAGTTTTTATCATTCATTATAGAGAGGAGGTTCCATGCTCATTTGTCCTATATGTATTCTACATTGACAAATCGATTCTGCCCTTGCTGTGCAGAAAAATTCGTGAAAAAGAGCCTTGGGTCTTGGATGATCCATGTCTATCAATCGTTCCCATTCCCTGCCGGATGACTTTAGCAGATATCATGGAAATGGACGTAAAACAACCTATCTGAACAGAACTGCGGAGATCTCCTGTCATTTCTGCTTGGTAAATCCTGGCAAAAAGCCCGTCCTGTATTGCATCAGACGTCCGGAGCCTTGTCGCAAAAAGCGAAAGTGTCCGGTATGAACAGTATAGCCGAGATACTTTTCACAGTGCTTTTACTAAACCAAAGGCCAAAACAATAACCCAAAGGAAAAAGTAAAAAGTTTAAAACAGCGGTATTCTTCATGACAAGTTTTACGGAGAATACGGAAATAACAGAAGGATAAAGTATGCAATTATTGTTTTTAGTCGTGTGCTGATTGTTTTTCTCTCACTATCAATATCGTGCCCGAGGCATGTGACATGGTTGTATGAGAACGTCTTGGAAAGCTTCCATTCCGTATGGAGACCGGGTGTTCATATCTGATTCCTTTATGGACAGAATCACAAAGCGCATTAACTTAAAGAACAGTAGCCGATTTCCCTCAGCCTGTTATCACAAAGGATAATGTCACGATGCGGATTGACTCCGTTGTCTTCTTTGTGATTACCGATCCGAAGCTTTATGCCTACGGTGTGGAGAATCCCCATCGCTGCGATTGACAAAACTTTAACTACACTTCGTAATATTATCGGTTCTATGGACTTGGATACCACTCGACCTCCCGTGATGAAATCAATACCCAGATGCGTTCTTACTGGATGTGGCAACAGATCACTGTTAAGGGTAAACCGCGGCGAGTTAAAGAACATCCTTCCTCCCGATGCAATCGTGAAGTATGGAAAAGCAGATGAAGGCGGGCGTGAGAGTCCATTACTCTGGCAGGGCAAAAAGCAGTCTGCGGTCCTTGCTGCGAAAGGTAATAAGCAGGCAGCTATCTTAAATACGGAAGCCGATAAACGAAAACCATTCTTGCTGCCGGAAGCACAGAAGAAATCCGAGAGCGGAAGGTGCGGCACAGGCTATTTTGGATGTCACAAAGAGCGACGGAAGGTTCGTTACTCCGTAGAGCGCGTGCAGATGAGGCAGTGCTTCGAATTCGTGCTGCAAAGCTTTTACCAAGGTTTCCAGCGGTCGATCACAAAGATTATTATTCCTCCGACTTACAGAACATGAGCGGTTTAGTTGGTGCTTTGAGGGAAAGCAGCAGTCCCTTTGATGGAAAGGAAGGCTTCCTTCTTCTGTGCAAAATACAAGCGAGAAATACATCTGCAACTTATCGCGATGAAATTCGAGATGAGGGAGCTAAAGATATAACATGATTAAAATTATCTTTTGATATTGACGGTACCCATTTGCCTTTGAAACAGGGTGATTCGGAGGCTACCAAACTTGCTATAAAGAAAGCGCAGAGGCGGATTTACTGTGCCGGATTGCAACCGGAAGGCATTGGGTGGAGATTCACAACGAAGGTCTTGTGATGGCATATGCTTTTGATGCCTTTGTGACCTTGGACGAGGATACAGCTATATTTTAAACGAGCGAAAAGCCAAGAAACATTTTACTTAATCCGGAAAACAAAGCCGAGATATCAGTTCCTATGGATATTCGGAGAACTGTCACTTACTTTGATCCCAAGTTCGGAGAAGTGCTTTTACGGGAAGCAATCCTCTTCCATGGTGAAACGTTTCCTTTCTCTTCTTAAAAAGCATCCATTTCCGTTCTTTTTGGAGGAGCGACGTCTTTATGCAAACTTTATAAACGAGGATCTTTTTACGCACTCTTGCCTATGTGCATACGGAAATTACCTCCTCTACTTCCCCTTTCGGAAGCGGACGAACAACTGATGCTGATTCCTATTTTGCATCAAGATCAGGTTCTCTCATAGAAAGCGTCTTCCGGACTGCCACCTGATTCGTTGGTCTGACAGCATGTCGCTGACATTGCTAAAAAGATGTTTCAAGATTCACGGATTCGAAAAATCATCGAGCGCTTGAGGCATCTCCGCATGAGACGAGGTTGCCGCTATCGGAGACAGTTGGAATGATGTCGGATGACTGGATTCCGTCGGTTTTGGGGATTGCAATGGGCAATGCCAAGCCGGAGAATAAAGCTGTAGCAAAGCACATCACGGAGCATATCCTGGAGGAGGTCTTCCTAAAGCGGTGGATTATATCCTCAGTTTAAATCAAAAATAGTACTACTTTCTGCTACTCTCTACTCCATTCACTTTTTAAACATAAGCGGGGTTTTAAGTGGAATGGAGTTTACTTTCCGCTCTGAAAGGGAAGAGGTCATGAAGAAAAGAAAGTGAAATTGTCAGAAAACATTCGCCTTGCCTGTAGCCGTGTAAACAGGTCCGGAAGGAAGTTCTGCTGTGGTGTATCCAAGACAAGCCCTATTCCGCAATACGAAGCCTATTCCTTAGGAATACAGGGATTTTCGGAGAAAAATAAGGTGCAGGAAATTCGCGATAAGTAGAACTTATGCAGGAGGATCGTTTGATGAAAGACTTCCCTCCCCATTTTCATATGATTGGTATTTGCACAGCAAGGTAAAGTATCTTCCGGAAGGTAGTCCTCATTCATTCTGTGGATTCGTCTCTCTTGCCGAGCGAATTGATAAGAATTTGCAAGAAAAAGACTGCATCATAAAATTCTTATCGAAGTAAATGTTGCTAAAGAGGACAGTAAATCCGGAGTTTTACATAGAAGAGTTGGAAGAAAAAGTAGCAGAGATGGCAAAAGCTCTCCCATATAGAAATACGGGGACTTATGACGCATGGCTCCCTTCACCGACAATCGGAGGAAAATCGTCCTGTTTTTCGCGCTTTTGCGAAAGCCTGTCTTCTTGCATTCCCTCTTCCCTTAATGGAGCTTTCTATGGGAATGAGCGGAGATTATGAGGTTGCCATTGAGGAAGGTGCTACAATTATACGGGTAGGCTCCCTTCATTTTCGGGAGCGGAATTATCAAAAAGCTATAAAAGAGCTGTAAAAATCAAAATAATTTTTACAGCCTCTTTCTATACAAGCTCAGCATCGTTCTCTCAAAAACTGCATAGCTCTTCTTTGTTTTAGTATTGTATGATATCGCAAATGTGCAAAAAGCAATCGCGATGTTCTGCAAAGATTCCTGTAATGCTACGGTCTTATCGGATAATGTCAGAAGATAAGCCAGCTTACTGTTTGGCACTCTGGTGGATAAGGGGAACATATGCGTTAAGATTGCTCTCTTTTCCACATGATTTAAGTAAAAATTCTGTTTCTCCGAATTCTCATGCCATCCTCCTCCATGATAGAAAGCAATGCATCTTCCATCATGACTTGTACCGTCATCATATGATAATCAATCATACAAAAGTCATGGAGCAAGCCAATCTTTCCTGCACTTTCCGCATCCATGTTCCACTTCTTTGCCAATCTATACGCCATCATTGCGACCCTCACACTATGCGCATAGGTATTTGTGCTGCCATGTCTTGGGACATTTTTCAGCTTTCTATACTCTTCATTTTCCACAATATATCTGAATTTCTTCAAAAACTCCAGCTGTTCCCTTTTTACTTTCATTGGGATTCTTCTCCTCTTTATAGCCTCATAAAAGCAGTCCTGTGCATAAAGCCGGATCACTTCTATACTTTTCCAAAAACTAACTCGTATATCATACTGTCATCGGAGATAAAAATCAAGAATTTTACACATTTTAAAAAGAACTAGGATTTAACTTTATTTACGATAGATTTGCACTGCTGTAGAAATCCTCCGCTACTATATCGATTTAAAACATATAAATTCTATTCCTTTTTCTTTTCAGCCTTTTACCACCTTTCTTATATTTACGTTTAATAGAGTAAAAAGATTTTGTCAGTCTAAATAATCTTTTTACAGTCGCCTTACGAAGTATTATGTTTTTGTTTTTTGTAAGGCAATATGTAAAACTATCGGATACAAAGTTTGAAATACTATGGATATGCAAGAAAGAAAGATGGAGAACTTAATTCTAAAGTTCTTTCAAAAAAGGGGAAGGAGAAGGGCATCTTGAAAAGTGGATCTTCTCTACTCTTGTTTTTGTTTAGCTTCATTCTTTCTGTACTTCTCTCTTTATTTTTCTTCTTAACAACTGGAATGAATTAACTGTTGACGAAATATTGCTATCACCTGGAAGGCACCCATAGGGAGGGGCTAACGGAGATCTTGTACAGCTTTTCCTCTTGTCCGTTCTTTTGCCGTCTTCTGTGATTATCCTGCTCCTTTTTGTTTCTATATTTTGCTTCAAAAGCTTAAGCTTCAAGAGCCCTGCTCAGTTTCTCCCCCTAAAAAAGTGCCTGCTGCAACTCTTACTGCAATTAAGAAAAATCTGCTTTGTGCATTGCATGAAATACTTATACAGAATAAAAAGACAGTAAAAATACTTACTACGCTAAAACGCCATGTTATTTCCTTCTCTGCTTCTGTTTGAGCTTCTCCTTTTTCATTCTGACCATTGCCGATGCCTGGGAGAGTATTTCTTTTGGAAGCTATCTTCTTTCGTAGATTCAGTCTTCTACTTTCATAGAAGACCATTATGTGGACCCCAAAGGGATTGAGCTTCATTTTCCGGAAAAAGCGAAATCTGGTCTACATCTATATGGAATCACAGAGCTGACTTTCATGGATGAAAAACATGGCGGAGCTTTTTCGGAGAACTTGCTTCCGGAAATGACCAAACTTTCTGAAGGGGAACGTTTTCCGGAAAAAGGAGATGGCGAATCTCTCTACCGGGGAGCTACTTGGACTATGGGCGCCATCTTCGGGCAGATACGGGACTTCCCTAAAAATATCCATAGAGCAAATTCCATGGACAGCCAGAAGGCTTTTTCCTTCTGTTGTTTCTCACAGGATATCTTAAAGAAGAAGATATACAGAAATTTCTCTTGGGCTCTGTTGGCTATTTTGGCGGACGAGAACTCTTTATGAAGGATCACGGCGATGTTAAGGGTAGAAGACTTCAGCTATTGGAAAAGAAAGAATAAGTTTCAAGAGACTACTGGGTAAACTGGGGCTTTTGAGGATGAAAAGCTCTCATACTTATGCAAAGGAAGAACTGCTTTTCTCTTGCAAAGGAGGATAAACCCTTTAACCTGACTCTACTCACTGTAGATACACATTTTCCTGACGGCTATATCTGTAGACTTTGTAAAATACCTATCCGGATAACCAATATGCCAATGATCTAACTGTGCCTCCAGACAAATTACGAACTTTGTAAATTGGATGAAAAAGAACAGGATTTTTATGAAAATACTACGATAGTCATTTCCGGAGATCACCCACAATGGATCAGGACTTCTGTGATAATGTACCGAAATCCTACCAAAGAAAGGTCTATACCGTAAATTCTCACGTAGCACGAAAAAGAACAGAAAGAACAGGAATACTCCACCTTTGATTATTTTCCGACTACTTTAGCTGCTATGGGAGTGGAAATTCCGGGAGCAAACGTCTTGGACTGGGGACTAATTTGTTCTCCGATGAGATCCACTTGTAACAGAAAGAGTTTGGTAAAAAGGAAGAAAGAAAAGAGTTGGAAAAAGCGCTCCGACTTTATGATAAAACTTGGCGGAATTGATGAAAATTCTGCATTCAAACAAAAAGGAAGAAAAGGAACTGAAAAAGAGAGAGAGGCGGAGAGGACAAAGAAAGCAAAAAGAAAACGAGGAGAGAACGGAAGAAAAAGCAAGAATCGGAAAAGTGAAAAATAATCCATTTTAAAAAGAGCTTGGTACTTTGACTGTTGTCCATTACCAAGCTCTTCCTTCTATCTCAAGAAAAGCTTTTCTACCTTGCTCTTCTTGTATTCGTGCTAGCCTCATACATCCTCTGATCCTTTTGCTTTTTGTATTACAAAGGCCGGTTGTAACGATTTCTCCTCAAGCGAATCTCCGCAGAAACTTCACACTGATAGGTGGCTGTACCGAGAGATATACTGACCGGGAATCTTGTCTTTTTCCTTTTTCTTTTAATGTTTTCCAGATTCTCAAAATCTGTTTGGAAACTTCCTCCAGATACTCCTCCGGACTGATTACCGCAATAATTCATCTCCTCCCGTTTCTACCGCAAAATCCGCAACTTTGCGCTTACTGCTCCTTTTATTGCGAGGAGCAACCATGCGAGATCAGCTGATCCCCCGATTCATGGCCAAAGTGATCATTGGTATATTTTAAAATCATTGATATCAATAAAAATCACTCCATAGTCCGTTAAGTGTTGATTATCCAAAACATCCAGTTTCTTTGCAGATATTGCCGGTTTCCCAAGGCGGTCAAGTTGTCTGAAAAGCCAAAAACCCGCAAATGCTCATCCTCCAGGTTTTTCTGCATCACAAGAATCAGCTTAAAGGAGAAAGCGGTGATAAATACAAATATCATTAGAATAATTAAAAACCTGACAATGTACTTTTTACAAACCATTGTAAAAAGTAAGAGATACACTATAGCGTTACACTTTGCGGATAAAATAAGTCTAACCTGCTCCATAATTCCCAGAAAATAGCAAGCATAAACCAAGCCTACACCAAGAATATGGTCAGAACTGTTTTCACCACTCTACCGGGGAAAATCAAGCTGACGATGGTCGAGTAGCATAACTATCTGAACGCCCTGTGCCCGCGTAAATGCCAAACATAAAGTATAGCCTGTAGGCAATAAGTAAAGAGCAATAGAGAAGAGAAAAAGGAAGAAAAGAATGGAGCCGGCAATTCGCAGGTATTTTTACCAGCAGGGCGCTCCGTTTCATAAGCTTGCATAAAAGCGGAGCCGTAGAAAAGAAGCAGGGTACATACCGATATCTCTGCAACCGCATTCATATCTTCATAATTGGTCAGCATATACATCATTCCGGAATTTCCCAGATGCCAAAGCGTAATGGCAAAGATCATGCTCATAAGCCAAAAATCCTTCACGAACATAGATATGAATACTTGAGAAAAATGCAAACATCATCATGGCCAGAAAAGTAGCTACAACAGTCATTACGAATATTACATACGATGTTTTCCTGTCCGATAATGGTAGAAAAGAGTAGATCCGTCTCTGCCATCATAACCGGGAATCAAAGTTGTTTTTCCATGTAAAAGGGCATCTTCGGAAATATTTCTACTCGTATTTCATCCCCATGAGGCTCTATCGGAACCGGTATACATACCTTTGGGTTCCCTATCATATGTCTTTCAGATTTTTCTCCAAAAGAAGCAATCAATTTTATCTTTATAATATGCACTTTACCACACTGTTATAGAAGTTAATTGCCTGATGTTCCTTTTTCCAGCTTTCTTTCAGCGGGAGATGCAATATGATTTTGTCCCTTGATGGAAGAAAAATTAAATAAATAGCTGTCAAAGTGATCGATACTGCCATCCTCATGCAGAACTTCCACGGACATTTCCGTAAGAACGCGATAATTTGTAGCAGGAACTCTTCCCCATATACTTAAAAAGACGATGAAAAAGAATCCCCGATAAGACGGAGAAAAACAATAGGAGAAACGTTCTATACAGTAGATACTCTCAGTTTCATTTTTTCACTCTACTTTCTCTATTCCTACTTTTCTCTATCCCCGCTTTTCTTTATCCCTGCTTTTTCTTTATAAAAACTTTCTTCCCCTTATATCTACACTTTCATATACCCTCTTTAATAAGTTCCATTCCATAAAACTATTTATGCCCAACGGTTGCTCGACCTCTTATGAATACATTTATCTTCATACATTGCAGGGCATCCGCCTTTCGGATTACATGACTGGTTGTAATATAATCCTCTCCTGCAAGCTTAGCTCCGCTTCCACTTCCTTTATGCAACTGGCAATTCCCCAAGGAAAGGCTGACAGGAAACGGAACATGCTCGATTCTTTACAGGCAAGATCTCTCGAGATCTTTTCTGCAACTCCTTTTGACCTTTTCCGGCCGGGCTGATGACCGACGAAAATTCATCTCCGCCATTTCTTCCTGTAAAAGCCTCCTACACTGTCTACCACATCCTTTATCGCAGAAGCCACTATTTTTAATCAGTCGGTCTCCGGCCCATGACCAAATGGTCATTGGTATATTTCAAATCATTGATGTCCGCAGAAGATAACAGCATAGTCCGTACTATGGCTGTTGATCAAAAAGATCAATTTTCTCTGCAGATACTGCCGGTTACCTATAAAGTAGATTATCCGTATAAGCCAGTATTTTCAGATGCTTCTCTTCTAAGGCTCTTCCCAAAATATAGGCCACTTTAAAGGCATAAGAAGTCAGGAAAGTAATGAGCAAACTATGTATTAAAAATCTGGCAAAGGGTGTAGAAAGTGAAACCACTGTAAAAACCGGATGGCAACGTTCTGTAATTCTGCTTGCAAACATGATTCTGATCTGCTCAAAAGACCAAAAACCGCCACAAAAATCATACCGTGCTGCTAATATAATCGCCTCTTTTTCTTCGCTACTGCTTTCCGGGGAAAAAAGCAAGCTGATTAAAAGACGAAAAGACCATTATAATCTGTATTCCCTGTGCCAAGCGAAGATAGGTCACAAAGCTTATATCCGGTCGCGCAAAAGATAAAGAACTAAACAAAGAACAAATACCCCACATAAGAATCTTCGGAATATGTGAGATATTTTTCTACTATCGGACGTGAGGTTTTCATAGCTGGCATAGAGTGGAGCACTCGAAAAACACATGTACATTCCTGATACTACTCACTACCGCATTAAAATTCTCGTTGGACGCAGATGCATAAATCATACCGCTGTTTTCCCCTTATACCAAGGAGACTATACATGGTAAAAGCATCAGCAGAATCCTCTTTTGCATAGTCTTGCGTAAAATACAGACAAGCTAAAATGATGAGTCCGATATAACTTCCGATTAATACCATATAGAGCAAAGGAGGTCTCTACTCCCAAAATGTAAAGGAAAAATAAAGCATCGTTCATCGACATTAAGACCGGAAAATGAAAAGTTGTCTTCCATAAAAATTCATTGTCGGCTGTATTTTCAATACGAATCTCATCGCCATATGCCTCTATCGGCACGAGAATAAAGATTCTCAAATGTCCAATCATATGTCGATCTACATTCTCCGTAACACACCAAAGCTGATCCTTATAATAGGCCTTTACTACTGAAGAATAGAAAAAGAAATTGATAGACTGGTATTCCGCCTTAAGATTTTTTCCTCTAAAGGAAGATGATGGTGAGCTTATCTACCGGTATAATTAAACAAATTACTCTTAAAGATGTCTCACTGACCATCCTCATGCTTAACCTCCACCAGTCATCTTAGAAAGGCGGTGAAAATGGTCTTTCGAAACCGCTCCTTTAATCCACAGTACAGCAAAAAGAGCAACAAAAAGATGACAAGGACATGAACTATACTGTTATTCAATTTAACATTGAAAGCCTGTTTTCTCACTTCCCACCCCATACTTTCCTAAAGTGAACAAATGAACATCTAAAGCCTTTTCGTATGACTTCTATCCACATTTAAGAGCTCTTTTTCTCCTTTTTCTTAAGACTTTCACCCTAACACTATCTCGACAAACTCACCCCCTCTTATAAGCTTCTCTTCCTCTGTATATACTCGCCCTAAGCAAAACCTTCCATAGGTTCTAAGCATCTCCCTCATAACTGCCTTTTTCTTCCGTAAAGGCATTCTTCTCCATCCTCCACTGCCAGTTTCTTCATCCGTTCCCGGTGCATTGATCCGACCTTCTGCAGAAAGCTCTAAGTAATCTCCTACAGGAATAACGGCAAGAAAAGACGTAGTGATAAGGCTTTCTTAATCAAAAAGCTCCGTCATGGCATTCCAATCATTATGGGAACGGAAAGATAACGGTAGATTCTGTTTCTGGAGTCCTCAGAAACAGTCTCAAACCAGTGCTTTAAAGTATCGTTGTCATGTGTACCGGTATAATGACAGAATTGTTATCTTCATACATGTGCGGAAGATAGACATTTTCAAAATCGGAATCAAAAAGGCAAACTGCAGAGACCTTCATACCGGGGCAAACTGACAGCACGTATAAGATCTCGCACTCCTTCCGTAATAACTCCCAAGTCCTCGGCAATCATCGGCAATTCTTTCTTGTTAAAATACTTTTGAAAAAGCTTCAAAGAGAGCTAGTCCCGGCCCTTTTCTCCACTCCCCGTTTATTGCCGTTTTTTGCCGCATAGGGTACGGCATAATAGCCTTCAAAGCCCTCGAAAATGGTCCACTCTAAGAAGGTCAAACTGGTTAAGGCAATACTCCATTCGCCCTACACCACCAGGCATAATTGTCTTTTTCCTGGGCTTTCCCAGTCATAGAGGATTCCCCAAAGCTGGCGGTTTCCGAAAGCATCCGGCGGCACACCCTGCAACAAATCCGGGATATCCCTTTGCCTCCGCATCACAGGCAGATTCCTCTTCGATATTTCTCCCTTCCAACTGAAGTCAAACATTTTACGGTTTCCCCAGACATCCGCACTGTCCATCGCACAATAAATCGGGATATCTCCTGATCGGATTTCCCTCTCATGGGCATAATCCTGTAAAGGCCTTCCACTGCTTTTCATACTGCTGCTGCATGAAGGCATAAAAGGCAATCTCGTCTTTATTCTCCTCTATAAACCGCTCAATGGCGGAAGCTTCTTATTTCGGTATTCCTTCGGAAACTCCAGCCAGGAGCGACCGTCAGACTTTCCTTTTAATGCCATAAAAGACAGTAATCGAAAGCTCTCTTTGCTGCGCGTTGCTAAAAGAGAGTCCACATCTCCCCTGTATCTTCCAGTTCTCCATAAGCCTTTCTAGAGTCGGAAAACGTCTTGCATAAAGCAGTCCGTAGTCTATCTTATCCTTACAGGAAGAAAAGCTCTCCTCTCTACCATAAGATCTTCCCTCTGAGAAGTCCTTCTTCTTTCAAGGTTGGAAGGTCGATAAAATAGGGATTTCCCGCAAAGGTTGAAAAAGACTGATAGGGTGAGTCTCCAAAAACCTGTCGGTCCCATGGGTAAAACCTGCCATATCCGATTTCCGTCTCCTGTAAAGATCCACAAAGTCTCTGGCTTCCTTTCAGAAACTGCTAATTCCATATTCTCCCGCTAAAGGGAAAAAAACAGGCATAAGAATTCCTGCCTCTCGTTGTCTATTCTTCATTACTACTCCTCCATTCCCATACTTACTATGCTTACTACTTACTGCACTTTATCTTTATTTACTTATTTGCTTGTATCTCTGGAATATCCATTTTTTTGCGCTCTTCCCGCAAATTGCCAGAATATACACTTCCTCTGCTCCTGCATCCAAAAGCTTCCTGCTACAGGCTTCCATCGTTGCTCCTGTTGTGAATATATCGTCAACAAGGAGTATTCTTTTTAGTTCTTCAGGTAGCTCTCACAATCCATCGCGGAAAAGAGATTTTGTAAACGCTCCAGCAGGACTGCAGTCCTTCAGTGCTTTTGTCTTTTTTATTTTCTTTTTAAAACATCACTGTATAGCGGAATCTCTGTCTGCTTTTCCAAGCCTTTTCCGATGATTTCCGCCTGATTGTAGCCTCTTTTTCTTCTCCGCTCTTTGTGAATGGGGACAGGAACAATCCCTTGGATTCCCAAGTCCTTTAATTTTTCTTGGAATCGCTCTCCAGCCCGCATCCCGAAAAACAGACCCTTATCCTTTTCTCCCGTGGTACTTTAGTCTCGTTATCGCCCTTCTATTTCTCCGTCAATTGATAAAGCATCATTCCCCCGGAGAAGGAAAAATGATGGCGCTTACAATTTCCGCAAAGGCTTTCCTCCTGCCGCAGAATACTGCGACCGCAGCTTTTGCAGGAAGGCTCTTCCATAAAAAGTTCCTTTTCCCTGCATAGAGAGCAGATATAGCCTTTTTCCTCCAAAACTTCATCGCAAAGAATGCATCTTGGAGGGAATAAAGCATTCAGAATTCCCTCTTTCCACCTTTCCTTGAAATCCATCTCATCTCCTTTTTCATATGGATTCTATATTTTTTCTAGATTTCCCATTCCTTTAATCTTGCTTGTCCTAATCCTCGTCTCCTGCTAAGCGAGATTCCGCAAGCTTTTCAAGCGATACTCGCTGTGAGCATAAAGGCTCCTAAAGATCGGATAATCGTTCCTGCATTTCCTTAATCTGCTCAGATAGACCGGAATAGCGTTTTTGCTCCGTTGCATTATGAACCATGGATTGAAAGACATAGGGATCTCCCAACAGGCAAACACAGGACTTAGCTCTAGTCACAGCCGTATATAGAAGATTCCGTGTCATAAGGAGCCTTGGTCCCCTGTACATAGGAAGAATCACCGCTGCATATTCCGATCCTTGCGACTTATGAATGGTGATGGCATAGGCAAGCTCCAAGTCTTCGCAATCCGAAAAGGAATACTCTACTTTCTTCTCTTCAAAAAACACAGTGAGCGTCTGCGCATAGTGGTTGATTTCCGTTATACGACCTATATCTCCGTTAAAGATTCCTTCCCCTTCTTCAATAGGGATATTGTATTTTCCGGGAATCTCCCAGGCGAGCTTGTAATTGTTCTTAACCTGCATAACCTTGTCGCCCAAGCGAAAAACCGTTCCATACAATTCTTTCTCCGCCTTGTTTTTATCCTTCGGATTGAGATTCTCTTGTAAATAGCGATTTAGGTTTTCTACTCCCAAAGCACCCTTTTTCTGCGGAGACATCACCTGAATCGATAAAGGATCGATGTGCAAGTATTTCGGTAGCTTTTCCTTCATCAGTACCGCTATGTCGGAAAATATTTTTTCAGCCTTATCTCCCCGTATAAAAAGAAAATCTCTGGAACGTTTCCCAAGTTCAGGCTCGATGCCCTCATTAATCTTATGTGCATTCACTACAATATCCGATTCCAGTGCCTGACGGAATATTTTCTTTAACTGTATCGTTTTAATGCATTCGGAGGAAAGGATATCTCTCAGCACATTTCCGGCACCTACAGAGGGAAGTTGGTTACTGTCTCCTACAAGAATAAGTCTTGTTCCGGGATTTACAGCCTTTAAAAGAGCGTCCATCAGATAAAGGTCTACCATGCTCATCTCATCCACGATGATGACATCTACCTCTAGGGGATTCTCTTCATTTCGTTGAAAATAGCTCGTAAAGCTCTCTTCGTCTTCTTCCTCGCCTTCTTTCCCCATATACTCGAGGAGACGATGTAATGTTTTTGCAGGATAGTCGGTCGCTTCTCCCATGCGCTTTGCCGCCTCTTTCCTGTTGGAGCTGCCAAAGCGATATTCTTTCCTCTTTCTGTAAACAATCTGAGTATTGTCTTTATCGTTGTTGTTTTTCCGGTTCCCGGACCTCCGGTAATCACCAGTATACCGGATTTGGCTGCAAGACTTACTGCCTCCTCTGCAAAGAATCTAACTCCAGTTTTTTTCATTTTTTAAAATCTTCTCTATCGACTTCTCCCAAGACTCGCTGTATGCTTCTCCCTCCTCTATATTTAACGAAAGAAGCTTCGATGCTACACGCATTTCCCCTGATAAAAAGTGCTGCTTCGGTAAACTCGCTCTCCCTTAAGCTTGGCCCTTCCCTTTATCTGTAAGTCCATCAGTTCCTCTTCAAAATCCGGAAGAGGCATCTCCAGGATTCTCTCCGCTTCCGACTTTAAAAAGAAAGAGGCAGATAGCAGTGTCCCGCCAGTTTCCGCCTGCAAAAGAGTATAGCTGATGCCGGCTTGGATACGAAAAGAGAGTTCGGTTCTATTCCTACTCGCCTCGCAATACTGTCACACTTTTTAAAGCCTACCCTTCCAATTCTTCCGCAATACGATACGGATTTTTCCCGCAGAATGGTGTAGATTTCTCCCTGAAAAATGTTTTATAAATCTTGTATGCCAGGTTTGAAAGCTTATGCCGACTCCCTGCAGGAATAGAAGCGCATCCTGCCTGTCCTTTTTCCGGACAGCTCTGCTGCGATGTCTCTTGCCTTTTTGTTCGGAAATCCCACGCGAACCTCTGCCAGTCTCTCCGGCTCTTCTTCCATAATTCTAAGGCTGTCTTCCCCGAACTTCTTCTACGATTCTTTGGGCTATGGCTTTTTCGATTCCTTTGACTGCTCCGGATGCCAGGTATTCCTCAATACCGAAAAATGCTGTTCGGTTCCTCCAGAACATACTCCTCCACAAAGAACTGCTTCCCCATATGTCGGATGATCTTTCCATCTTCCCTTAGCTTTTATCTTTTTCAGAGACCACAATATGGGAGAAGCTTCCACACAGGTACACTCTTCTCCCTCTCCTCTATAGTAAATACAGTATACCACTTTCTTCACTTCGAAAAACAATGTGACTTATCTTTCCTTCCAGCTCTTCCAAAGTAGAATTAGAAGTCATCATCATCGCCGGCTAAATCAATGGATTTTCCTGTGCCGATTGCCACTGCGGTTAACGGATCCTCTGCAAGCATTGTAGTAATACCGGTTTTCTCTGCATCAACTTATCAAAGCCGTAGAGAAGGGCACCGCCCCCGTCATGACGATTCCGCGTTCATAAATATCTGCAGCAAGTTCAGGCGGCGTTCTCCAAGACATTGTGTACGGCATTGACAATCATCATGGCAGGCTCAAGTAAAAGCTTCCATAATCTCATCCGAGCTGACTACGACAGTCTTTTGGAAGTGCGGTAGCAAGTTTCTGCCTCGAACTTCCATCGTTACATTTTCAGGACGCTTGCTGGCACAGCTAATATTGATTTTAATATCCTCCGCCGTTCTTTCTCCAATCAGAAGATTGTGCTTTTCTCATATAACGGAGTATTGCTTCATCGAAATCGTCTCCCGCTATCTTAATGGATTCGGAAACCACCGGACCGCCCAATGCAATGACCGCAATATCCGCTGTTCCTCCTCCGATATCGATAATCATATTTCCCTGTGCCTTGGCAATATCAATTCCGGCACCGATTGCCGCAGCTACAGGTTCTTCTACCACGCTCACTTCTCTGCACCGGCATGATTCGCAGCGTCCATAACCGCCTTTCCACCTCTGTTGCACCGCTGGGGATGCAAACACAAATACGCGGTTTACGAGTGTCCTTCTCCTACCGCTTTATTGATAAAATACTTCAGCATTTCCTCTGTAAAGGGTGTAGTCGGGAAATCACCCCCTGCCTCAAAGGCCGAACAGCGGCAATATTTTTCCGGAGTACGTCCCAGCATCAATCTGGCATCTTCTCCATAAGCTACAACATCATTGTTGTCTTTTATTAACCGCAATCACGGATGGTTCCTTCAGAACCACTCCTCTTCCTTTTATATAAACCAAGATACTTGACGTACCCAGATCAATCCCTATGTCATTTGAAATCAGCGAAAACATGGATTCCTCCGTATATGATAAACGAGTTATACCCTTTTATTACTGTATTCCTCGGAAATGAGATGCTGCCTGCTTAAGAGGCAACATTTATGTGTAATATAAAATGTCTTTTTAGTATAACTGAAAGCCCTTAAAAAGGAAAAGACCCTCCTAGCTTGTTTTCGTGTGTTTTTCGCTTTTATACAGTTCCTTTTTCAAAAGATATCCTATTGGTAAATATCCCTCCTTTGCCCGATTCCCAACACTAAAAACAATTATATTGGATAATGCGTCAATTTCCTCGTCTTGCTTTCTAAGAGAAAATATGGCAAGATTTTTACACAGAAAATTTAGGGGTATGAAGATGGCAAAGCTTGTGGATTCAGGAAAACCATTGCCGTTTTACAGAAGACAAATTTCAATTCAAAAACAATTCGGTCAAAACTTTTTGATTGATTCTTCGGTTCTGGAGCATATCTTAAGCTTTTTCCGAAATCAATAAAAACGACTTGGTTATTGAAATTGGTCCCGGAATCGGAACTCTTACGGAGGCTCTTTGTGAGAGGGCAGGATTCGTTGTGGCAATTGAAATCGATGACAAGCTGATTCCCATCCTGGAAGAAACTCTTTCCTCCAGGATAATTTTAAACTCATTCATGGCGATGCATTGAAAGTCGATTATCTTTCCCTTCTGGCAGAGCACAAGGAGTTCTCCTCCATAAAGGTTGTAGCCAATCTTCCTTACTACATCACGACTCCTATCCTAATGGATCTTTTGGAAAAAAGGCTTCCGCTTAAGTCCATCACGGTGATGGTACAGAAGGAAGTGGCGCTTCGTATGAAGGCGGCTCCAGGAACAAAAGATTACGGTGCACTCACTCTTGCCGTGCAATACTATAGCGATCCCGCCATTGTACAGGAAGTGCCACCGCACTGCTTCATTCCCCAGACCAAATGTAAGCAGTGCGGTGATTCATCTAAGCCTACATGAAAAACACCGGTATCCGTTCAGAATCCGGCTCTTTTATTTAAAAACTATTAAATTTTTCTTTTTATGCAAAGACGAAAAACTCTTGTAAATGCACTTTCTTCCGGATTTCATATAGAGACCTGCAAGCAATGCTCGGCTCTCTGTCCTATCCAGAAAATGTCCGCGGTGAAACGCTCAGTCTGGCAGATTTTGCCCTTATTGCCGATGGAATCGAGGAGTTACAGAAGAAAAAGCTAGATCATCCTTTTTGTTATATTAAATTCCTCATTTTAATACAGGAGCTGTAGGGTTGTTTTACAGCTCCTGTTCGTTTCTCGGATCTACGTCTTCGGCAAAAATGCAAAGAAAGCATTGTGTACCGTATCATATCTTGCCGCAGCATCTTCCTTTTTCATAAGATTGGGAGAACTGCTTCCTCCCAGAATATAGCTGGTAATCTGACTCCGTTATAGCCGGTGATCAGTTCCCAGTTGTCATCTATACGAATCATAAGCGGGTAACCTTTAGAAGTATAATACAGTGCAGCATCTAAGTTTACTCCGTAAAGATTCAGAATCTCTCCTCCATTGCTTTCGATGCAGCTCCTTAAATCCGGGAATTTGAGCAATAAAGTCTGTTACCCTCATCTTCTCGAGGCTTCCCTATAATAACACTCGGTCTATCGGTTCTGTTCCACAATATTTCCTGCTTTTCATTCAGAATATAGCCAAAATCATCATACACTGCCGAAATAGCCGTTTCCATATTTTGATAATTTCCCCTGTAATGTCCCAAGGAATAGGCATAAAAACTGCCTTATCAGTCAATTTACTTTTGACTCAGTTCTATTGAACCTGCCTCTCTATGGAAAAATTTCTCCGGATTTTGCATGCTAATCTTTTCTATATTTTTCCCGGAAGCGGGAGAGTATAGAACCTTTCCGAATGCTCCCTGCTGCTTTGCCTCAGGAACAAAGTCTTGTTTTCTTTCAGCTCCTCCTTATTGGAAAGCACACTGTCCTTTCCGAAGTATGCATATCCGTTTTCATTGTGAGTATATTCGTCAAAACGCAACTGATTTCCGACGATGGAAAAATTGGAAAAATATAAATTCTCTTTCTTGTAAGATAGCTTTTTGTTTCAAATCCGGACCGATTATGCGAATTTCCTCCATAGAGTTTCTCCCTGCGGATTCCATTCTTTACCTTGCTCCTTACTCTGCACCCCCAGTACCAAATCATCTTCAATAAATCCGATAACCGAGAATAACTTATTTTTCTCTGCAATGTTTTTGACTCTTATCGGATTTTTAAATTCGAAAGACCACGGTCTGGCTCAACTCGGATTCTCCATTTTTTTCCTCATAGGCCAGATACTGCCCGCCATCGCTGGAGGCAAGTTCCGATTTTTCTAAAGAAGAAGCCATGGTCAGCACTTCAAAGCTGTTGGTATCAATCCCGTAGACCGTTCCTCCATAATACAGGTAAAACATCTTATTTCCTGCATGATAAGAAAGTCTGTTCATGCTTTCTTCCAGTTCCTCTTTATTTTCCTTCAAAGGAAGAAAGAAATTCTCTACTACAGTATTTTCCGAATTGTCATAAGTGTAGAAAACGATACCCGTATATCCTTCATGTCGTCCTCTGCTGATGTAGCCGTAGACCATAAAGTCTACATCTCCGTTCGTTTTACATCCATGAGTCGAATGCCGTAGAGAGAAAATCTCCTCGGAAGCTATCATTTTTCTTCCGTAAGATAGCTAAAAAAATTCGAGTCAGCATTCCTCGCTATTTAATCTATAAAGTGCATTTCCTTTGGAAAAGGCATAAAAATGTCTTATTATCCGAGTATTTCGCCTGCACTCTTTCCGGGCTATCCACGCCCAATAAAAATTTCTTTTGTCGCTAAAACGAAAGCTTTTGTCCGTCAAAGATTTCCGTACTTTGTCTATCGAAGTCCATCAGATAGATTCTCTGGCTGTCATAGCGCATAACAAAATTATCCTCGTTAAAGAACCTTCTTGTATGCCCATTCTGGTCGTTCGCCTTAGATGCGTAACGTACCTGAACCAGTCCCATGATCCCATTGATTTCCTTCAGGCTGATTTTCCGGTTCCCCATCCATAACCATCGCAGTATCACCCCAGGTAATCTGTTGAAAAGAGGAGTGAAGGTTTACATGCGAGAGGTCGGAATTGTCCATCGTATCATCCGATTCCAGATACGTGCTTAGGGATCGTGCCTCCGATTTGGAAAAAGATTTTTCGGGCTAAAATCTTCTCCCAAACTTAACATTTCTTCTGCCATCTTATCCTTAGCTAAAATAATCCGGGTATAATAATGCAGACTGGTTTCTCCCATATCCAAACTCAGACGAAGTTGGTATTCCTTTCCCTCCTGAATCAAGTTTTGAATGGGAAGAATAATTTTGATTTCCTTGCCCGACTTCTCCAGCTCCGCTTTTTCCGTCCTTCTCAATCAGCTCAGATCCGTCCAGACTTCGAATATCATAGTGCGCAGATTCAACGGAAAACTTTTTCTGCATCTGCCACAAGGGTTAATTCCCGGTCATAAGGAAGAGCGGCAATACTATCTCGAATACTTGAACCGTCCATTTCCTGATAAAAAAACCATGCAGAGGATTGATTCTTTATCTCCCATTTTCACATAAAGGTATGGAAGCTTGGACTCACCCATATTGGCATAAACCCGGCTGTTTCTATCCATGGAACGATACGCATGGATAAAATAAAAAAGAAGAGCGACTAAAAATGCCGCTCAGAACCAGCTTTTCTTGTTCTCCTTTTTCGTCCAAAAACTTTTTCTTATAAATTCCGCTATTCACGAAGAGTCCTTTCTCAGTCTTTCTTCCTTCTGTAGCCCAGTGCCTCTTCTAAGGCCAGTTTTTTTCTTCCGCTCCCCAACTCCACTGAGGTACTGCCTTCCACAACTTCCTTGATATACAAGAAGCTGCCCTCCTTGGCATGAACGGAGTTCATCACAAATCCCGTATTATCATAGTTTAATATTGCAAGCGCAAAGGAAAGATTACCTCCCAATCCACTGTAAGCATTGTAGCGAATGAGTCCTGACTTCTGAAAAAGCGATTCTGTTATTGTTATGAAGAACCTTCAGCATCTCTCTTTGGTCCTCTAAGAGGTCTTCCGACTTTTCTACATGCCTCTGCAATTCTATAAAATAATCTTTCAACGTCTCTGCATCTTTTTCCTCTCATAAAATAGTCATATTGTCGATACAGCTTCTTATACTTGGATTCCGCTCTTAGAGCAAAAGAGGAGTGCAAGTAGAGAAACCAACAGAGAAATCAGCAACAAAGCGGGAAGAAACTGTTCTATCATTGTACTTATATTTCCCATTTATCCCTTCGCCTTTTCCTTCCAGTAGGACATATATTCTTTTCCAAATCCTCTTGGGAATAATATTCAATTTCCAATTTCCCTTTGTTCTCGTTTTTCGGAATGATTTTTACCTTTGTTCCAAGGTTTTTCTCATTTTTTTCTTCCAAATCTTTAAAATACTGCTTAATTGTCCGGACAAAGGCTTCTTTTTCTTCTTTTTGGACAGTTTGTTCTTGGCTTCTCTTTTTCTACTTCTCGAACAGAGAGCTTCTTCTCCACACATTCTCTTGCGAGCGCGAGGCGCTTCTTTTCCTTCCCGGTATAGCAAGAAGGGCTCTTCCGTGTCCTTCTTTTAACTTTTCCCTCACGGATATAGTTTAGAATTTCCTCTTCCAGTTTCAAAAAGACGGAGACTGTTTGTTATGGTTGTTCTCTTTTTAGACAGTCTCTCCGCAAGCTCTTCCTGACTCAAATCATATTCCGAAATGAGGCTTTTGGTAAGTCAGCGCCTCTTCTACCGCATTCAAGTCCTCTCTTTGAATATTCTCAATAATAGAAACTTCCCTACTCAACTTCTCGTCATAGCTACGAACAAGAACAGGTACCTCTGTAAGTCCCGCAAGCTTTTGCAGCACGGAATCTTCTCTCACCGGCAATAATCTCGTAAATCGGACCCTGTTTTTACAAGCAGAGGTTGAATAACGCCAAACTGCTTAATACTTTCGGAAAGCTCCTTCAACTCCTCGTCGGAGAAACGCTTTCTGGGCTGAGAAGGGTTCGCCTGTATCAGAGAAATCTTTAGAAGTTTTGCCTCCTCTCCACCCTCTTTTTCTATTTTTTCCGGGATTTGCAGCAAAAAGGCTGTCTACACCTCTCCCTAGTCCGTGCTTTGCCATAGCTTCTCCTTTATAACTTCCTATACTTCTTTTTCCAGAATTTCCCCTGCAAGTTTACGGTATGCATCCGCACCTGTGGAGCCGCCGTCATAGAGGTTAATCGGCAGACCATGGCTTGGTGCCTCAGCAAGTCGCACATTTCTGGGAATTATGGTATTAAAAATTGTAACAGTAAAATGTTCTTTTACCGCACGAACAACATCCTGCGAAAAGCAGATTTCTGCCGTCATACATGGTAAAAAGAATTCCTTCGATACTTAAAGCTTCATTAAGTGCCTCTCGAACAGTTTGAATCGTCTCCAGCATCTGGCTTAATCCCTCCAGAGCATAATATTCACACTGTATCGGAATCAGTACCGAATGAGAGGCGGTAAGCGCATTAATCGTCAAAGTACCAAGACTTGGAGGACAGTCAATAAAGATATAGTCATAATCTTTTTCTATCTTATCTAAAACGTCCTTTAAAAAGTAATTTTTATTTTCTTCATTGGCAAGCTCAGCATCCATGGCGGCCAGATTTCTGTTTCCCGGCAGAAAATCCACATTTTCCACGATTTCCGTCTGTAAAAATATCCTCTATCTTTAAGCTCTCCGCTCAAAACTTCATAAATGCTTTTCTCCGCATCCCGTACACCCAAACCGCTTCCTGCATTCCCCTGCGGATCAAAATCCAGGAGCAGAACCTTTTGTTTCGCTTCCCCAAGGGAAGCCGCTAAATTTAACGCAGTGGTCGTTTTCCCAACCCCGCCCTTTTGATTTGCAATGGTAATAATTCTTGCCACTTTCGAACCTTCCCCTTCTAAAATGTTTCACGTGAAACATTTATACTATATCCATAAAATCCATGCAAGTCTCGAAAAATATCCTTTCAACTTTCTTGAAATTTTAACCTAGCGGTTCTTTGCTCGGAATTCCTGCCTTTCTCGGATATTTTTTTGCCGTATTCTCTATCTTTTTGAATAAGGAGCAGCGACCGCCCGATGTCCGTCTCCGGAAGCCTATATTCCAGGATTTCTTCCAGCTTTCCGCCTAGAAGATGTATTGCTTTCTTCCCTTTTTCCATTTCTTCCGAGATGTCCATAGACTTCATAGCAAGAAAATACCCTCCCTTCTTTACAAAAGGAAGATCGTATTCACTTAGGGTGGAAAGATTGGCCACTGCTCGTGAGAAGACGAGATCGTACTGTTCTCGAAGTTCGGGCTTTTTCCCCAAATCCTCCGCCCTTCCATGATGAAAAATCCACTCCTTTAAGTTCCAGTTTCTCCACAACTTCTTCCAAAAAGTGAATTCTCTTTTGCAGCGAATCGCTTAAGGAAAGAAAATACCCGGAAAAGCGATTTTTATGGCAAGACCGGGAAATCCTGCCCCTGTCCCTACATCCATACAGCGCTTTCCTTCTATCCAATTGGAAAATGTTTCACGTGAAACATTTAGCTTTGCCATTGCGAGAGAGTCGATAAAATGCTTCACAATGACATCGTCTTCCTCCGTAATAGCCGTAAGGTTCATAACCTTATTCTTTTCTACCAGTAAAGTATAGTAGCTATAAAATTGCTGTAGCTGTACTTCTTGTAGATCTATGCCTAGCTGCTTCGATAAAGCAGAAAGGCGACAAAAAAAATCTTCCCTTGCCATAGAATACTCCTTATACCGGCTTTTAAAATTACTGTTTTATCTTTTCCTATGAAAGTTTACTTTTTTTCAATGCGCTGCTTACATTTTCATTCAGCATTTTATTTTATTATGCATGACTTCCCATTTCCATGAAACATTTCCATTAGCTCTTTCGCTTTCCGTTCTATCTCATTAAGTTTTGAGCCATTTAAACTATCCAAGAAACTTTTTCATTCTTTCCTGTTCTTTTCCAAATAAACCAAAAGTACGGAAATATCCGCAGGACTGACACCGCTGATACGGGAGGCCATGCCGATATTCTCAGGACGAATCTTATCCAGCTTTTTGTCTTGCCTCAAGACGCAGATTTTTGCATGTTCTGATAATCTATTTCCTTCGGAAGTTTCTTTCTTTCCAGCTTCTTAAAAGCTTCTACCTGCTGAATCTGTCTCTTGATATAGCCCTCGTACTTGATTTCAATCTCCACTTCCTCGCAAATAGAGGCGCAGAGAGAAGGACGCTCCGGATCTAGTTCCTCAAGGTTCTTATAATTGCACTCCGGTCTCTTGCAAAGCTCCAATAGAGAAATCCCGGACTGAATGGGAGAAGAACCAAGGCGATTTAGCACAGCATTGTTTTTATTGGCTCCGATATAGGTATTTCCCATTCTTTCCACTTCTTTCTGAATACTCTCTCTTTTTTCCCGGGTTTTCCGGATTTCCTCTTCGGAAATGAGCCCCAGGCTGTAGCCCTTTTCCCGAAGGCGAAGATCCGCATTATCCTGCCGAAGCAGAAGACGATATTCCGCGCGACTCGTCATCATACGATACGGCTCTTTATTTTCCTTTGTAACCAGATCATCAATCAAAACACCGATATAGGCTTCGGAGCGGTCCAGTACAAAGGCTTCTTCTCCTCTTAAGTGCTTCACGGCATTCACCCCCGCCATAAAGCCCTGTACGGCAGCTTCCTCATAGCCGGAGGATCCGTTCATTTGTCCTGCAAAGAAAAGCCCGGCGATTCGCTTCGTCTCCAGATTGTTCTTTAATTCCAGAGAATTTAAGCAGTCATACTCTATGGCATAGGCATGGCGAACCATTTCCGCCTTTTGGAAACCGGGCATGGTATGGAGAATCGCAATCTGCACATCTTCCGGAAGTGAAGAGGAAAGTCCGGAAAGGTACATTTCATTCGTATATCTTCCCTCCGGCTCCACAAAAATCTGGTGGCGGTCTTTGTCCGGAAACTTCATCACCTTGTCTTCGATGGAAGGACAATACCTCGGCCCTGTTCCCTCAATGCTTCCGTTATACATCGGAGCACGATGAATATTTTTCCGAATGAGACTATGTCCTTCTTCATTCGTATAGGTTAAGAAGCAGTCGTCCTGCTCAATCTGTACCGACGCGGGATCCGTCGAGAAAGAAAAAGGCACTACAGGAACATCTCCCTTTTGCACTTCCATCTGAGAAAAATCAAGACTTCTTCTATCCACTCGAGCCGGCGTTCCGGTTTTTAAAGCGAAGAGAGAAATCCAAGCTCCCGAAGACTGTCACTCAGCTTTTTCCGCCCGTCTTAAACCGTTCAGGGCCGGTTTTCTCGAAACCTCACCGTAGATACATCTCGCATTTAAAGTAGACACCCGTGCAGATAATAACCGCTTTAGCCAAAGTACTTGGCTCCGGTACTGCTTTCTACCCCTCTTACTTCTTTCTTCTCTTCATCCGTCAGAATGGATACGATTTCTCCCTGCCGGATATGGACACGCTCCTGATTCTCCAAAACCTCTCGCATATTTTTGTGAGTAAAGCTGTTTATCCGCCTGCGCTCTTAAGGAATGCACCGCGGGACCCTTCGATTTATTCAACATTCTGGACTGAATAAAGGAACGGTCGCAGACCTTTCCCATCTCCCCTCCGAGAGCATCCAGTTCTCGCACGAGATGCCCCTTCGAGCTTCCTCCGATATTCGGATTGCAGGCCATCATGGAAATGGCATCCGGGCTTAAGGTAAAAATCAGCGTTTCCATCCCCATTCTGGCGGAGGCGAGTGCCGCTTCCACTCCGGCATGTCCTGCCCCCACGACAATCACATCATAGTTCTCTTCAATTAAAGACATTTTCTTCCTTTCAATGCTGAAGCGAATCCTATTTCTATACTGAATTGGAAAGTCTATTTTTCGCTACAGACTATTTAGAAAAATCAATATTCTAAAAGCAAGTTATTTTCCCATACAAAACTTTGCAAAAATCTCGTTCACAAGGTCCTCGGAAACTTCCTCTCCCAAAATTCGTCCCAGTGTGCTATAGGCACCCATCAGATCAATACTTAAAAAGTCCTCGGAAAGAGATAAGCTAAGGCCGTTTCTCACTTCGAGAAGCGCTCTCTTCGCTTCTTCCAGATCCACTCTCTGTCTCTCGCTATGAATAAATATCTCAGAGGAAAAAGGAGAGTGAGCCGGAGAAAGAAGAGTTCCCGAATTTTTTTCTCCCAGCTCCTTTATTCCCGTCCACTCCTTTAGCGGAAATTGCAATGACAGGGAAGTCCTGTTTTTCTTCCAGCTCTTTTTCGTTAAGACAGTTTCCCGATCCGTCTTATTCAATAAAACAATGGTCTTTTTCTCTTGCACAAGAGAAAGAATTTCCTCATCCTCCTTTTTCAAATTCCTTTAAAGCATCCACTACAAAAAGAATTAAGTCCGCGTGTTCTATGGATTTTTGCCTTTTTCAACTCCGATTCCTTCCACGATATCTTGCGTATTTCGAATCCCCGCAGTATCCATAAGGTGCAGGGAAAGACCGTCCAGACGGATATTTTCCTCTACCGTGTCTCTCGTTGTACCCGGTATATCCGTAACAATCGCTTTTTCCGCACCGACAAGAGCGTTTAAGAGAAGATTTTCCGGCATTTGGCTTTCCGATAATTGCGGTATCGATGCCTTCCGTAAGCATCTTCCCTCCTCACGAAAGCGGAGGAGCTTCTCTATTTCTTGCAATATATACTCCGTGTGCTGAGCACATTTTTCCGAAAAGCCGTCCAGGAAATGTGCTCGGGATCATCGAGCCGCTTCTATAAAGGCCGTATCCTCTAAGATAAGACTCCTGCATTCCTTTATTTTTTCTCCCAATGCACCCTGAACGAGTGCCAAAGAGCTTTGAATCCCCGCCTCGGTTTTCGACGCGATAAGGTCTGCCACTGCCTCCGCCTGCGATAAATCTATTCTTCCGTTCAGAAAAAGCTCTTTTTGTAAATTCTCCGGCTCTGCGGCTCTCGCCCCATGTTTAAGTGTTAAGGTAAAAATCTTTTGCATGAGAAGTACGCCCCCATGACAGTTGATTTCCACTACATCTTCCCCCGTATAGGACTTCGGCGCTAAAAATGTAGATACCAAAACCTCATCCACGGCTTCCTCTTTATCATAAACAAAGCCATAGCGAATACGATGACTTTCTCGAATATCCAAGGGCTTTCCGCTCTTTGTTCTCAATATTTTTTCTGCAATGGGAAAGGGCATTCTCTCGCTTAAACGGATGATACCGATTCCGCTTTCCACTAGCGCGGTAGCTAAGGCACTGATTGTATCCACAGTCTCACCTCCCTAAAGCTTTTTTATTTTACTCATATTCTTTCCGCTTTGCAATCAGAGAAAAATCCCTCGTGAAAAGAAATACTTCGACTTGTCTGTCTACGCCTTCCTTTCACGAAGGGATTCTTATTCATAACGAGTATCGCTCACAAAGCGTGCGATATCTCGTTTCATTAAAAAATCCGATATTCCATGATTCTCTAACTCTTTAGTCATGCATTAATACTTAATTTAATTTTCAGCCCGATTCTCTTTTGGATATCTGTTTTTAAATCTTCTATCCTGACGGAACTTTCCACCATTCTTAGCAAAAATCACTACATGACGGAATGGATCATCACCCTCAGACTTAGTCGATACTTGAGAATCATTTTGTAAAGAAGCATGAATAATTCTTCTCTCATAAGGATTCATCGGCTCTAAATTTACGGGCTTTCTCGTCTTCTTGACTTTATAGGCAATGTTCTTTGCAAGACTTCGGAGGGTCTGCTCCCTTCTCTTTCTGTAGTCCTCTGTATCCAGCTTTACACGAAGATAGTCTTCCTTATGGTCTTTATTTAAAACTAAAGAACAGAGATACTGTAAAGAATCTAAAGTCTGTCCTCTTTTTCCTATAAGGATTCCCATATCCGGTCCTACAAGATTGATATAGAGCTCATTGCTGTTTTCACGGAATTCCATCTGCATCTCCACATCCATTTCCATTCCGGAAAGAATAGAAGAGAGGAATTGCCTTGCTTTCTCTTTATTTTCCGCAACTTCCTCTTCTGTTAAGGGGTGGAATTCTCTCTTTTCAGGAACTGCATTCTCTATAGCCTTGTTGTCTTCAAAGCGTCTATCTTCTTTTCTTTCTCTTGGTGCAGGAATCGGATCATAACCGCCGCGACTAAAACTCTTCTGCGTTTCACTCTTCCTATTATTCTGCTTCTTTTCCTTGAAAAAATTCTCTTTCTTGTTCTCAGAAGCTGTTACCGTCTCGTTTGAAAGCTCTTTATCTTCTGTTTTTTCAGCTTTCTCTACTTTTTCCTCTTTCCTGCTTTCCTTCACATCATTGCTTGGCATCACTGTCTCTACAGGCTTTTTCTTCTACTGTGCCTTCTTCCTTTGGAAATGCTTCAATAATCCATGGCTTAGCACCGATTCCTAAGATTCCCTTGCTTCCCCTGCACAAGTACGGTATATGAAATTTTATCTGATGTGGTATGTAACTGAATGGTTGCCTTTGGTAATGGCTTCGTCCATTGTCTTTGCAGATACTCTGATTTTATCCATAGCTTTTTCCCCCTAAAGCTTTTATGACTTCTTCTCATGTTTTTCATTATATAGCTGCACCATATTTGCCTTACTTGCCAAAGATCCTTCTTTTGCATTTTTATTATAATACTCGGTGGAATCCTTTGTCTTCTGGCTCTGCTTTTGCAATGCGCTCCATTCGATTCTTCTCCTCGGAATCTTCTTTCGCCTGCATTGATTTTTAAACGGTTTTCAATAGACTTTTTCATCTATAGGAGGAAGTCCTCTTTTGCTCTCTTTTCATTTGCCTTTTGCCATAGCTTCCTGTAAAAGCTGTTCGTTGGTTTTCTTTCCGAAATACCAGTTCAGAATAAGCTGCTGAATCAGCATAAATAAGGAAGAAGCAATCCAATATAAACCGATACCGGATGCAAAGGAGAAGCAGAACCATACAGACATTAAAGGCATCATAACATTCATGCTTTTCATCATCTGTGCAGACTGGTCTCCCTCTGCGGCCTGCGGCATACTCTGCTTCTGCATAAGTACGGTAGATGCCCACTGGGTAAGACCCGCCAAAACAGGAATTAACCAGTAGATATTCGGCTTAAGTCCATAAGCGGAAGGTGCTGTTGCCAAGTTTAATCCCAAAAAACTGTTAATTTCTGCAGACTTTGTCGCTGCAGTTTCAATAACCGAAGTCGCCTGTGGAAAAATCTCCGGGAGCTTAGTCCACTGCGCAGGATTTAACTTATATAAAAAGTCTATCACAAAGTTATGTATTGCTGTACTGTCATATTTTTGCGGATCATCCAAACCCAAATTATGTAAGGTTTTTAAAACTGCCTTAAGACCGTTATTCTCCCCAAAAGTTACCAGAGCCGGCGCTGCATCTGCACCGCCGATAGCGGAAGATACATTTTCATAAATTGTTTTTACGGCCGGTACATACGCCGGAATATTCATAATAATACGGTACAAAGCAAAAATGATGGGCATTTGTAAAACCAAAGGAAGACAGCCTGCTGTCATCGATGTGCCATATTTCTCATAAATAGCGCGCATCTCCGTCTGCTGAGCCATCATAGATGCCTGGTCTGTTCTATCTTTATATTTTTCCTGAACCGCCTTAATCTCCGGCTGCATAATCTGCATCATCCGAGAAGATTTTTGCTGCTTTAAGGAAGTCGGAAATAGAATGATTCTTGTTACCAAGGTAAACAGGATAATTGCTAAACCGATATTCGGAATACCGATTTGATCCAAGAAACTGTAAATCGAGTTCATTACCAGACCAAGGAAAGTTACGATAAAGTTCCAAATTGGTCCAAAAATAGGAAAATTCCAAGTATTTTTCGTTAACAAAATTAGATAATTCAAGTTTTCTCCCTCCATCTTTAGGGAACAGGATCATATCCGCCTTTGGCAAAAGGATTACAACGAAGAATCCTCCATATTGCCAACCATAAACCTTTCACACAACCGTATTTTTGCACTGCTTCATAGGCGTATTGAGAACAAGTCGGTGTGTATTTACAAGAGCCGTGTCCCTTTAAAGGAGATAAAAACTTTTGATAGAATCGAATCATTCCTAAAAAAACGCTCTTCATACTCTCTCCTTTTTCTAGGATAATCATATTTTTTTAAACTGAATTTCTTCCTATTTATATAGTTATTTATTTTTACTATATAAAAGTCAAAATTTTAGAAAACGGCCTTCCATACTAAAAAGAGTAAAAGTCTTTTTCTTTTATTCTTCTCTGTCTATTATATGATGCCTGCTACATAATTCCAGATATGCTTTTTCAAAATCAAAGTAAGAACAATCTTTTCCCTTTTGTCTTACCACAAGTATGATGTCTTTACCCAAAACAATTTCCTTGTGTAAACGGAATATTTCACGAAGCTTTCTTGCGATTCCATGTCTGACAACGGAATTCCCCACCTTTTTAGAACAAGAAATTCCCAAACGGTTAAAAGAAAGATGATTATCAATCACATACATCACAAAACAGGAATTGGCACAAGACCGTCCTATTCTATAACAATGTTGAAAGTCTACATTGGATTTTATGGATGGAAATCGCTTCATTAAATATCTCCATGGTTGAAGAAAGACCGCTTTACAGCGGCCTCAAATTTCGTATTCTACATCTTATGCAGATAATCTAGCTCTACCCTTAGCTCTTCTGGCAGACAAAACCTTTCTACCATTTGCAGTGGACATTCTCTTTCTGAATCCATGCACTTTGGCTCTTTGTCTGGTCTTAGGCTGGAAAGTCATTTTTCCCTTATGCATACGGACACCCCCTTTTTATAGTGTATGGCATAAGCCACCAATCGTTTTCTCCGGGAATTATTCGTCCTTACGAAGGTCCCGAATAAACTCCTAATTTTGGGTAAACATCGCTGTTTATTATACTGAGCCTGTCTATACTCGTCAAGAAAAACTTGAAAGATCTATAAATTTATTCCGTATTTATCCACATTTTTATCCACTTATCAACAAATAAAATAGATATCCACATTTTGCTAATTTTTGTGGATATCTGATATTTTTATCCTCTCATTTTTAACAAATACACGGTTTATAATGGTTTAAATGTGGATAAAGAATTATCAACATTTAAACATCATCCACAGATAATGTTCAAAAATATCGATAACTGTACTCATGTCGAACTCTATTTACTCTTAAAAACAAAAATCACATTTTAAACTTATGACTTTCAAACTTGATAAAGAATTCCCCATGCTGTAGAATGAATAGGCTATTCTTCTATCTATTCATAAATCATTAAAAAGGGTGGAGTATGACAAAAGGATTTAGAGATTATTAAAAATAAATGGAATGAAATATTGGATATGTTAGGGAAATCACGCCCGTGGCAGACGTCACATACGAATTATGGATAGCTCCTATGAAACCGTATGATTTTGTTGATAACAAGCTTTGTTATTTTAATGAACACAAAGGAACATTTTTCTCTTTCAATTATAAGAAAAAGATATAATGATTCTTTTCGTATAGCCATTATGGAAGTTACGGAAATCAATACCGAAGTCTTGATTATTGATGAAGCCGGATTGGATTCTCTCTATAAAAAGGAAGAAAAAGAAGATTTAAGTCTTACAGATGCACTAAAAAATGCAAATCTAAATTCCCGTTATACTTTCGATTCTTTTGTAGTAGGTTCTTCCAATGATTTAGCCCATGCTGCCTGTGTAGCAACTGCAGAGCTTCCCGGAGAACAGTACAATCCTCTCTATATTTATGGAGGCGCAGGACTTGGAAAAACACACCTTATGCAATCCGTTGCTCACTTCATTTTACAGCAAAACAGAAATGCAAAGATTCGCTATGTTACATCGGAAACCTTTATCAACGAATTTGTAGACAGCATTCGAAACAAGAATAACAGCTCTCCTGCTGAATTCCGAAAGAAGTATAGAGAACTCGATGTTTTGCTGATTGATGATATTCAATTCCTAATAGGTAAGGAAGGAACACAGGAAGAATTTTTCCACACCTTTAATACTCTTTATGACAATAGAAAGCAGATTATTATTGCTTCCGATAAACCGCCCAAGGACATTGACAACCTAGAAGAAAGACTTCGCTCGCGATTCGAAGTCGGACTGATTGTAGATATTCAGATGCCCGACGTGGAAACTCGTATGGCAATTCTTCGTAAAAAGGAAGAACTCGAAGGCTACAATATTGATAATGAAGTAATTAAATACATTGCAGATAATATTAAGTCCAATGTAAGAGAGTTAGAAGGTGCATTGACTAAGGTCGTAGCAAAATCGAGACTGGTTAAACAGCCTATTACCTTGGCTCTGGCGGAAGAACTTTTTAAAGGATCACATTACGCCAAGTGAAAGAAGAGAAATAACTCCGAAGATTATTATAGAAATTGTAGCGGAATATTATAACTTAAATATTTCAGACCTGGCCTCTCCAACGAAAAAAAGAAAAAAACATTGCTTATCCCAGGCAGATTGCGATGTATCTTTGCAGAGAGATGACCAATGTTCCCCTAGTTACTGTAGGGAGAACTTTTAGGGGAAGAGATCATTCTACCGTGATTCATGGTTGCGAAAAAAATATCCACAGAATTACCAACAAACGAACAATTGCAATCCACAATAGAAAATTTACGGAAAAATCTCTCCCTGATTCCGCAATGAATCCTGAACTAATTCACAAAGTTTTTTTCTTCCGGAAACAGATAAAACAAAGGGAAAATAGATATTTCACATTTCCACAAACCCTAGTAATACTACTAAAAGAAAAAGAAAAGAGAAAAAGAAAAGAAGGAGAATCCATGAAATTATACTTTCAAAAATGACTTAATTTCGGCTATCCAAGTCGTAGGACGAGCAGTAGCCTCCAAAACAACAATAAGTATTATGGAATGTATCCTGATTGATGCTACAAAGGGACAAATTGTTCTGATTGGTAATAAATCGGAATTTGGAATAGAGAGTATTTGTAAAGGTGAAATTGCAGAACCCGGAAAAGTGGCATTAGAAGCAAAACTGTTTCAGGAAATCATTAAACGTTTACCTCAAAATGAAGGAACAAAGCTCTGCATTGAAACGGAAGACAACGGAAATTGTATTATTCGATGTGAAAAATCGGTTTTTAAGATTATGGGAAGAAATGCGGATGAGTTTCCTTCTTTACCGATTGTAGAAAAACAGGAAGCTGTTGTTGTTTCTCAATTTTCTCTAAGAAATATGATTAAATCAGACTATTTTTCTCTACTGCAAACGGAGAAAATAACAAGAAAATGGCGGGAGAATACTTTTGAGATTAAAAGATAATCTATTTTCCGTTACTTCTCTAGACGGTCATCGTATTTCTATAAGAAAAACCTGCTTAAAGGATTCCTATTCGGAGCAAAGCGCAATCGTCCCAAAGGAAGTTTTGGCGGATTTATCGAAGATTATGTCCGGCGGTTTGGACGATATGGTTGAAATGTATTTTTCAAAACAGTATCTTCTTTTTCACTATGAAGACACTACGGTCATTACGCAGCTTGTCGAGGGAGAGTATTTTCATGTAAAAAGCAGATGCTTTCTACTGACTATGAAACAAAAATAATTGTAAATAGAAAGCAGCTTTTTGGAAGATATCGACAGGGCAAGAATCATGGCAGGGACAATGATAAGCAACCGCTTATATTTAAAGATTGCCGAAGACAACTTGTCCTTAAAGATTATTTCCGACTTGGGAAGAATGGATGCCGAGATTCCGGTAAAAGCAGGAAGGAAAAGGATTTGTTAATCGGTTTTAATCCGAATTTCTTGATAGATGCTTTGCAAAAATATAGATGAAGAAGAGGTTTCTCTTTATTTTACGATTCCTCGTTCTCCTGTATTTATAAGGGATAAGGAAGAAAGCTATATTTATATGATTTTGCCGGTTAACTTCAATGCGGATCAAGTAGAATGATTATTGAGTCCATAGAGCTACAAAATTACAGAAATTATGAAAGTTTGAAGCTTTCTCTGGGAGAAAAAAACAATATCTTCTACGGGGGATAATGCGCAGGAAAGACCAATTTACTGGAAGCAATCTTCTTTGCAGCCAGCTCCAAGTCCTTTCGCTTTTTGCAAGGATAGAGATGTGATTCGATTTTTCGGAAGAAGAAGCGCATATCAAGATGATTTTGCAAAAAGTCACATAAGAATCGCATTGATATTCATTTGAAAAAAAACAATGTAAAAGGGATTGCGATAAACGGCTTTCCGGTAAAAAAGGCTTCCGATCTTTTCGGACTGGCCAATGTAGTTATTTTTTTCTCCGGAGGATTTAAGCCTTATTAAAAGACGGTCCGAAGGAAAGAAGAAGATTCGTTGACTTGGAACTATGCCAGTTAAATAAGCTCTATTTACATAATTTAGCAAGATACAATCGTGTTTTACTGCAAAGAAACAGATTGCTGAAGGATATTCCCTTTAAACCTCAGCTGGAAGACAGTCTTTCCATTTGGGATGAGGAGCTTGTAAAATATGGTCAGGCCCTTATTCGTTTACGAAGAGAATTTATAGAAAGTTTGCAGGAAAAGCTGCTCCGCATTCATAAAAATATCAGCGGAGGAAGGGAAGAACTGCTTCTTTCTTACGAGGAAAATGTAAGAGAAGAAGCATTTTCCGAAGCAATCATAAAAGCAAGGGATACGGAAAAAAAGCAGAGAATTACATTGGTTGGACCGCATAGAGATGACCTTTTGTTTCAAATTAACGGAGAAGACATTCGAAAGTTCGGTTCGCAAGGGCAGAAAAAGAACGGCGGCTCTTTCTTTGAAACTTGCAGAGATTGAGCTCGTAAAGGAAAAAGATAGAAGATTATCCTATTTTTACTTTTTAGATGATGTTTTTTTCGGAACTCGATAAAAAGGCAGAATTTTTTTACTGGATGAAATTTCCGATGTGCAAAAGTATCATCACATGCACCGGTTTAGAAGATTTAATAGAAAAATCGTTTTCCCATAGATAAGCTTTTACTATGTGGAAGGCGGAAAGATTGAATGTCCATAGAGGAGGGTTCATGGCAATAGAGAGAGAAGATCAGGATCTGAATGAACAGTTTCACGCATCGAAGGAATACGGTGCGGATCAGATTCAGATACTGGAGGGTTTGGAAGCGGTAAGAAAACGTCCCGGAATGTATATCGGCAGTACCTCTACCCGCGGTTTACACCACTTGGTTTATGAAATAGTGGATAATTCCGTAGATGAGGCTCTGGCCGGTTTTTGCGACAATATTACCGTTACTATCCATAAGGACAATTCTATTACCGTAGAAGACGACGGTAGAGGAATTCCGGTAGACTTGCAGAAAAAAGCGGGAAAATCCGCTCTGGAAGTCGTATTTACCGTGCTTCACGCAGGAGGAAAATTTGGCGGATCAGGCTATAAGGTTTCCGGCGGACTGCATGGAGTGGGAGCAAGTGTCGTAAATGCATTATCAACATACTTGGATGTTACGGTTTGTAAAGACGGAAAAATCTATACTATGTCCTTCTCGAAAGGAAAAGTAACGAAGGAAATCGAGTGTATCGGAACTTGTACGGAAGAAGAGCACGGAACCAAGGTTCATTTCCTACCTGATGCCGAAATCTTTGAAGAAAGTATCTATGATTTTGATACCTTAAAGGTGCGTTTAAGAGAAACAGCTTTCCTCACCAAGAATCTTCGCATCAAGCTTGTGGATGAAAGAGAAGAAGAACTTAGAGAAATGACTTTCCACTATGAAGGAGGAATTAAGGAGTTCGTTACTTATTTAAACAAAGGAAAGGAAGCGCTCTATCCCGATGTTATTTACTGTGAGGGGGAAAAAGAGCAGATTCTTGTTGAAGTAGCGATGCAGCACAATGATTCCTATACGGAAAACATTTATACCTTCGTAAACAACATCAATACTCCTGAGGGCGGAACTCACCTGACCGGTTTTAAAAATGCATTAACAAAAACCTTTAATGATTATGCAAGACAGAATAAGCTTTTAAAGGACAGTGAGCCGAATCTTTCCGGAGAGGATATCCGTGAGGGCTTAACCTGTATCATTTCCGTAAAAATTGAAGATCCGCAGTTCGAAGGACAGACCAAGCAAAAGCTTGGCACTTCCGAAGCACAGGTTGCCGTACAGGGTATTGTTTCGGAACAGTTGACCTATTTTCTGGAGCAAAACCCGGCCGTAGCCAGAGTCATGTGTGAAAAATCCATTATGGCGCAAAGAGCAAGAGCCGCGGCAAGAAAGGCAAGAGATTTAACGAGAAGAAAATCCGCACTGGACGGTGTTGGACTTCCCGGAAAGCTTGCCGATTGCAGTAGTAAGGATGCGGAACGTTGTGAAATCTTTATCGTTGAGGGAGACTCTGCACTGGGGCCTGCAAAGGAAGGAAGAAATCCGGAAACACAAGCGGTACTTCCCCTTCGCGGAAAGGTTCTGAATGTGCAGAAAGCAAGACTCGATCGGATTTATGCCAATGAAGAAATAAAGGGAATGATTACCGCTTTCGGTACAGGAATCAATGAGGACTTTGATTTGTCAAAGCTCCGTTATCATAAGATTATCATTATGACCGATGCCGATGTGGACGGAGCGCATATTTCCACCTTGATGCTGACTTTTATTTATAATTTTATGCCGGATCTCATTAAAGAGGGCCATGTCTATCTTGCACAACCGCCTCTCTTTAATATCACCAAGAACAAAAAGCATTACTATGCCTATTCAGACGAAGAGTATCAAAATATTTTAAAAGAAATCGGAGCGGATGGAGCGGATGTATCCCGATTTAAAGGTTTGGGAGAAATGGATACGGAAGAGCTCGCGGAAACGACGATGGATCCGGAAACGAGAACCCTTCTTCGTGTCAACATGGAAGAAGACGACAAGGCGGAGCTCGATATTACCTTTACTACTTTGATGGGAGATCAGGTAGAACCCAGAAGAGAGTTTATTGAGAAGAATGCCCGCTATGTTAAGAATCTGGATGTATAGGAGGTAGATTTTGGAGCCGAATATTTTCGATAAGGTGCAGGAAGTTGATCTGAAAAAGACGATGGAAAATTCCTACATCGATTATGCCATGAGCGTTATCGTATCCAGAGCGATTCCGGATGTGAGAGACGGTCTTAAGCCGGTACAAAGAAGAGTGCTCTATGCTCTGCAAAGCCTTGGAGTAACACCGGATAAGAAAACCAAGAAATGTGCGACCATCGTAGGAGAGACCATGGGTAAATATCACCCGCATGGAGACTCTTCTATTTATGGATCCTTAGTATATATGGGACAGCCCTGGTCCATGCGCTATGTTTTAATTGATAAGCAGGGTAACTTCGGATCAGAAGATGGAGACAGTCCTGCGGCTATGCGTTATACCGAGGCAAAGATGTCCAAGATGGCAGCGGAAATGCTGTCCGGTATCAATAAGAATACGGTTGACTTTATGCCGAACTTCTCTAATGAATACGATGAGCCGACCGTGCTTCCTGCGCGTTTTCCGAATCTTCTCGTAAACGGAGCAACCGGAATTGCAGTAGGTATGTCCACCAATATTCCTCCTCATAATCTTCGAGAAGTGATTGCCGGTGTAGATAAAATCATTGAGAACCGCATTGCGGGAAGAAAGACGGAAATTGACGAGCTTCTTCCCATTGTTAAGGGACCGGATTTTCCGACAGGAGCCACGATTCTCGGAAAAAGGGATGTGGAAGAGGCATACCGAACCGGAAGAGGAAAGGTAAAGATGCGCGCCGTTTGCGAAATTGAGACCATGGCAAACGGAAAGCACAGAATCATTGTAAAAGAGCTTCCTTACCTTGTTTACCGCTCCCGTGTCATTGAAAAAATCGCAGACCTTGTTAAAGATAAGAAGATCGACGGCATTACCTATATCCATGACGCGGCGGGAAAGAATTCCAATGCCAAAATAAATATCGAGCTTAGAAAGGATGCAAATCCGCAGGTCATCTTAAACCAGCTCTATAAGCATACGCAGCTGCAGGAAACCTTCGGTGTCATCATGCTTTGCATTGTGAACGGAGAACCGAAGATTCTTAATTTACTGCAGATCTTGGAGGAGTTTCTAGGACACCAGGTCAATGTTGTTCGAAGAAGAACAGAGTACGATCTTCAAAAGTGTGAAGACAGAGCACATATATTAGAGGGACTCTTAAAGGCGCTTGATCATATCGATGAAATCGTTGCCATGATTCGTGCCGCAAAAAATGTGGATGAAGCAAAGCAGAATTTGATCAGCCGTTTCGGCTTCTCCGATGTGCAGGCGCAGGCGATTGTGGATATGCGTCTCCGAGCTCTTACCGGTTTGGAAAGAGAAAGACTGGAGAATGAGTACAACGATCTTTTGGCAAAGATTGCTTACTATAAAGAGATTTTAGGAAATGAAAACAAGCTACTTTCCGTAATTCAGGAAGAGTTGGATGCCATTGCAGAGAAGTATGGTGATGATCGAAAGACACAGTTCAGTTTTGATAAAGATTTTCAGGCGGAAGACTTTATCTCGGACGACGATGTGGTCATTACATCTACCAGTCTAGGATACATCAAGAGAATGTCTCCGGAGCATTTCCACCAGCAAAATCGAGGCGGAAAAGGCATAAAGGGTATGCAGACGATAGAAAATGACTATATCGAAGACCTCTTTATGACGACAAACCACCATTATGTCATGTTCTTTACAAACCAGGGAAGAATATTCCGTATCAAGGGATACGAGATTCCGGAGGCAAGCAGAACGGCAAGAGGAACAGCGCTGGTAAATCTCCTCTCCTTACAGGAAAATGAGAAGGTTACGGCGACTCTTTGCTTAAGAGATACCAATGAGGAAAAATACCTTATTCTCACAACAAAGAAGGGTGTTATTAAGAAGACGGAACTTTCCCAGTTTGCCAATGTGCGGAAGAACGGCATGATTGCTATTACCTTAAATGAGGGAGACCAGCTGATTGAAGCAAAGCTTCTTTCTGAAGATGAAGAAATCTTCCTGGTTACGAAGAAGGGTATGGCAATCGAATTCAATGAGAAGGATGTCCGTGCAACCGGACGCTCCTCCATGGGTGTACGCGGTATTCGCTTAAATGCAGGTGATGAAGTCATCGGTATGCAGAAGGCTTCTCAGGGAGAACATTTCCTTCTGGTTTCTGAAAAGGGTTACGGAAAACTGACGGACAAGAGCTGCTTTAAGGCACAAGCTCGAGGCGGAAAGGGAATCCGTTGCTATAAGATTACGGAGAAGACCGGGGATATCGTAGGCTTTAAGCTCTGTGATAAGGATAGAGAACTGCTTCTTATTACCACAGAAGGAATTATGATTCGAATCAATCTCGATAAAGTGAGCATTTTAGGAAGAAATACTTCCGGTGTTAAGCTGATGGATATCGATAAGGATACCGATACTGTTATTGCTTCCGTTGCCAAGGTTAGAGAGACAGAAGATGAGGAAGAATCCGAAGAAGCAACTGCTTTAGAAAATACAGACTTGAGGGAAGAAAAAGAAAATCAAGAAGCGGGAGAAAGTCAGGAAGAAAACTGCTAAATTGAAAAAGTAAATTCCAGTGCAGAAGTAAATTCTACTTAGTTTAAAAAAATCCCAAAAATCAGGCAGTTTGAAATTTCATTTCTGCCTGATTTTGCTATAATAATGCATAACAACCTCAAAAAAATCTCTTTCCGGGCATGGGAAATAAGCCACAGGACAAGTCGTGTGTAGGGACTAAATTCCACTGGCTATATCAAAAAATGTAAAAGATTTGCCCTGTCTGACAGCAGATATGCTTTGGGTTGTTGGGTTACTTAAAGCGAATCAGCTTGGGCCTCAGACAAACCTCGTCAGGATGAATGAGCCCGAGCTGAAGTGCTTTTAAGACATCTTCTCCATATCGCTTTAGTGCCCTTTGATAAGGAGTATCTCCGTTTAGGCTTTCCCTTGGCGTGGAATTGATGTGGTTTACAATGCGATTCACATCCCATTGTGTAAGAAAAGCAAAAGAAGAGCCTTTTGGAAGAACCATGCGAAGCATGGTGTGGGCTTGCTCTAAGCCCCCTTTTTGCCCACTACGCATAGGATCGCAATAATAGATGCTACTACGTTGGATTCCATTAGGATTTGTTTCCAAAGCGACAGGATCGCCAAACTCCGATCCTCGGTCTGTGAGGATATATTCAAAGATAGATTGAAAGTCAAAGACATCTTCAAAACGTCTTTCTAAACGGTCAAAGACTGCTTTTGACTGCTCCCTTTATACATCGATTTAACAGATAAGCCAGGAAGAGCTTTTCCTCAGTAAAGAAAAAGGTCAGTAGAGTTTTTTGCGAATCTCTGCATGAATGGACGGTATCCATCTCTATAAAAGCATTTAATCCAAGCTTCAAGAAATCCTCATAGCTTCGACCATGAAATATTTCGCGGTTTGAAATCTGTGTTTTATGGCATTTCCTTGGTTTGAATGTCACCTTCCGTTTTAAATCGATATTTTTGGAAGTAAAAATTCCTTGGTCAATGTAAGAGTACATGGTGCGAACAGACATCTGTAATTCTGGATGATTCACTAAAATCTGGTAAGGGGATTGTCCCTTTGCAATCAGAGGAGTAATGATGCTGTCCTTTTCTCTTGCTTCCTTTTCGGAAAGATTTATGCCTCGACGAGAGTCTTTAAGGGTTTCCCTGTATTTTTCTATCAGCAAATCTGGCATCATAGGGTATATTTATGGGCGATGCTGCAGTGATGAAGCTTTTGTGAGCAGCCATTACAGACATAGGGAGCTTTCATTAGGCGATTACAGCATTCCTTTTCGAAGTCCTTACAGGTCTGATTGCAGCTAGGACAAGAAGTACACTTTATCCCACAAAGAATAATCTTCTTACAGACATTTGTTTTACGACACTGGTAACGATGAACGCAGAAGTTCTTTTTGTTTAGAAAGCTGCCCTTGTGATACCAGTTCGATGCTCAGTGTTTCTTCACTTCTTTAGAAATGGTAGAAGGGTCTTTGCAAAGATACTTGGCAATCTCCTTGAAAGAAAGCCCTTGATTTTAGACTTTGCTCTATAAAAAGGCGGTCTTCTAAAGAAAGATGTTTTTGGTTACCGGGAATAATTTTACTCATAATAAACTCCTTCCATTGCTGTCAGAAGGAGGTCTAAACATACCATGAATGGTGTGAAAGAGAAAATATCAACTGTGCAGAAGTAAAAATCTACCGAGAGGTCAATGAGTAGAATTTAGTTTTTCATTTTTGACAGGAGAAAACTCC
>BNJU01003677.1_pt1 | contig 76970 bp, 83 predicted proteins | sample 8539281 | NCBI WGS metagenome assembly BNJU01 (sample SAMD00202456, study PRJDB9452) | human saliva metagenome | isolation source: human saliva | place: Japan
CCTCACACACACACACACGCACACACACACACACACACACACGCACACACACACACACACACACCACACACACACACACACACCACACACACATAATAATAATCACTAAATATCATTTGATTCTTTTTCATAACTTTTCTCCAATTCTGCATTTTGAAAACACCACCATTTTTTCACTATCTTTTCAAGAGATAACAAGTAAAAGATAAACTGTTTGATAAAATATTAAATGAATTAGTTAAATAATCAAATTTTAATTATTCTAATCTTTCACCTGAATGTTATTGTTCCTTCTTTAGAGAATCGTTACCATTACTACTAACCACCTTTGTTCTGTTTCTTCATATGAATGCACTTTTATGGTGAAGAAAACTATCATTTTATCCAATCCTTTTGCTACGTAAGCTCTAACCTCTTATTTAATGCCAATTAAAATAATATTGTCTGTTTCAAAAGCAATAATTTTTGGTATAGTTGGTCCATTTCTAATCATTCTTGGTGTTTCACCAGTTTTTGTCCAGCAATTAATTTAGCATCCAATGGCTAGCAATTACTGCACCGCTTGAATTAAGCTTCAGAATAAAATTTTGATCCATCTGAGTTTAACTTTGAATTTTAAATTATCTGTTCTTTTGAAATAGTAGCCATCATTTTAACCAGCTTCTACTTTGATGATTACCCTTTTGACTCATCAAATAACTGGCATCTGTTCCATCCATAAGATAAAGGTTAGCAATGACCTCACTTTTGCCTGTATCTGGGTTTCTAATCATTGCACCCAATATTGTGGCTGTACAACTGAACAGTTGTTACATTTTCAATCATCACTAGCTAGTGTCCCTTCGTGTGTCCTACTCCAAATTCTCTGCTACCATGGATTCCATCACTTATTCCAAGATTTCACCAGTTGTCACCTTCTTGCTTTCAATTTTGTAATAACGAATATTTTTTCCAACGACATCGAATACTCTTTCTTACTTCAGCAAACGTCAGACGCTTTCATGAATGCAGTCAACACCTTGTTCACAACCAAATTTCAAGTCAGCAATATCTTTTTTCAGCTAATGCAATCGAAACTGAAACATCTGCCGAGACCCTGTTGTTTCTCCTACCTCCAGTATTTGTGATAACACAGAACTTCTCCAGCTGCTTTGTCTACGCTCTCAACTTTAACCAATCAAACCATCATCTAACAAAACTATTGTCTTCCATCATCTAGACAGAACCGCAATTTTCAGCATTTCCAACGAAAGTATAATCAGTTATTAAAATAGATATTCCGCACAGATACAGGTGAAACGGTACAGGAGCGTTGAGCGGCTGGTCTGACACGCACCACCTCCACCATACACACAACACCACACAGGTGCCTGCAACCAAATTGGCGGGCCTCAACCCCCAACGTCCACCAACATACATATATACACACACTCCGGTCACACCCAGTTACCGCCGCGCCTGGTTATCGCCCAGACGTATTTGCGCACAGAAGCAATTAAGAACCAGCAATATCCCTTTCCATGATCCAGTTTCTTCCCGTAATTCCCTAAAAAGCTGCTGTCTTAGATCTTTCATCCCCGTCAATCCACCGCACAAACTCCAAAGAGCACCTTTCGACCTGGACGAATTTACACCAATATTGCCTTTCTAGTTTCTGCCAACAAAACAAACAAACCAATAGACTGATTCTGATATTCCAAGAACCTGTTGTCAGTATCATTTTTGCCCTTTTAAAATTTAAAACTATTATCCATTTTTATTATTAGCATAAAAATATCACACACCCTTTCCTGCAATTTTTATTTCTCATTTTTAAAATTCATATTAGACCTGTTCGATAACTTAAATTGCCTTAATACAAGGCCCCTTGCTTAGAACATTTATTTTATTAGATTCTAAAATATACAAATTTTAGAACAAGTTTAATTAAAAAATACTCAATTCATTTGAACCAATTTCCGCAAATTGCAATTTCCATTTCCTTTGATCTACCAAGAAAATTGTGCAAACGATTCAATATTCAGATTAGCCAGTCAGTACCCAAGAACCAATGAGGCTGTCCACCACACTTTGTTTATTTTCAAGCATTACATCATAGGCTGGTCTGAGTCCAAAATATGCCTTATTATTATATTTTTCAGTAAATTCGTTATTAATTTCTAATGATTTATAAATCTTAATTTTATCTCCGTATTTTCCTGCGCTTCTTCAATTTCCTTCAAATATCCGTCAAAATCCTTTCTTCATTCTATTATGTCCCATATATTGGGCATTGGGCGGATCTGATATTCCAAGCTCGGTGTAGCCTTCCTAATTGCCACCTTTTACACACACCTTCCACATTTCCAACGGCATGTTCCATCGGTAATTATGAGTGTGAAAATTTGTCTTATTCTGCATGTTTTCCCATTCTGTCAAAATTTTTCCTTTCAGCTATATTTTACCAATTATTTTGGAAAAATAAAGGTCTCTAAGTAAATTATTTGTTGAGTGAGATACTTTTGATACTAATATAGATAAATTATAAATATTTAGGAGGAGAATTTTTGATTTCAACAAGTAATTTATCTGTCCAGTTTGGTGGACTGAAAACTTTTTGATGAAGTGAATATTAAATTTACGAAGGAACTGTTCAGGTATTATTGGACCGAACGGAGCTGGAAAATCAACTTTCTGAAAGTTTTTAACTGGAAGCTTTGATTCTACTTCTGGGAAGATTATGTAGATAAAGACTATCATTTCTAAAAGCAGGATCACTGTGTATGAAGATGAAGAAGTGCTAAATGTAGTAATGATGGGACGCAAAATTATACGATATTAGTTGCAAAATGCTTTATATGCAAAAACTGAATTACTGAAGAAGATGGAAATTATGGCTGAACTTGAGAGAATTTGCTAGAACTGGACTATTGGGAAGCTGAAACAAATGCCGAAAAATTTCTAATTGGATTAGGAATTCACTGAAATGCATCACAAACTGATGAAAGAATTAACAGAACCTGAAAAAGGTAAAAAGTACTGCTTGTACTAGGCTATTTTTGGAAATCCTGACATTTTATTATTAGATGAGCTCTACAAATGGACTTGACTTTGCACTGAGTAAAGTGGCTAGAAGATTTTTCTAATGGACTGGAAAACACAACTGTGCTTGTCGTTTCACAGATAGACATTTTTAAACAAAGTTTGTAATTACATTGCTGATGATTGATTACGGAAAAATTAAAATGTTTGGAAACTACGATTTCTGGTACGAGTCAAATCAGTTGATAAGAATTAATTAGAAACCAAAATAAAAAATGGAGCAAAAGAAAAAGGAACTTCAAGACTTTATTGCACGTTTTTCTGCTAATGCCTCAAAAATCAAAACAAGCTACAAGCCGTAAAAACAACTTGAAAAACTTCAATTTGAAGATATGCAAGTTTCAACAGAAAATATCCATACATTGAATTCAAACCTGAAAGGAAGCTGGAAACAATATGTTAAAAGTTGAGAAATTAATAAAAACTATTGACGGAGAAAAATTCTGACAATATTTCCTTTACAATAAACACTGAGGGACAAAGTTGTCATTTTATCCAAAAAGATATAGCTAAGACAACTCTTTTTCAAAATTTTAGCTGGAGAAATGGAGACCTGATTCAGGATCTGTCGAGTGAGAGTTACAACTTCACAAAGCTATTTCCCAAAAAGACAACTCAGCATATTTTTGAAGATGTAGATTTATCGCTAATCGACTGGTTAAGACAATTTTCAACTGATCAGCTACTTGAAGAATATGTACGTGGATTCTTAGGAAGAATGCTATTCTCAGGAGAAGAGCAGAGCCAAAGTACTTTCTGGAGGAGAAAAAGTTCGTTGCATGCTTTTCAAAAATGATGTTATCCAACGCAAATGTCCTATTGAGACAATCCCAACAGATCACTTGGATCTTGAAGCAATTACATCGCTTAATCAAGTCACTTGAAAGATTTGACGGAACAATCTTATTCACAACACACGATCACGAATTTGATTCAGACAATCGCAAAATAAAATCATTGAAATCACCAAAAGGGAATTTTGGAAAAAGAAATGGAATATGATGATTATTTGAATGATGAAACAGTTGAAGCAAGACTGAATGAAATGTAGCTAAGTTATTGTGTAATTTTATTTTTAAAATAAATTATTGGATATAAAATAGCAGGATTATATTTGTTAATATTTCCTGCCGTTTTTATTTTAATTTTTAGTTTCTTTGTAATTGACTTTGATGAACATATCCGTATATGCACTATCCCAAAGTGTTACATAATACCAGTCTCCTGTCTTATTTATCCAAAAACTTCTTCTCCATTTTCTAACCTGAGCTATTACTTTAGAAGAAGAACTAGGCTTGATCTAACATTAGTATATCCTTCCTTAGAATATATTGAAAATTCTGTAACTTTTTAACATGCTATTATGAATATATCCTAAATAGCCAATATCACCAGCTTCAATATTCACTTTATACCACTACCTTGTTTGTGAATAACCCGTATTATTTCATTATTTCGTGCAGTTGTTACCTGAGATTGTATTTGGAAATTCTCGAACATTAATTATTCCACTACTGATGACCCTATGTAATACCAATCTGCTGTCAAAAACAGTACTTTAATGTAATAAAATTAAAAACAGAAACATCTTTTTCATAAAAATCACTCCTTAGATTTAAAATTTTATTAATCTTTTTATCATTATAATTATACCTCATATTTTCATTTTTGAACATAAATTTTAAAAATAATAAAAATTTAAATTTATAAAAATAGCAGAAAAATTTTATAATCCTACTATTTTTGAAGTTTTAATTTTTAAGCAATAATAAATATAGTTTATTTTTAATAATTAGTCTTGAAATCTACTTTCATGAATGTATCCAAATTTTTCCATTCGTTGGTATTTTTGAAAGTCTTACGTGGTACCATCCTTTATTCTTATTTTCCTATTGTGTAGATTACATCTTCACTATTTGCTTTACCATTACTTAGATTTTTAATGAACCTGCTGCTCTTACATTAGTATTTCCATTCAGTAGTACATTTCTTTCAGTTACTGGTTTTTAATAGGATGTATGAATATGTCCGTTGATTCAGATTCAGAATCTGCAGATTCTACTTTGTACTCAGTTACCAGATCTTCGTCACTATTCACAATATCTCCACCCTTTAACTTTTACAACTCGGATTTTGTTGTTGGAAGTTCATGTCATCAATTCCATTACCTTTGCTGATGTCATGTATGTTCCATTGAAAATGCTGCTCAATGTTGAGAGCTAATCAAAGATGATAATATTTTTCATAAGAATCCTCCCCTATATTTAAACTTTTTAATTCTTTATCACTGCAATTATACCTCTATTTACAAATTTAATATAAATAATATAAAATAGTAGGAAACATTAAAATTTCTACTATCTGTATAATAATAAATCAAAAATTTAAATATTACTTTTTAGCAACCCTGATTACTGTAAATATAACCTCGCTGATTACCATTAAATTTTTATGTAATACCAGTCATCGTCTGTTTTACTTTATTGCACAAACTGTCTGACCAGTTTTAATCTAGTTTTGTATCTGCAGATTTTGTTGTTGGTTTTTCTTTATGTTGCTATATCCCTATGCTGGGAAGTTATAACAAGTTTTTCCAATTGTTTCTTTTAATTGGCTATTGTGAATATATCCCTGTGAATGACTTTTTATTTCGCTATTATAATAAGTCACTTTATGCAATCTCAGATTTTTCTGTACTTTCAGTATTTCTCCATTTTAATAGTTTCTATAACTTTAGAATCTGTAGTAGCAGATTCTCGGATAATAATGGCATTATCTTTTGATGATGTTATAAAAGCTCCTATCAGAAACAATACTAAAACGCTAAAGACAAAATTGAAAACTAAAAACATTTTTTAAATTAAATTTTTCATAAACACTCTCCAAAACTAAAATTTTATAATATTTGGCTTTTTCATTATAATTACTAACTCATTTTTACTTTTTCAATAATAAAGTTATTTTTGTAGTTTTTAAAAATTTTTATTTTTGTGAACCTCTCCCTATAATAATTATATCACATTTTATAAATTTCTCAACATATTTTTACTCTAAATCTTCTGCCAAATGAATACAGCAACAATTCTTCTATTGAAAGTAATTTTATTTATTATCTTTATTTGCCAAAATTATAATTGTATCTTTATCTGAAAATTCTCTGATTACTTGCCTGCAGTCTCACAAGGGCCTAATTGGTTCAAAGGGTATTTCTGTTACAATCTAAAGCACTTTTATTTTTTCATATTCTCAGTAATTGCTGTTGTAATTGCATTACGTTCAGCACAGATTTGTAAGTCCAAAAGGAGCATTTTCTACATTGACTCCTTTATGTTTACGTCCATTATCGTCAATTAGAAGTGCTGCACTGAAATTGTGAATAAGGTACATACGCATTTTTAATAAAGATTTACTTCATTAATATAACTTAATCATTTTCATTTAGAGACATTATTCTCACTCCTATCTATAAAAATATTGTTGCAATATTATTTTAATTCTAAACTCAAAAGTTGCGATTTTACAAAAACTTTAGATGTTTAATTTAAAAATTTTTAGTATTATTTTTAAGTCATTAAATGATAACTGACAACATTACTTTTTAATATTGAACTTAATTGTACCTAATGAGCTATATTTCATCTTTCAAAAATTTAGATTTTCAAGAGTCGCTTCATAAATTTTTGTTTTCATTGTTCTTGCATTTTTCAAAGTTCTGGAACGAGGTGAGTACTAAAATTTGAATATCGAATTTTTACTGTAACTGTCTTTGCAAATTCATCGATAAGTTTTACGACTTTAACTTGTTAGATTGCTTTTTAATTCATCATATATTGTGGAAATATCATTTTCTTCCGATTAAATGTTATTTCATGTCCAGTACGACTGCCTTTTTCTATCCGTATTTATTTCAGTAAATGTAAACCACGAACTACATTATAGCAAATATTCTCCTTTACTCATTCCAAATCTTCTAATTAATTCATTTTTCTCTAATTTCGTAAAGCTGAAAAACAGTTGTCGTATTAAATAACTTTAATACTTCTCTGTTTTTTCCCAATTCCAGGAATTATAGCTAAACTATCATAAATATATTCCAAAAATGTTCTCGATTCTTAAATATAAAGTAACCATTTGGTTTATTAATATCACTTACAATTTTTGCACTAATTTTGCTAAATCCTATTCCAACTGAACAGGTAAGCTGAGAATTATCATAAATATATTGCTTAAAATATAAATCTTTCAATTTTTAAGATTTCATCTCTTTTATCAGTTTTATATTTTTATTTTGAATAAATTCTGTAATATCAATATAACCTTCATCGACAGAAGTAAATTCACACTTTTTCAAAAATATTTTTATTAATCCCTGTATTCTTCTGCCTCTTCAAAATAAATATCTTTTCTAAGGCTCACAACTAATAAGGCTGGGACATAGCTGTTTTAGCCTGAACTGTTGGCATTGCTGATTTTATACCAAATTTTCTAGCTTCATAGCTGCTGTTGTAACAACTCCATGCCCTATTGCAATAGGCTTTCCCTAAGTTCTTTATTATCCCGTGTTCAATTGCGGCAAAAAGCTATCCATATCATAATGCAAATAAATTCTTCTTTCTTCCATTACTAATTTCCTGCTTTTTAAATTTATTTTTAAAACTGTATTGTCAGTAAAATCATATTAAACTCACCATTTTTCAATTTTGTGTTATATGCAGCTAAATTTGCAAGTTCCAGACTGTGTGTTACTATATTATTGACTGCTGTCTTTCCTTATTTATTTTCATAAATAGTTGGTTTATTAAATTCACTTGTTTCTGTATCCAGATTTCCTGTTGGCTCATCAGCCAGAAGATTATATCAGGGTCAGTAACCATTGCTCTTGCTATTGCCACACGCTTTTCTCCGCCTGAAAGTTCCATTGGCTTATGTTTTGTACGTTTTTCAAGCCCCTACAAAGTGCAGAAGTTCCTTAGCTTTTTCTGGCTGCATTTCTATTCATATTTTTATTTATTAGTGCAGAGCATCATAACATTTTCAAGAGCAGTAAATTCATTTAATAAATAATGAAACTGAAATACAAACCCTATTTTTTTCATTTCTTATAATATTTTTAGTTTTTCATTTCTATAATGAATTTTTCTCATATATAAATTTCTCCATCTGTTGGCTCATCTAAAAGTCCCAGTATATTTTAAAAAGAAGTTTTTCCCACTTCCTGATTTCACCTTGAATGGAAATAAAATCTCCCTTTATTAAATGCTAAATTTATATTTAATATATGAATTTCTTCAACTTTTGTCTTATAAATTTTATTAACATTTTTTCAGTTCTATTATTTTATTTTTATTCATATTTCAATGCCTCCACTGGTTTTCAATCTAGATGCTCTGGCTGCAGGAAAAATTGTCGATAAAAATACAACGACAGATGTTACTCCGTAAATAATGAGCAGTTCTTTTTGTGAAAATATACAAAGGCAATTCTTCAAATAATATGTTCCACTTTTTCATATATATTTTTAAAAAGTCTTTTAAAGCTATTAATATAAGTGGCGATAATGCACTTGCAAGATCATTCCAAAAACACCAATTATTAATCCTTCTATAGTAAAAATTCTACGAATATTTTTATTTGTATACCCAATTGACTTTAAAAATTCCAATATCTTTTATTTTCTACGTACAATCATATTTAAAAATTACAGATGCAGCAAAACTTGCAATAACTAATAATAAACTTAAAAATTGCAACAAGTACAAATTTTTTCAAACTGCACTGCCCTTAATAGATTTCTGATTAATTGTCTTCCAGCTTATTGCTCCATATTCCTGACTATTAATAGTATTGTTTACCTGATTCAAAGTTTCTTCCACTTTTGCGGACTTTCAACTTTGATTCCAATTTCTGTTGCAGCTTGTCCTTGTTCCGATAATATTTGCATAGTTTGTAAAGGTACAATTATAAGATTAGAATCATAGTCTAAAAACCCGTTTTAAATATTCCTCTTACTATAAGTTTTTAATGGTTTATTTTCAGCTGATACAAGACTTATTTCATCTCCAACTTTTAGTTTCAGTTCCTTTGACAATTCTTCTCCAATCAAAACTGAGATTAAGCTCTGAAATATTATTATTTCCCTTAATAATACGTAACTTCAGGTCTGTTTTCACATTTTCAGGACTAATTCCATTTGCCAACACTCTTTTGCAAAATCCTTCACGTTTTTATTATTGACTGGCTGTTAATTTGTGGAATTACAGCTTTTACTCCTTTATATTTTTCTACAATTTGATTATAATTTTCAAAAAATGACTTCGTCTATTTTTATTAAAAATATGTGGACTCATTGTCAATAATGAATTTATCATATTTTTTCAGTCCAGTGGAAACAGTAAAGCTTGATACAATAAAAACCGTCACAGCAATCGCTACTCCAAGTATAGAAAATATGCTTTGAAATTTTCTTTCAACAACATGCCGAAACGCAATAAAAAAACTCTACCATAATTGTTTTCTCTCCTTCTAGTTTTATATTTCTCACATTATTATCTGAATTATCTGATATTTATAAAAATTTACAATTTTTCTTTTAAATATTAATTTTTCTCCAATTTGATTTTGTATTAATTTAAAAATAATAACTCATTATTTATATTCAATCTAATTTGTATTTTTCTTTTTATCTTTCGTTACTATTTCCAAAAATCTTATCAACTTTTGTGAGAGCTTATTTTAGCTGACTTTTTACATAGCTCTTCAATATCTGACATTTTTAATACATAAATTTTTACAAATATTTCATTATTTTTCAATAACATTTTGAAATTGAACAGAAGAAAAGATGCAATAGAAACATATCCAAATAAAATTATTATAAGGGTAATTTTTATTGGTGTCAATTTTTCAAGTCCTGCAGATTCCTTTTATACAGTGAATATCCTGCAATAAACACAAGTATTATAAAAATAGATGATGAAATCATATATTTCAAATTTGCCCTAAAAATATATTTATTTTTCTCATCTTCTATTTTATATTTTTCAACTTTTGTCTTTTAAATTTTCTGTATTAATTAAATTATTCATTTGTGTATTTATTCTTACTATAAAACTTTTGATAAAAATTATAGTAAAGATTATCTAAATCAAATTAATTTTAAGTAATTTTACTATATTTAACTTTCAAAGTTATTCTACTATTTTATAAAGTAGATTCTCCTTCTCTTTTTAAATTTAAATCATTTCTTGCATATTTTTCTGTTTTTCCTTGTCGTTATTTTCTTTTCTTCTAGTAGTTTATTTTTCTTTCTTTTAATTCTTTTATATTTCTTTTCTGTTTCCATTAAACTAATTTTCATTTTTCTTTTTCCCATATATACACTTACACTTTGACCAATAAAATGCACTACTAAAACATATAATATTTCAATAAAATAAAAGCTTTTCATGCTACTCCTTTCAAATTTTACTTTTATGAGTTTTTATTTCTATCATTTCTTATTTTTCAATTTCTTTTTACAAAACTATCAAGACTATCAAATTTTTATAAACTGAAGCAAATCTGACATAAAGCAATTTCATCTAAATCTATTAAATAAGACAATATTTTTATCTCCTAATTCACTAGATTTTTATTTCTCCAGAATATTCAGTTAAAATTTCTCGTTCAATTTTTATCTATCATTTCTTCAATTTTTCAGTATCACTATGACGCTTTTCAAAAGCCCTTATAATTCCCATTGTAAACCTTTTTCTCGAATACGGTTTGCTTTTGTCCGTTTTTCTTAATTACAGTTAATGATAATTCGGCGACTTTTTCATGGGTTGTAAACCTTTTTTTCCACAATTTTCACATTCACGTCGACGTTTTATTGAATTTCCTTCAAAATATGAACGGCTGTCAATAACTTTTGTATTTTCATAACCACAAATGGACATCTCATAATTTTCACCAATCTTTCTTTTAATTAAAAAAATAATTTTAAAAATACATCTAATTTTCAGTGATTTTTAAAATATATTTAAAAATAGATTCAAGAAAGTTTTGGAATCCGAAAAAAATCTTAACTTAATTAATTCGTTTCTTCTTTTTCTAATAATTTTCAATAATTTCTTCATTTGACGTTGCCTTTAATAAATTTTCTACAAATCTATTTTCTCTTATTAATCTTGAAATTCTCGTCAACACTCTTAAATATTCATGCGTCTTACTTTCTGGACAAAGAAACATAAAGAAAATATTTTACATTTTCATCATCCAATGAATCATATACTATTCCATTTCTTGAAATTCAAAAGTTATTATTAATTCCTCCACAGCTTTAGTTTTTGCATGTGGTAATGCTATTCTTTTCCCAATTCCTGTTGAACCTATTTCTTCTCTTACAAAGATATCATTTAATCCAAGTTCTTCATCATTAATTAAGCCTGTTTTTCTTTAAATTGTTATATAGCTCTTTTATTACTGCATTTTTATTTTTTTGCCTTTAAATTTTAGATCTATTGTATCAGCTTTGATGTACTCAGATATATTTTTAATTTCCATAAAATTCCTCCATAATAAATTTCTTCACTTTTTAATTCAACTTGTAAATTTTTATTTATAAAATTTTCAAAAATAATTACCATAAAAACTGTATAACTTTCAAATTTTTCCTGAATTTCTGAAAATATCAGAATTTTGTTTTTAAAATTGTCATGATTTCTTTGTATATTTTCCTTCTTTTCTTTAATTAATATTGAAATTATTTCTTCAATATCATAAATACCATGTTCTATCATTATTCTCCTTAGGAATGATAATACAACATAGTATTTATAACTTTTTATATATGGAAGAATGTCAATAAAACTCAATATTTCCACTAGTTTATCAAAAATTTTCCATTTTCATCTGTCATATAATAAATTTTGTCAATACTATCCAGTATATACAATGAAATTTCAAGTTTTTCAATACTTTTTGGAATATTTTTAGAAATTCTTCATAATTTCACATCTTTTATTACATAGTAGCCATTTTTCTCTAAAAGTGTAATTTTCAACTTTTATTCAACGGATTTGAAACAATATTTCTTTTTTGATTTTTCGTATTCCATAGCTGTTGCCATAATTTTTCCATATTCCTTGCTAAATAATGTTACCTGTAAATCCGCTTCTCTCTCATTTCTTTCAAAAATAATACAATTTGTCTTTATTATTTTCATATTTTTTTCTTTTCAAAGTTTATTTTTATCTAAAAATTTGATAATCTGTAAATTATTTGGGAACTTCCATCTTTTACAGCAAGTTTTGTTGGATAGTAATATCCGTTTGAAGATTTATAATCACTAAAGTTTACTGTATAGCCTTTACTTTTTATAGCTGTTAGCCAATTGTTTGAAAAAGTAAAAAAGTATCACCATTTTTAGTTTGTGTTTTTAGCTCTTATTGTACGCAATTTATTAAATACTACTAAAAATAGTTGCTTCATCTTTTTGAACCTTTTTGTGTTACAGTTTGTTTTAAACTTGGGTAATAAATTGTTTCTTAGCTCCACTAAAAGTATAAACTTCACCTTTGTTAGTTTTTGGTGCTGTGATTGTTAATCTTAATGTACCTGAATTATAATTCATCACATAGCTCTTACTTCTTTTGTTCCCGTTAGTTGTAGCATCTTCTACAACATTTACAGTAAAATTACTCTTTTCCCAAAAATCCTTTTAAAGGAAAATACTGACACCAATAGAAATAACAACATTACTTTCTTCACCATTGTTAAATTTTTAACATATTAAACTCACCTCTTTATTTATTTTAGATAATTGTTAATTATCATTACTCTATATATTAATACAACTTTCTTTAATTTATTTGTGAATTATCTTTATTTTTCTTGTTTTTCAGTTTTTATCTGATTTTGTATTTGTGTATTTATAGTATCATTGATACTCCATTTTATAAACTGGGACACTTTGAATATCAAATATTTGGAAGGTAGGTCTAAACCTTACTTCTTCATCTTACTAAAATCTACCTAAATCTGTTTAATTTGAAAGTTCTATTTCTAATTCCTTTTGGTGAAAGACATCACTTACTCCTGAAGTTTTCTATATTAAAGACTGTATTTTTATTAACGATTCCACCATTATAGTTTTTGCACAGAAAATGTTCCATTTCCATTTCACGTAAATTTGTAACTCTCCATTTAATACTACACTTAACTTTGAAGTTTTTGCTTGTCAATAAAGTTACTTCGAATATTCATCATTAACTTTAGAAATTTTACCGATTAAAAAGCCATCAAACATTACTGGCAAATTCATTTTTGATTCCTTGAGCAGCCCTTTATTTATGTACATTTTTTTCTGAAGAATTTCCATTTTTCCCACAAGAGCTACGTCTGCAGCTATAAATTCAGATGGATTTTTGACGCATTTTCAAGCATTTGCCATAAATTTTCATTTTCCTGTTTTAAATATACAGCTCCATATTCTGAACTTTATTTTTGTAGTTCAAAATCTCTAGTTTTTATTATTTTTCAACATAATCTTCAATGTAACTAATATCATTAACTCTTGACCTTAGCTTAAGAACTTGCGTATAAAAGCATACTTTTTACTTTTACTAATCTAAAATTTACCAGCTTGAGTTATCCCATCCAAAAATGTAAATGAACTTGTGATTCTATTTTTAAAGCAAATAAAATTATTATTATAATTACTATTATCAAAATATTTCTACCTGTGTTCTTTTTCATAAAAACTTTCGTCAAATTTCATTATTATGTAATCCCTCATTTTTATTTTTCAAAGTTATAAAAAAACCAATCTCAAAACTTTTTAACATTGATATAATAACATATAACATATAATATATCAAGTTTTTATAATTAATTTTTCAAAATTTCATAAAAAGACACTATAAAAGTGCCTTGAAAATCTATTCTTGACCTACAACATTTTTATAATGCTGCTCAAGTTTTCCTTTTTCTGGATTACGTCTTAAGTAATAGTTTACGAACTCAATTATATCTTCATCAACTTGAGTCAAAGTCTCATCTTCTACTTCTTCTGAAGTTTCTGTCCTATTTTGATAACTTGAACTTGATTTAGCTGTATTAGATTTCCCAGATGATTTTGCCTTTGCTTCCTTTTCCTTTTTCTTCCTGTAAAGAGACTTCTTTTCTGTATTTTTCAAAGCGCCCTCTTATCTATTTTTACTCAGCAAAGGACATTATTGAAATTGCTGTAATTGCAATTAAAATATATCTTTTCATTTTACCTCTCAAATTTATAATTTTTAATATTAACTTTATTTCAATAAAGTTTCAAATTTATTATATCAGTATGTACAAAAACTTCAAGAAAAATAAAAAGTTTGTATTATTGATATTTCATTTTTTATAGTAAAAATATGTTTAGTTATATCAAAAATTTTTATATAATTTAGAAACTTTCAAAAATATAAAAGGATGAAATTTTATGAAAATAAAAAGAAATAGGAGAAAAATTAAAATTGGAATAGATAAAATTGGCTTTTGCTATGCTAAAATATTTTTAGATATACGGGATTTGGCAATAGGACGAAATGAAAAATGCGAATAAATTTGTGAAAGGGACTTATGCAAAGTGAAATGAGTATTGCACCTGTTACAGAAGATATTGTAGCACTTGGAGCTAGTGCCGCTGAACAGATTTTGGACGAAGAAGATAAAAAAAATATTGAAATGGTTATTGTAGGAACAGAATCAGGAATTGATCAGAGTAAAGCATCTGCCGTTTTTTTATCCATAACCTTTTAAAAATTCAGCCTTTTGCAAGATGTATCGAAATTAAAGAAGCCTGCTACGGAGCTACTGCCGCTCTTAACTTTGCAAAAAATTATATTGAGCAAAATGAAAATGCTTCTGTTCTAGTAATTGCTTCTGACATTGCAAAATATGGAATTGACACTCCTGGTGAATCCACTCAAGGTGCAGGAAGTATCACAATGTTAATAAAAGAGCCAAAAAATCGCTGTAATAAATGATGAGATAGTATGCCAAACGCGTGACATTATGGACTTCTGGCGTCAAACTACTCAGATTTCCCAATAGTGAGATGGACATTTTCAACAAAAGCAGTACCCTTGACTGTCTTACAACGACATTTGAGGAATATACAAAAGATATAATCAGGATTTATCTGATTTTGATGCTTTCTGTTTCATCTTCCATTTCCGAAACTTGGATTAAAGGCAATTAATTCAATTTTTGCAAAAGTGGAAAAAAAGATAAATTTTTAGAAAAATTTCATGCTTCAATAGTTTATGGAAAAAGAGTTGGAAATATTTATACTGGTTCTCTTTATTTAAGTTTTCTATCACTGCTTGAAAACTGTGATAACCTGAAAACTGGCGACAAGATTGGAATGTATAGTTACGGAAGTGGCGCTGTTTGTGAATTTTTAATCTAACTCTTGTAGATGGCTTTAAAAGTCATCTAAGAAATGATAGATTAAATGATTTTGATAATAGAAAACAATTATCAATAAAGGAATATGAAGATATGTTTTTGAAAAAAATAATTTTAAATGAAGAAGAAATTGTGATTTTTCAAATAACAGATTTATTCAGGAAAGTGACAATGCGTTTGTATTGGAAAAAAGTGGAAAACCATAAAAAGGATTTATAAATAAAATAAATTATAATTGGAAAGGATTGAACAGCTATGAACTTAGAAGAACAAAGACAATTTATTTTTATCAGGAAAAGTTTACAATGATTTAACTCCAGAGCTCATAAAGGCTAGAGAAAAATACCGTTTTTAACAAATAAATATAACGAAAAGTTTTGGAAAAGCAATCAGAAGAGCGAAGCAATTTTAAAGGAACTTTTTGAAATCAATTGGAAAAAATGTGCATTTTGAGCCAACATTCCGATGTGAATTTGGTTTAATATTTCAATAGGGAAATAACTTTTATGCAAATTTTTGACTGTGTAATGCTCGACGGTGGCGGAATTGAAATTGGAAATAACGTTCTTTGGCCCAAGAGTGAATTTACTTCCAATCACAGCATTGATGCAGAAGAAAAGAACAAACGAGGATGCTGTGCCAAAGCCCTGTGAAAATCGGCAATAATGTCTGGATTGGCGCGGGAGTTCACATTAATCAAGGAGTTACAATCGGAAACAACACTATTATTGGCTCTGGAAGCGTTGTTACAAAAGATATTCCAGATAATGTAATTGCAGCAGGAGTGCCGTGCAAAAGTTATCAGAAAAATAACGAAAAAGATAAAACTGGCTACAAACCTTAATTTGAAAACTATATTTTTACTCAAGTATTAGAATTTATCATTTTTCAAATGCTTGAGTTTTATTATAAATGAAAATGAAAGGAACTAATTTTTAAATATGAAAAAGGAAAATCAAAAAATTAAACTGGCTTGGATTTCAAAAAAAAGAACGGCGTGAAAGAATACAAATGTTAAAAGCTAATGGCTTTTTAACCGATGAATTTGAACAAATTCTGAAAAAAAATGAAAACTTGCCACTAGAAACTGCAAATCAAATGGCTGAAAAATGGAATTGGAACATTTGCCTTGCCATTTAGCATTGCTCAAACTTTGTTATTGACGGGAAAGATTATGCTGTGCCAATGGTTACGGAAGAGCCGTCTGTTGTGGCAGGATGCAGTTATGCGGCTAAGATTATTGGAAAATCTGGCGGCTTTACAACAGAGATTTTGGACAGGAAAATGATTGGACAAGTTGCATTGTATGATATTTTGGACTTTGAAAATGCTATTTCGATGATTTTGGAAAATAAAAACGAGATTTTTGAAAAATTGCAAATGATGCTCATCCTCAATTGTAGCACGTGGCGGCGCAATTATATTGAAGTGAAAAATATTGATGAATTTTTGATTGTTTATCTGATTGCCGATGTGAAGGAGGCTATGGGAGCAAATATTTTGAATACAATGCTTGAGGCAATAAAAATACCAGCTTGAAAATATTACAAACGGAAAAAGTCTTATGGCAATTTTATCAAATTATGCAACGGAATCTCTTGTAAAAGCCCAATGTGAAGTAAATGTAAAACTTCTTAGCAGCTCAATGGAAACATCTATTGAAACTGCCAAAAAAATTGAACTTACAAGCAAATTTGCAAAACTGGACATTTATCGTGCACAACTCATAATAAAGGAATTTTTAATGGAATTGACGCTTGTGGTAATCGCTACTGGAACGATTGGCGCGCAATCGAAGCTGGGGAAATGCCTTTGCTGTGAAAAATGGCAAATATGAAGGGCTTACAACTTGGACTTTTGATGAAAGCACAAATAAATTAAAAGGAGAACTTATCCTTCCAATGCCAATTGCAAGTGTAGGTGGCTCAATAGGGCTAAATCCAAGTGTAAAAGCTGCATTTAATATTTTAGGAAATCCTGATGCAAGGACACTGGCAAGCATTATTACATCAGTAGGACTCGCTCAAAACTTTGCCGCAGTAAAAGCGCTTGTTACAACTGGAATACAGCATGGACATATGAAATTGCAGAGCTCGTTCGTTGGCATTGTTTTGCTGGTGCGAAAGGCAAGAAATCGATATTATCGTAGAAAGGCTTTGGAAAGTGGGAAAAGTATTAATTTGGAAAATGTGAAGAGAAAATTTTGGAAGAAATAAAAAGTACAGAGATAAAAATACAGAAAAATAGAAAAAGAGGTAGTTTAAAATTGCTACCTCTATTTAATTCTCTTATTTCTTTTACTGTTTTGAAATATTTTTATTTTTGAAAATGCCTAAATTACTACATCATTCCCGGCATTCCATTCCACCTGGCATTCCACCTGCTGGAGCTTCTTCTTTTTCATTTCCAACAGCAACTTCAGTTGTGAGTAATACTGATGATACTGATACTGCGTTTTGGATTGCAGAACGTGTTACTGGCGGGATCAATAATTCCAGCTTTGACCATATCTACATATTCTTCTTTGCCGCATCAAATCTATTCCATTTTTCAGAAATTTTTACTTTTTCAATTACAACACCTGCGTCAATTCCAGCGTTGATAACAATTTGTCTGAAAGTGGTGCGAGATAATGCTTTTTCACAATTTCCTCAAGTCCCTTCTTCACCTTCCAATTTAAAGTCTTCAATGTCTTTTTGCAATTTGGATTAAGATTGTTCCTCCTCCATCAACAATTCCTTCTTCCACAGCCGCTTTTATGTTGCATTTGAAAGCATCTTCAATTCTTAATCTTTCATTTCAGTTTCAGTTGCTAGCCCAACTTTTATTACAGCTACTCCACCAGCTAATTTTGCAAGTCTTTCCTGTAATTTTTCTCTGTCATAATCAGAAGTCGTTTCAGCAATAGAATTTTTATTTGTCAATTCTGCTTGAATTTCATCTTTTTCTCCAAGTCCGTCTACGATAACTGTGTTATCTTTAGTAATTCTAACTTTTTTAGCTTGTCCCAAGAAATTAAGATCAGCAGTTTCAAGTTTGATTCCTTTTTCTTCAGAAATAACTTCTCCGCCTGTTAAAATGGCAATATCCTGCAACATAGCCTTTCTTCTGTCCCCAAATGCAGGAGCTTTCACAGCTGCAATATTTAACGTTCCACGAAGTTTATTTTACAACAAGATGTAGAGTGCTTCTCCTTCCACATCTTCACGATTATAAGCATTGGTCGTCCTAATTCCACTGTTTTTTCCAAGATTGGCAATAATTCTTTCATATTTGCAATTTTTTTATCTGTGATTAAGACAAATGGATTGTCCATTTCCACAACCATTCTTTCAGAATCTGAAACCATGTAAGGTGACAAATATCCGTTATCAAATTGCATTCCTTCCACAACATCCAAAGTTGTATCCAAAGAACGTGCCTCTTCAACTGTAATAACTCCAGATTCTCCAACTTTTTCCATAGCTTGAGCAATCAGCTGCCCAATTTCTATATCTCCTGCCGAAATTGCCCCAACTTATGCAATTTCTTCATTTGATTCCACTTTTTTAGCTCTTTTTGTAAGTTCTTCAATAACTTTTTAGAAGCAAGTTCCATTCCACGTCTTATAAATACAGGATTTGCTCCAGAAGCTACCATTTTTAGTCCTTCTTTGATTAAAGCCTGTGCCAGTACAGTTGCAGTAGTTGTCCCATCTCCTGCCACATCATTTGACTTTGTAGCCACTTCTTTTACAATTTGTGCTCCAAGATTTTCAATTGGATCTTTAAGTTCGATTTCTTTTGCTATTGTAACACCATCATTTGTATATCATTGGTGCTCCAAATCCTCTATCTGATACTACATTTTCTTCCTTTTTGGTCCAAGTGTAATTTTTACAGCGTCAGCCAATGTATCCACTCTACTCAAGCGCTTTTTCGCATCTTCATTAAATTTTATTATTTTTCCCATTTTTAATCATCTCCTTCTAAATTTTGTAAATTTTTTATTGCGAAAATTCTTTCATAATTTAATAATATAACTTTTTATTTTAATAAGAAATAAAATCGCTTGTTTTGCAATGTTTATCTTATTTTTTAATGCATCTAATTTTTCATAAAAATTTATTTTATAAAATTTCTTATTATTCAACAATTGCTAAAACATTATCTTTTTCCAAAATTAAATAAGTTTCTTCCCATCCTAACTTCTGTTCCAGAATATTTTTCAAAGATAACCTTATCTCCTACTTTAACTTCTTCTATTTTTCTTCCTACTAAAACTTCTCCGATTATTGGTTTTTCTTTAGAAGCTGTACCTGGAAGTACAATTCCGCTTTTGTAACTTCTTCCTGTTGAGTCTGTTTTATTAAAATTCTTTTTCCCTAGTGGTTTAATTATCATTTTTCCTCCTAAATATTTTTATTTTTCACATTTTTAGCACTCTGTTAGTTCAAGTGCTAGTAATATAATAATACATTTTCAAATTTTTGCAAGTCTTTTTAAATAATCCAAAAATAGCTCATTTTGAGCTATTTCTAAACATTTTTATTTTTATTTTTACCTTTATAGTAACTTTCTTTTATTTCCTGTATGATTTTTTCAGCTTTATCATTTTATTTTTAACAGTATGATTTGAGGCTACTTCTATATTTCCTTTACTGTCAGTTCTAGTACAATTTTATCCTTTATTTCTTTTGTCGAGCTTTTTGCAAGTGCAGGACCTTTATTTCCGCTAAAATAACTGGCTCTTGCTTCTTTTTTAGAGCTTTTTAGCCCGTTTAATCTCCTCCTTTGTCAATTCTCGTTTTACAATAACTACAGGTGCTGCTGAACTGGCTCATGAGCTTGTGTTGCATCAACTATTTTTACTTTTTCTGGTTTTTCTTTTACAATTGATAGGCTTAAGTTTTTGTTCTTCAACTTTCTGGATTTTTCCGGTTTTCTGAATTATTAATTTACTTATATCTGATTTATTTTCATTAATCTGCTGTTCCTGTTTAGCTTTTTCCTCTGCCAGTCTCGCTGCTTCCTCCTCTTTTTCCTTAAGTTTTTCAGTTTTCAATTTGCTCTTTCTGATTTTTATAGTAATCACTTTTAACTTTTTAATATCGACTTTGTACCTATTGCAAGTAATGGAATTCTATTGCAAGAGACAGAAACCGACAACTATTAATTTCTTTTTGCATAACTATCCTCCCAATAATTAAAGTAAATAAAAATATTTTAATTTTAATTTAATCAAATTATTCATTATATAATCTAAAAACATATTTCTTCTTGTTATACTATCACAATTTTGTGTTTTTCAATTTATTTTTACTTATATTGAATTTAAATATCTCCAAAAATATACATATAAATCTTTGAATTTTTGAATATATTAAATTGTTAAAATTTTAAATCTATATTATATATTTTTATATTATCCCAACTTAAAAAAATAAAGTTTTAACATTAATAAATATACGAAATTGCCTTGATTTTTACTTAGAATATGATATTCTTTGCTTGTTAAAATGAATTATAAAAATAGGAGAGTAATATAGCTTTAATTATACAAAAATACAGCGGAACTTCTGTTGCCAATGCTGAACGTGTAAAAGAAGTGGCTAAACGGGTTGTTAAGTATAAAAAAGCTGGACACGATGTGATTGTTGTTGTTTCTGCACCCAGCGAGAACGGATGCTTTAATAAAAAGAGCATATGAATTATCTGATACCACCAAATAAACGTGAATTTGATATGCTTTTTGACTTCAGGCGAGCAGATTTCTGGCCCATCTCTTGCAGATTGCTGTTTCTGAGTTAGGAGAAAAGGCAGTTTCATTAAATGCTTTTCAAGTAAACTTCAAAACAACATCTGCACATACAAAAGCTAAAATTATTGACATTGATACAGAACTTATACAGGAAAAATTAAATGAAGAAAATGTGGTAGTATTTGCTGGATTTCAAGAATTACTAAAAATAATGAAATTACTACACTTGGACGTGGTGGTTCAGATACGACTGCTGTTGCATTGGGAGCGGCTCTTAACGCTGATGAAGTTGAAATTTATACTGATGTTGATGGGTTTACACAGCTGATCCGAGGTTGTGAAAAAGCTCAAAAAGATAGAAAGCAATCTCGTATCAGGAAATGCTCGAGCTAGCTGCCTCGGAGCAAAAGTTTTACATCCAAGGTCAGTTAAATTGCCGCAAAATATGGTATAAAAAATACATTTACGTTCATCATTTGACGATTCTGCAGGAACAATCGTTGAAAATAAGAAAACTATTGATGAAATTGAAAGCCAAAATATCAACACAAAAAGGAGACGCTATGGAAAAAGTTAAAATCGTAGGGTATCACATCTTCAAAAATGAAGGGAGAATTACACTTTTTGGAGTGCCTGACAGACCAGGAATCGCTTCCAAAAAGTATTTTTCCAGACTTGCGAAATCAAAAATTAATACTGATATAATTTTACAAAGTTCAAGTATTAATAAAGAACTGAATAATATTTCATTTACTGTAAAGTGATGATTTGAAAAGAAGCTGTTGCGATTTTCAGAACAAATAAAAAGATCGAGTGCTGAAGGGTTTCTTACGAAGAAAAAATTGCAGAAAGTTTCTGTTGTTGGAATTGGATTAAAAACCCATTATGAAACAACATCTGAAATTTTGACACTCTTGCAGAAAACAATATAAATATTGATATGATTTCTTGTTCAGAAATCAATGTTTCGTACATTATTCATGAAGAAGATGTAGATAAGGCTGTAAATGATCTTCTACAAAGATTCATTGAAAGTGATTAATTTTTATACAAAAAGAAAGGACTTTGATAAATATGAAAATAGGAATTATTGGATTAGGAACTGTGGGAGAAGAGTTCTTAAAGTATTAACAAAAGAAAAAGAAAGCATTTTTGAAAAAAATCAGAGCCGACATCAAAGTAAAAAGTATGCTTGTGATTTTGAAACATCAACCGTGAATTTTCTTTTCGATTTTGATAAATCAATCTCATAAACGATTATAAAAATATTAAACGACCCTGAAATTAAGATTGTTGTAGAACTAATTGGTGGAAACTATTACAAAACAAATAATTGATTGAAGCTTTTGAAGCTAAAAAAAGTGTTACAGCAAACAAGGCTTTAATTGCAAAAATACAGGTGGAATTATTCCAACGTGCAAAAATGGAGTTTCATTCCTGTTGAAGCTGCTGTTGGAGGAGAATCCCTATTGTTACACCTTTACTGGAAAGTTTAGTTGCAAATACAGTTACTGAAAATTCGTGGGATTATAGACAGAACTTCAAACTACATTTTGACAAAAATGAAAGAAGACAACTTGTCATTTGACGAAGCATTAAAAATTGCCCTCTGAAAAAGGGTATGCAGAAGCTGATCCTACATTTGATGTGGACGGAATTGATGCTGGACACAAAATCAACATTCTAGCTTCGCTTGCTTATGGAGGTCTGTAGAAAATTCAAAGATATGCAATTATATGGAATAAGAGAAATTAGTACCAGTCGATATTTTTCTCAGCAAATCAGCTAAATTCACAATAAACAGCAATTGCAAGCTCAAAACTGTTGTCAGAAACGTCAGCTCAAATTTCAGTTGAACCAGTATTAATTCCAAACAGCGAAATTCTGGCAAAAGTGGATGGTGTTTTCATACTGCAATCGAAACAACTGGTTCTTACACAGATAAAGACTTTATTTTTACGGAAAAGGTGCTGGAATGGATCGCAACTGCATCAGCTGTGTGGCAGACATTGTAAAAATTGTAACAAGAAACCACATCGAATCAGACTACTTTAACTTCTACAAAAAGTATTTGAAATTGTAGATTCAAACACTACGTAAAGATTCTTACTACATAAGAGTTTCTGATGATTTTTGATAGAAAGCTCGCCATTTGAATTAATAAATCAAATTGAAAAGTATTATATTATCTTGGCGAATGATATTTTCAAAAATGAAATTAATGAAAATTTTGAAAGATGCAAAAGAGAAACTTGTGTTAGAATTATGAAATAATAGTCTTGAATAATTTATAATTTATATGATTAGGGACATAATGTCCCTTTTTCATATGCTTTTATTCATAATATCTTTTTACAGCTATACAGTATTCTAAAAGATTATTATCATACAAAAAGACGATATTTTCTATCGTCCTAATCAGCATAGCTCAATAAAGAATATTTTAAAATTACTTTTGTTTCCTGCATGCTAGGTATTCTGTAATTGCCAGTCATGTTCTTTCATATCCAGTTCATTTCTACAAAATTTTACAAATTTTACCTTCCAAGAGAGAGATTACTCCCATTTTGTACATTTTAAAAATAGATGGAGCACAGACCGCCTGTGTTTTTACAATGTTCACTTTTTCAAGCTGTAATTTTAAAAATTCTTTTCTATTTTTATCTATTGTCCTTAAATTCTCTAGTAGCAATTCTGCACATTACTATGCAATTTGAATACCTTTTTCACTCTATAAATCCATAGATATGGATAATGTTTCAATATCATGACTTTTCTCATATTTTTCAAATATTCTTGAAAGGTCTAAATCAGAGAAAGCATTGACCTGATTCTTTTATCTGCAAAATGGATTGCGTAAAGTTTATTTTGAACTCCTCAAAGAAACTTTGTATAGAAAACAGAGGATCTTTTTCTAACCTTTTGAGCCATTCTATTTTTCTGAATACACTTTTCACTTTTGATCGATAAACAAGTTTAGAATTTAAAAATTTAAAAATTGATTAAAAGCATAACAACAGGTACAATAAAACCACATTGAAAATGGCTACAAATACAAATCCAAGAACGAAAATACAACTGCAGCTAATAATCCCATGATGACTTGCAAGTAAAAAGAATATTATAGCAAATGGTAAAGAAATCTCCATATTTTAACGCTAATAAATGGTATAGAAATCCTATATAAGCAAATGGCATTCCTCCAGCAAAAGAAAAACCATGGAAAAATTACTATTGCCTCGCGTTTTTCCTTCCATTACCTCGAAATCACGACGAAATCCAAAAGCTGGCTGACCCTATTATCTAAATCCTCAATAGTAAATTTTGTTCACGAAATCACAACCATCAATTAAATTACTTCTAGATGAGAGGCTGCCGCAATTTGGACATACTACCTCATCTTTTCCCACATTTTTGCAGATAGAAATGTGTAATGTGCAACTTCTTTATTATAAACTATGTTACGGTTTTCATGACGGAAAAGTTTTTACAGAGTAAATTTCTTCGATACATCATTTACATTGTATCTTCCATCAAAATAAAGAGTAGAACGAACAGGATCTGATGAGTAAGAAAGTCTGCTGGATTCCAGCCCTATCTGTATACCAGTTTTTCCATACGTTTTTGAAGATAAATACAGTGCCATAACATCTGTGTAGCATAATCTTGTATTTTTGCTGTTGATTTTACTACCACCTATATCATTCATAAATTCACTATAAACTTCTAAATAAACTCATATTAGCGTTAACTGATTATAGTCTTCCACAATTGGATATGTGGAAATAGTATTTTCAGAGAACGTATTTTAACTGTTTAAACGATACTTCTCTGATCAAACATGACAGACCCGTTCCTAAACCAAGCATTATGTATCTGAAAATGAAGGTATACTATAAACCGATGGCGATGACGGCTATAAAGCAATGAAAAAACTAATCGATATCACCCTCAGTCCAAACAATTGAGGAAAAATAAACATTTTTATTGTATCTTTTTCCTTTTCACAAAATTTTTCAGATTTTTGAAACATTCCAGATTCCTCCTTACTTTAACATTAAGTTTCTATGATTTCCTGTTCTTAGGTTGTTCAATAATCCTTATATGTCTTGACTTAAATATTCTTATCCATTTCACTGTCACTTTTCATTGACATCTAATTTTTATTTTTCTAAATGTGTTTATTACTTTGATATATTATACCACATTATTTTTATCGTTTTTATTTCTTTGAATAAATTTCCCTTTTCAATTTTTCAATAATTGATTGGAAAATAAACTATTTTTCATCTTACTTTATTATTTTAAAACATTATAACTAATACTATTCCCCGTTTAAATATGAATGTTTAATAAATTTTTGAATTTTTATATTATTTAGAGAAGTTAAAACTTCTTGTCCTTAACATAGTTTCTATTTTATAATGGGATTTAGTATTAGATTATTTTCATTTAATATAGGTTTTACTATTTTTATTAGTTTTTCTCGCAGGATTGCTCATTGCCGCAAATCCTGCACCTATAACTAGACTACGACTCTTGTTGCCCAACTCGAGAACTCCTCCTTGCAGTCGTCAAACAGTCGTAGTTGAACAATCAAAAAGCTCCAGTCGGTTTATTAAAACACTATATTTTAATTCTTTTAGAAATACTAGGTTTTTATCCTTTATTGGAAAAGTTTGTAATAAATTCATTATTTAAATGGGGTTTAGGTATAAACTATTTTTAAATAAAATTTTTATCATATAATCTAAAAACAATAAAAAATAAAAATCAGAAAATTCCTCAATCATTAAGTTCATTCCTAGATTTTATCCTATTTAAATTAAAGTTATTTCTCACAACTCTTAAAATGTCTTTTGCAATTTGCTCCTTTGTTAACCTATTATTCTTAAATTCCACATCTGGAGCCACTCTATCGGTAAATTCTTTTTCTAATACCATAATTTAACACTTTCATATCAGAAATTCCATAGAATCTCGCAATTTTTCTCCAAATCCACCCATCAATTACACCATCTTCCAAATGTAACAGACTAATTTGCTATTCTGCTTTTAATTCGTTTAACAATGTTTCATCAAAGTCCGAAACATATCTTGGATTAATTAATGTTGCATCAATTCCATTTTTCTTTTAACAATTCTTTTCACTTCTTTTCCTAATTTGTAAAAGTTACCCAATCCTAAAATTGCGATATCTTTTCCTTTTTCAGTAACAAGATATTTATTTAAGTCACTAAAGTCTTTTTGTACTTTCCCCGTATCTTCTGACAGTGAGACGGAACTCTTATTACAACTGGGTGTCCTTTGTATTCAATTGACCAGTCTAGCATTGCAAAATATTCTTCCTTGCTTGTTGGGGCTAGGAATACAATATTTGGAATATTTGATACTAATGGAATGTCAAAACCAGCATAAATGGGTAACATCGTTCATTCCGCAAGTCCTCCGCCATAAAATAAGGATGTAGCTGGATTGTTATTTATTGCCAAATCTTGTAAAGCTGATCGTAAAGTTCTTTGAATAAACGTACTGAAAAACTCCATATATTGGTTTTTCCGCATTTTTAGCCATTCCAGAAATCATTGCCACAGCCTGTTCCTCTGCAATTCCAACATCAATAAACTGTTTTTGAAAATTTATCCCTTCTATCCTTTGTAAATCTAAAACAGTCGGTGTTCCAGAAGTTACCAGCTATGTGTCGGATCTTTTTCCATTTTATCCATCAAAAATTCAGCAGTGTCATTACTTAATCCACCAGAATAATTTACTTTGCTTTCTCCCTTTTTTGGATCAAAGGCATTCCGTAGTGCCAGTTTCCTTATCCTTTTTCAGCGTAAGGCAGTCCTTTTTCCTTTTTGAGTATGCGTGAACAACTATTGGATGGTTAATGTCTTTACTTTCTCAAAAACTTCTATCAAAACATCAAATCATTTCCTTTATCCACATAAAACATAGTCAAAGCCCCAACGATTTAAAATAATTATTTTGAGACCCTGTCCGTTATTTTCTCTTAATTCTCTTAAATTTTTATAAAGCCCTCCGTGATTTTCAGCAATCGACATATCATTATCATTTGCAACAATAATCATATTTGTATCAAGTTCTCCGCATTATTTGAGACTTCAAAGCTACCGCCATACTAGTGAACCGTCCCCAATAATCGCAATTATATTTTCTTTTTCCCTCAGTAAATCTCTCCTTTCTTAGCAAGTCCCAGTCGATAAAGCTCACAGATGTAGAAAGTATGCCCAATTTTAAAGAAATCATGCTCACTTTTCATCTTGATTAGTATACCCGAAACTTCCGAATATCTATCTAAATTCAAAAATCCAAATTTTCTTCCAGTAATAATTTTATGCGATAACATTGGTGCGAAACATCAAACACAGATTTATCAACAGGCGAATTAAACACCTTGTGCAACGCAATTATTAACTCAACTGCTCAAAGTCAGGCCCCACATGTCCCCCTTTATTACTAACTCTGTGAGCATTGTCTCCCCTAATATCCTGAGCCAATACGGTCAACCTTCTTTCTCAATTTTTTAAGTCTTCTGCAGATTTACCTTTTCTAATACCATCTTTTCCCTCCTAAAATTATTATTAATTAAAATATTTTTAGTAAATTACGAGTTGTCCAGCTTTAAAATATAAATTATTATTTTTGGAGAATTTCATCACTTATTTTAATATCTAAACTATTAAAATCACACTGTCAGCAATGAATCTACGATTGTCCTGCAAATTCTCTTTCTTTTTGAATCCAATATTTCCATCATTAATTCTTTAAATAATCTTCTTAAAATTTTATCTTCGATTAAATCAATGTCATTATTTTATTTTATATTTTAAATTATCTAAATAATCTATCAAACTGTCTCTAACAATTTTCACTACATTTACACCCAAATTTTAACAAATATCCCTTATAACTTAAATGCTTTTTCTTATTAGTCACTATGCCTTTTAGTAATACCTGATGTTTTGCAAAATGTTCCTTTGTAAATTAAAAATTATTCAAATGAGTACTAGTTTTTGCCAAATGCAGCTGCCAACTTTTTCAATGTTTTTAATGAAGGATTGGCATTTCCATTTTCAATTTTGCTTATATCTCCTGAGTTATCCCCATTAAATCCGACAATTCTTTCTGCGTAATATTTTTATCTTTTTCTTGCTGAAATAATTTCTCTTATAATCTGAAATTCAGCCTCAAGACTCTCATATTCTTTTCTAAATTCTTCATCTTTTAGCTGTTCATTCAAAGAATCTCTAAAATATTTACTCATTTTTCTTCACTCCTTTTTCATATCCAGATATTCAGAACGAAATTTTTGCTTTTTATTTATCTATGATTTTGGTGTTTTTGAGATTTTTATAAACCCATTTGTCAGAATAATTTTTGTTTACTACAAAAATATAAAACTCTCGCTATATTATTTACTTGCTGTACTCTCACTTCATAAATACCATCTCCTAAAAATTTGGAATAAGGCTCTCTGATATTATTTCCATCTGTTTCTAGCACAGCTAATGTACGATACGATATATATAGATTTCATCTTTAAATTCTGAGATAAAATAAACTCTTCTGCTGGATAAGTCCATCAGATTTTTCAAAAATTCTATAATAAATTTACTCATATTTTCCCCTCCCTTTTATATTTTTATATGATATAACATATAAAAGTCAATGATAATTTTTATAAAAACAAAAAAAGGCAAACCTTTCAAAACTAGATTACCTAATAATTTTTCCATTGTCAAAAGATAGAACATTTAATTTTTATTACAGATTGCTAAAATATCTACACACCTGATAAAATAACTTTAAAATTAAGAAAAAAATATGTTGACAATAAATATCAAATATAGTAAACTATATATGAATAAACGTTCATATGTTAAAATAACATAAAAATTGATAAATAAAAATTTGGGAGGTTAGGCTCATGAAAACTAATGAATGTACGCTATTTATTGAAGGGATAGATTGCCCTAATGTGCTGCTAAGATTGAACGTAAAATTAAATACATTGCAAAGGATTAAGGCAGCTACCGTTGATTTTCTTGGAAAAAGAGTTATTGCAGAGTCTGAAGATTTTCACAAGATGAACTGGCAAAGTTTATTCAGGCTGAAGTAGATAAAATTGAGGATGGAGTTAAAGATTTCCACTAAAAAGATTTCATTCCCATGGCCATACTCATCATCACAGCCATAGTCATTTCCCGTGTTCATAGCCACTCTCATACTCATGGAGAAGGGGATACTGATAAGATTAAGAAAAATTGTTAATTGCGGAATTATATTTATTTTAGGAATTTTTATTCCAAAAACTTTATTTATTCCAAAATTCACAGTATTTTTCAGTAAGTTATTTCATTATTGGTGGAGATGTGCTGGTTTCTGCAGTGAAAAATATTTTTAAGAGGACAGGGTTTTTGATGAAAAATTTTTGATGGCAATTGCAACTCATTGGGGCATTTGCTATTGGGAGAATATCCTGAAGGTGTGGCTGTTATGTTATTCTATCAGCTTGGGGAACTGTTTCAGGTATTGCAGTTAATAATTCAAGAAAATCTATTATTGCATTAATGGATATTCGTCCCTGATTATGCAAAATCTTAAAACTGATAGTGAAAATAAAAAGTAAATCCTGATGAAATAAAAGTTGCTGATATTATTGAGTAAAGCCAGGGAGAAAAAGTACCTTTGAGATGGAAAAAAATAACTGGAAATTCCGACTTTTGACACTTCTGCACTAACTGGAGAATCATTACCACGTGAAGCAAAAACTGGAGATATTGTCCTAAGCGGATTTATAAATAAAACAGGGCTTGTGGAAATTGAAGTTACAAAAGTGTTTTCTGAATCAACTGTTTCTAAAATTCTTGACTTGGTAGAAAATTCTAGCAGTAAGAAATCAAAAACAGAGAACTTTATTACAAAAATTTGCAAAAATACTACACTCCAGCAGTTGTAATTACAGCCTTAATTACAGCGATTTTCCCTCCATTATTAATTCCAAATGCAACATTTACAGACTGGATTTACCGTGCTTTAATTTTCCTTGTTGTATCTTGTCCATGTGCTTTGATTATCTCTATTCCATTAGGATTCTTTGGCAGAATTAGCGGTGCTTCAAAACATGGAATTTTTGGTAAAAGGTGCAAAATTATTTGGAAGCGTTAAATGATCGTGAAAAGTATCGTTATGGATAAAACTGGAACTTTGACAAAAAGGTGTCTTCAAAGTTACTGAAATTAATGTTGAAAAATAATGTAAAATAAATGATTTTGAAAACAATAAAACTGATTTGACTCAGCCCTTACTACTAAAATATGCCACACATTGAAAAATTTTTCAAATCACCCTATTGCACAGTCGATAGTTTCTGAGATATGAAAAATTCTATTGCCAAAACTGATGAAAATATTGTAAAAGATTTTGAAGAAATTTCAGGATTTGGAATAAAGGCTAACATAAACAATCATCAGATTTTAGCTGGAAATTCTAAATTGATGAACTCGGAAAAATATTAGATTTGATAAAAAGAAAATTTAGGAACTGTGGTTTATATCGCATTTAACAGACAATACATCGGAAATATCCTAATTTCTGACGAAATAAAGGAAGATTCTCCAAAAGCTATTAGAGGAATGAAAGCAAACGGAATAAAGGAAATTGTAATGCTTACTGGAGATAACAATGCAATTGGTAAAAATATTGCTGAAAAAATTAGAAATTGATAAAGTATTTGCCGAACTTCTTCCAAATGAAAAAGTTGAAAAACTGGAAGAAATTTACAAGACTAAAAGTGAAAAAGGGAAAGTTGTCTTTGTAGGAGATGGAATAAACGACGCTCCTGTACTTGCCAGAGCCGATATTGGAATCGCAATGGGAGGTGTTGGAAGTGATGCCGCCATCGAAGCTGCCGATGTTGTAATAATGAACGATGAACCTTCAAAAATCGTAACTGCTATGAAAATAGCCAAAAACTAAAATCAATTGTATGGCAAAACATTACTGGCATTTGCTGTAAAAATAATCGTTCTAATTCTAGGGACTTTTTGGTGATGCAACAATGTGGAAGCTGTATTTGCTGATGTTGGTGTCGCTTTACTGGCTGTATTAAATGCAACTAGAGTTTTTGAAATATAAGTTAATGAAAATTATTAATCTAAAAAGTAGCACTATAAGTTTGTCGCAATATATTATACAATCTATAAAAATAAATAAAAAGTACATATTAAGGATAAATGAATATCTTTGAATGTACTTTTTGTTTTTATAGTTACTAAAAATACACTAAGTGAACTACTCCCGCTTTTAGAAGCAGGGAGCTTCTTAGGGAAAGTATCTGCTTTTGTTAGCCAAATATATTTACCAAAGCTCTTCGGGCAGTTCCTACCCTGTTTTTTTATTTTCCTAATATTTCAACATTTCTTTTCCAATATCGTTTTTTATATTCAGTGCCGCATTGTAATCTCTATCAATTTCAATTCCACAGCACTCACATTTATAACTTCTTTCTGATAATTTCAGTTCCTCTTTAACATTTCCACATTTACTGCAAGTTTTTCGATGACTGAAACCACTTATCTATCTTCAAAAATTGCTTTTCCTAAAAACATCAACTTTATACTCAAGCATCCTCAAAAAAACATTCCCCATCCATTATCTCCTACACTTTTCCCAAAATTTAATGCCTGGCTCATCCCTTTCATATTCAAATCCTCAACAACCACAGCATTATATTTTTCAGACAATTTTTTTCGATAATTTATGCAAAAAAATCTCTTCGACAATTTTTGATATACTCATGTAATTTTGATATTTTTCGCTTTTTGCTTTATACCAATTTTTTTAGAAAATTTTCACTTTTCTCGATAATGATTTTCTGTAATTTCTTTTAATTTTTTTCTCCAACATCCTAAAATATCTTTGGATAATCAGCCCTTTGGTTTTCAGAACTGACAAATAATTCAGACATTGAAAAAAATCAAGTCCAATTACTTTATCATTACTTGGCATTTTTTTGAATTTCTTTTTCAAATTCTGTCAAAACAGAAACATAGTAATTTCCATTACTGTTTGTCAATGTTACCGACTTTTATTCTATAATCCTTTGGTATTTCTCTATGATATTTTCAATTTTACTTTTTTTCAATTTTGGCAAAATCAAATATTTATTTTCCTCAATTCGTATCGAATTATTCACACAATTTGTCGTATAACTTTTTAACATTATTCTTTTTAGATTTGAAACCTTGGAAACTTTTGCTCTCTTTCTGAAAAGAAATTCGTAAACGATCGTTTTACATTCAATTGAGCATTTGAAAGTGCCAGACTGTCTACTTCTTTTCAAAAATTGATTTTTCACTTTTCAAACTGGCAGGTGTAATTATTTTTATTTTTTTCCAGTTTCTTCATAAAATTTTATTAGCGATATACAAAAATCGTATTATAAACAAAACGAACACATCCAAAAGTCTTGTTTATCAATAATTCTTGCTCCTTATTTGGATAAATTCTGTATTTGAATGCTAAATTATATTTCATAAAATTACACCTCCTTTTGATTTTTGAATATATTTTTAATTATCTCTAACGTTTGTACCTCAACACTTGCAACTAAGTACCTTCTACTCAAAAATATTCTTTCCACAATCTTCTCATATTTCAGGAAATTCTTTTTATCAACCTGCTGGAGCTTTTTGTAATGTTACAAACTTAGAAAGTTCAGTATTAGGCATAGCATTAATCAACATATGAATATGATCAACATCATGTTCCCATTCTTTAAGAACAATGTTATACTTCGGACATATTTTTTCAAAAATCTCTTTCAATCTATTAGAAATTTCATCATTAATGACTACTCTTCGATATTTTATACAAAAATCATATGATAATTTATATCAAATACTGAATGATAATTACTATTATATGACATTATGTACCTACTTCTATATTATTTCACTGAATAAATTATATCATAAATATATCCTTTTTCAATACAGCAATTCATCTCCCGCTTGTAGAAGCCAGAGCTGTATTACTCTTTGTTGATCTCAGCACTCAGAAGTTTATCTTTTAGATTTTCTCTGAGTATCTAATTTTTCAGTTTTTAACAACTAGATCACTTTTACAAAGTCATTTTCAATTTTTCTGTGTATCACTTTCGCGAGAACTCCCCCATACTTTCATAAAAATAATATTCAGGTCTGCCTTTAATTTTTCTAATTCGTCATTTTCACTTCTTTACTATTTCATTACTAAAAGAAAATCAAACTATCAAGTTTTTAGTTCAAACCCTTACTTCCCTCTTCCAAAAATCTTATCTGTGACGAAGCTCTTGGTTTTACTTAAAATAGCTCCCTTTACGGTAACTCTCAGACTTTTCCATTTTCTTTTCAGAAATAATCTATATCGTAATAGTCATTCATCCGATTTGTTCCAGAAGCTGACCTCGCATGATGCGCTGATTAGAGCTTTTCCATGTCGTGAGGTATCTGATCCAGACGTACGCGTTCCATGCCCATATAAAATGTATTTGACAATTTTCCATCATATTCCTTCACATTTTTCAGGCAGCTTCTGCCCTGTAATAATCATAATTGACTCAATTTCAAAATTTCTAATTTTCCACTTTCAATTACTTTCATTGCCAGTCAAAAATCACTGTCAAATCTTCTATTATGATAAGGCTGCAACAAGTCCTTTTTCTTTGCCAATCTGAACAGCTCCTCTGTCCTTCCAATGTTTCAACAAAAGGTTTTTCCACAAAGGCAGTTTTTTGATTGTGTTCAACACTTCTTTAGCATATGATAATGTAAATCGGATCTCAAACATAGCAATCAAATCAATTTCAGGATCGTTATACAATTCCTCAATTTTATCAGTATAATTAATTCCGTCTATTCGTTCCCAAGTCCTGTTTTCCAAGTTATTAGTTGCAATTGTTTTACTTTTTATTTTTATCTTTTTCTTGGAGTAAAAATGGGAGATGATATCTGTTCGCCTTTTTCCCATTTCTATAATTCTATTGTCATCATAGCAATAACCTTCCTATTTTCTCCATTATTTTTAATTTCCTTTGTATACCAGTCTACATCTGTGTTCCAGTCTTTTGTAAACTTCTATAAATTCCTTTTGCCAATTCCTTAAATAAAATTGCTGTCATCAAGTGATCTTTGTGAATGAACCATAATTAAACCTACTTCCATTTTTCTCCGCCTGCTTCTCTCACAATCAAATCTGTCTGTAATTCGTGAGCTTTCAACATTTCTTCAGTAGATTTCTTCATAAACTCTTCCACTTCATCAAATTTCCTTCTTTTGCAGCATTCATCGCTTGATAAGCCAAGCTTTTAGTTTCTCCCGCATGTCCAATCAATGTCATCGCGATGATTTCAATATCCAATACTTCTTCCAGCCATAGTAATTCCTCCTAAAAATTTATTTTTAATTTTATATCAAAAATTTCTTCTTAACTTTGTTATAACACGTTTTTCTATATGTCAATTTTTCAATTTTAGGCTATTTTTCGTCTATTTTTAATATTATTTTCAATATTTTAAAATATAATTTTGATAATTTTCCTTAAAATAAACGATTTACAAATATATGTTTTTCGTGTATAATATATATCAAAAGTTAAAAATATAATTTATATAAAAATATTTTATAAAATAAACCTTTTTAGTAAGTTTATAATAATCAATTTTTGTTAAAGGAGAATTAGAAAATGGATATTTATATGCCTATTAATAACACTTTTTAGAAAATAAAAATAAAGATTTTATTTTCAAAAGCTTTGAACAAAAAGAACGTTATTTTTAAAAGTACCTTTTTACAGAATACAGCCTTTTTAAAAACTAGAACAAACTGCTGTTTTACGCGATATTGATTAACAGAAATAATGAAAGTTCTAAATTTAAATCTTTTCAGCAGTTAAAAGTTTCTAGATAATTTACAGCTGAGCTCGAATTTTTCTATTTTAGTAATGATAAGGTTGTTATTTATGGACGTTTTTCCTATTTTAGCTTATCTTACAATATTGTTTATTCAAAAATTGAGTTTCAGTTTGCAAGGAAATTCAAGCTGCTAGAGAAAATAATACTCTATTTTCACTACTTGAGGCTTGATTTTATGGTTTTTATGGAGATGAAGCCATTTATAATTTTTATACTTATTTAATTTCAGATAGAATTATAATAATGATACTGTTATTACACTTGAAAGATTGAAAGAAATTTTTCATATTGAAGATAAATATGAAAGATTTTTTGATTTTGAAAAGCAGATTTTAAAAAGGCAGTAGAAACTATTAATATTTTTCAGATATTAAGGTTATTTATGAAAAATTAAGATTGAGAACATATAAATAATAGAGTGGAAAAAGATTCTTTTTAAAAATTGTTAATAATAATAAAATTTTGAAAGAGAACAATATCGAACTTGTTCAAAATATCAATAGCATTATGGATTTAATAAAAATGATATAAAAAGATTTTTCATTATACTTATGAATTAATAAAAACATATATTTTGATTATGATTATGTGTACAAAATGTCAGCTTTGCTACACTTTTAAAAATAATATAGAAAACAGTTAAAGAAAGTTTTACTGCTTGACTTTGGCACAATTTTCAAAAACTAATTTTTAGAAAAGAAACGGAAAATTTTTAATATTAAGAAAATACACTACATCTTTCTTCAGCTGGATGTAGCAAAATCTTATGCGACAGAATTATTGGAAAATGAGCTAAGAATAATTAGTTGATGATGGTTATTTTAATGAAATTTTGTTTTAAAAACAAACAAATCTATGGAAAAAGGTTTTATGATTTCAATTTATATTCAATATTTTCAAAACACTAGTACTATAAAACTTTACTAAATTTTGTATATATATAAAAATTTTATGAAATATTTGTTATAAACGAAAATTATCAAACAATTTTATCGTTTATTTTGTTTTTAGAATTTATAAAAGTCTTATTTTTGACTATGTTTAAAACAATTATAGACGAAAAATAATAACTTTTTATAAAATTTGACTTATAAAATTTAATGGTATACTATGAATATGAAAGTTAAACTCATTGATTTGATAGAACAATGAAAAATTACAAAACAATAAAAATTTAAGAAAAGAAGGAAGGATGATCAGAAATGAGATCTTATTATGTTGAGCAGCAGGATGTCTACTAGCCTATTAGTAAAACAAAATAAAGCAGAAGCTGAAAAAGAGGAATTGGAAGCAGAAATTTGGGCAGAGCCGCTTGATAAGAGCAAAGAAGAATTTGCTAAAAGCTGATGTTGTTTTATTAGGACCACAAGTAAAAATACGCTTTACCAGAAGCTAATTATGAAGAAAAATAACATTAACATAGATGTAATTAATATGGTTGATTATGGAATGATGAATGGTGCCAAAGTATTGGATCAAGCTTTTAAAAATTACTTTTTAAGATGTCTATTTTTTTATAATATATTTTTTGTTTAAAGTTCAAATACTGATATTTATAATTTTCAAGCAAAATTATAGAAAAATCTTGTTTGATGTATATTGTTAAGATTTAAAATTATACTAAAAACAAATATTATTTAACAAAGTACCAAGAATTTTTATTAAAAATACATAAAATTAATTCAAAATTTTAAATAATTATTAAATATTGGTATTTGGATTTTAAAAATAAATTTATTTAAATTAGAAAACTACTTTTAAAACTTAAAAATCTTACTAAACTTTGAAATTTTATGATTTTTAGTTCAATTTTTCAGAAATTAAATCACAAAGTCACGATTTAAAAACTTTTATAATTATCCACATCATAATTATTTTAATGATTAATAATTTATTCTTATAAATTAATTTGATAAATATTTTTATACAAAACCGATTAATTACACTATCAACTCATTTTAATGTATAACAAACGCTTTATTTATTGATTAAAATCAAATATTAATTCAGATGAAGGATATATAATTCTTACAAATTAATATTAAAATTTAAAATAAATATAATTTAGGAGGAATGAAATGAGCAAATATTATGGATAAATTTACACAGTTTTTAGAAGAAAAATTAATGCCAGTTGCTGGAAAAAGTAGCTAATCAGAGACACTTGGCAGCAATAAAAGATGTAATGGTTATTGATATCATTGTTCATTATTGTGGATCTGTATTTTTGATTTTGGGACCACTGCCAATACCAGCACTAGCTGAATATACAAATAATGCAACTGGACAAGTTATTGCAAAGATGGCGCTCTTCACCCTGTTGATGTAACATTTAATTTATTAGGATTTATTGCATGTATCGGTATTTCGTGACAAATTAGCTCAATATTACAAACTTGATGATAGTTTCTAGGATTGTTATCACTACTGTTTCATTTTTCCTTGTAACTCATTTACTTTTATGATTGAAAAACTGGCGAATCTATAAATGGTTATTCCTCTGACTCGATTAGGAAGTCAAAGTTGTTTTCGTCGCGATTATTATGTCTATTTTACTATTGAGATTTTAACTTTATTGTCCAAGAAAAATATCATTATTAAAATACCTGATTCAGTTCCACTCTAGTAGCAAAATCATTTGCAGCATTAATTCCAGGATGTGTTGTGATTCTTTTCACTAGTTATCCGTATCGGATTTGAAGTATCACTATTTGATAATATTCACGAAGTTGCAGTTTTATTGACTGGACCTATAACAGCTAGTTGGTGCTTCTTTCCCAGGAATGGTTGTTTATCATTGATGAATCAACTTATTATGGTCAGTGTGGAGATTCATGGTTCAAACCTTATCACTGCGTAATTGGCAAGTCCTGCACTCTTTTAGCTCTAGCTGATCAAAACATAGAGCAACTTTCATGGCTAGACAACCTATTCCAAATGTAGTAACCGGACCGTTCTTTGATGTATTCCATAATACAGGTGGTCTGGAGCAACTTTGCACTGGCAATAATGCTGTTATTCCTTTCAAAAAGTCAACAACTTAAAGAAATTGGAAAATTGGCACTGCACCCACATTTTTCAATATCACGAGCCAATATTATTTGGATTACCCAATAGTTATGAATCCTATCTTAATTATTCCATTTATTTTAGCGCCAGTAATTTCATCATCAGTTACTTACTGGGCATATGTATTTTGGTTAGTGGCAAAAACAGCTGGAATTGTCATCCCTGACTACTCCTCCATTTCTTGCTGGTTTTCTTGGCAACAGGTGGACATATAAGCGGACTATCTTTATGCAGTAGTGAACTTCTTTATAACAGCAGCTATTTACTATCCATTTTAAAATTATGGGATAAGAGAGCTTGATGAAGAAAATGAGTTAATAAATACTGACTAATCATTAATATAATATATGATTAAATTAATAAAATATATTTTACAAAAATACATTTTTATGGTATATTATTTGTAAAGTAAAATAATAAATAAAATTTATAGGAGTGATTACAATGATTAGACAAAACTTTGGACTGGTGGAAAAATTAAATACAATTTAATATAGCCAACTATGTTGAGATTTATTGTAATTACTATTATTAAATATTATGAAAAAGCATTGGTGAAATAAAATCAATGCTTTTATTTTATATAATTCTCTTAGATCGGTAAAATGATTTAAGGGAATATAAATTTCAACTAAAAAGAGAAAAACAAATGACGAAAAATATAGAAAGCGAGACACTTTATGTTGATAAACAAACCTACTTATTATTATTCCATTATTAGAAAAATTTAGCAAATTCCTATTTTGCTCGAAGATGAAAGGCAAGTTATTATTGGGATTGACGTGAATATTTTTGATTCAATGAATACAGTTATGATTCCTTATATATACAATTCTTTTGTAAAACAGAAAAAGGCTTTTCCCTTTGCAGGCACTTTTTGGAACATTTGCTTATGAGTCGATACATGAGAAAAGATTGCATTGAAAAAGAGCAGTATAAATTTCCGCAGTTTATTTTTGCTAATGCAAAGGCATATTACACTACTCAAAGACTAGCAAGGAATTTTCCTTTTATGGAGATGAAAAAATATTTTAGATAATGATAAAATTTCTGATTGTAATGATTCTGATTTATTTTATGATATAAAAACAGATTTTTGAAGAGGAAAAATTACATTATCATGAGTATTGAAAAAGCGAAGGAATATATTAAGTCTGGAGATATTTTCAAGTTGTTCTAAGCGAGCAGTTAAAACTTAGGACAAATATGGATTCTCTGATTTTTATGAAATTGTCAAAAGGCTAATCCAGTCCGTATATGTATCATTTTCCTGCAAAATATGGAGATATAGTTGGTTCTAGCCCCGAAATACTGGTTGATATTTCATCAGATAATATTTATATTGCTCCTATCGCTGGAACTCGTCCCAGAGGAAAAAGATACCAACGAAGACGCATTTTTAGCAAAACGACTGTAAATGATGAAAAAGGAAATGTGCTGGAACATAGGATGCTGTATGATTTGGCTAGAAATGATATTGGGAAAATTTTGCGAAAAGTAGCAGTTGTTGTGATCTTATGCATATTAGACCATGAACATGTAATGACACACATTGCAACCGTGTTTACGGGAAAAAGCGAAAAAGATGTGTCGATATTTGAAGTTATCGACTCAAATCTTCCAGCGAGACTCTTTCTGAATGCTACAAATTAGTAGCTATACAGATCATTTCAGAACTGGAGAAAGTTTAAAAGAAATGTTTATGCTGCGGAATTTGGATTTTTAAGATTTAATGGAGATGTTCAGCTTGCATTATTATTCGTACTGCATTTTTGAAAAATAAAAATCGCACTTGAATAAAGTTGATGAAGTTCGAAATGTGTTTGTCAGCTGGAGCAGGAATTGTGTTTGATTCGGTGAAAGAAAGGAATATGAGAAATTTGCCATAAAAGAGAGCGTCTGTAGCTAAATATTTTTTAAAAATTCTGTAATGAAGATGAAAACGATAAAATAGAAAAGTGGAGGATGTGAAATAAATGATTTTGATGATTGACAATTATAATTCGTTTGTATTTTAATGTTGAGCAGTATTTGAAGGAAATGACTGACGATGAAGTTATTACTGTAGAAATGACGCAGTTACAATTGATGATATAAAAATGAATCCTAGTAAAATCATCTTTTCTCCTGGTCCAAAACATCCAAAAGACAGTGGAATTTGCCTAGAAATTCCTCGATAATGCTGATGAGACGGAAATATTCAATTTTGGGAATTTGTCTTGGACATCAGGCAATTGGAATGCACTGGAGGAAATGTGAAAAAGAATGGAAAATCCATTGCACTGGAAAAACTTCGGAAAATTACGTTTTATCGAAATTCTATTATTTAAAAACTTGCCATTTAAAGTTATGAGTATCATTCGCTTTATGTTGACGATATTCCAGAAGATCTTGAAGTTACGTGCAGAGTCTGAGGATGGGTTGCGATGATCATGGAACACAAAAGTAAAAATATTTTTGAACTACAGTTTCATCCAGAATCAGTTTTTACTGAATATGGAAAAATATGATGAAACTTTCTTGAATATTGAAGTTTCTAGAAAACTGCAAAATAATAAAAATTTTATAGAAAAAGAAAGGAAACTTTATAGATATGAGATAAATATTTAAAAATTACAGGAAAATATTGCATTGACAGATACCGATTTTCGTGAAATCTGTAAAATTATTAACAGCAGAGTTATGGCATTGTGCAGCTTGGACCTTGCTCTTGTACTGATTTCGAGCCTTTATCCTGAATCGTTTACGGCGTTTGTATATTCTAGAATACAGCACGACTTTTTGAAGACGAAAACTCCAATGATTGATGTTTGTGGGACGGAGATGGTTCAAGACAATAAATATTTCTACGCCGTTGCATTTATTTTCTGGGAGCGACGAGAGTAAATGTCAAAAACATGGAAACTGTGCAATCTCAAGTAAAAGTGGAAGCATGTGATGTAGCTTGACAAACTAGGAGTGCGCTTGAAAACTCGCTTGCAAAATCAAATTGAAAACTGCGCATCTTGCTTTTCTTTCATGCCCATTCTTCCACAAATTAGTTGGAGAAGTCGAGAAGTTAGAAGCCATCTTGGAATCAGGACTGTCTTTAACATTTTAGGTCCACTGCTTCATCCAAACACAAAAATTGAAATACCAATTGGTTGGACTTTACCACGAGCCTGTACACAGATGTGTATGCCGAAACACTACAGTTACTAGGAAGAGAAACATGCATGGTCGTTCGTGGAAATGACAGGCTTGATGAAATCAGATTTGTGATGATACAAAAATTATTGAAGTAAAAGGAGATCAAATTCTTGAAGATACAATATCTCCTGAAAGTTTGACTGTAAGCGGCTTTTCCATTCTGAAATTGAAGGCAGAACCTCAGAGGAAAATGCTGAAATTTTGGTAAAAATATTGAAAAGGTGGAGATCAGCAAAAATTTGATATTGTTGTATTGAATGCAATGTTCGCACTTTATACTGCGAGATGTAGAATCATCTGCATGATAAACAAAAGGATATGGTTTTGAAAGCGATTGAAAGCGGAAAGGTTTATGAGTTTTATAAGGATTATGTAGATACAAAATAATTTTGGGATATAATTGATAAAATTACTAATTTATGTTTTTATAGATTATAATTGATAAAAATTTAAAAATATCTTTTATTAGTTATAAATATGATAAAATATTTATAGAGTGATTTTATGATGATTTGGTTTTGAGTTAAGCCCTTTATAGATCAAAAGATATTATCAAAGTCCTGACAGGTATAGGGAAAGCGGTAAATCTGTGATGTTAAAATTGATTATGAAAAGAATTGACGGTGTTATGAAAATCAATTTATTTATATCAATTTTGAAAATTTAAGAAATAGACATCTTTGCTAAGTGGATACAGTTTGAATAGAATAGTATATTGGAAAAAGCGAAAATATGCAAGAAATTCTATTTATCGGATGAAATTCAGGGAAGTAAAAAGAATGGGAAAAGTGTATAAATTCATTGAGAACAGAAGATAAGCAATTGATATTTATATAACAGGGTTCCAACGCTAAACTATTATCAGGGGCTTTGCCACTACCTTGCAGGGAAGATATATTGAAGTTGAAATTTACGCTTTTTCTTTTCAAAGAGTTTTTGCTCAATATACAAAATATAAATAAAAATATTTCAAAAGAAGAAATGTTTGAAAAGTATGTCAAACTAGGTGGGATGCCATTTTTACATAACCTGAATTATGATGTGGAATCAAGCATGCAATATTTAAAAGATATATATTCATCAATAATATTAAAAAGATATTACTCAAAGATAATATAAGAAATACTGAATTATTAGAGCGAATTATCAATTACATCGTGACGAATATTGGAAATACATTTTCTGCAAATTCAATTTCAAAATATTTTAAAAGCGAAAATAGAAAAGTTGCAGTAGATACTGGTTAAATTACATAAAATCCTGTGAAAACGCATTTTTGATTCATAAAGTCCTCGTTACGAAATACAAAGGTGAAAGTTCTAAATGTGGTGAAAAATATTATATTGCAGACCATGGAATAAGAGAAGCAATTTTAGAAACAAACGAAAGAGATATAAATCAAATCAAATATTGTATATATGGAATTATTGCGAAAAGGCTATAACATCAAAAATCGGAAAATTGAATAATTTAGAAATAGATTTTGTCTGTACAAAAACAGATAATGAGAAGATTTATATTCAGGTAGCATATTGCCTCCGAAGACACTATAAAAGGGGGTACACCATTTGAAAATTAAATGATAATTATCCAAAATATGTAATTTCTATGGACAAGTTTTGATATGTCCAAGAAACAGGATAAAACATTTGAATATTATTGATTTTTGTTGAAAGACTAGAAAAACTGAAAATATTTATAAAATTAAAAATTTTTTGGAAAAGAATGGTGCGAATATGATAAAAACTTTATACAGAGACATTGTTTAAGATATTTTATAGTACCTGACATAATATTGCTTTATTAGTTACAATCTACCCTATGTTAGAATTTTATATGTTATTGAAAATATTCCTTTTAATTTTATATTTTGTTTAAAATAATAGCAATGTATTTAAGTTCGATAAAATTAAACAAAATAAATAAAGTTGAAAGATGAAGAGAAAAATCTAAAAATAAATTAAAATTAGTAGGCTCTTAATAAATTTAATAATGTTTAGTATTTATGTCAGTTTAGTATAAAAATGAAATTTTTATACCAAATATTTAAAAAGACAAAGGAGAAATATGAATATTTTGAAAATAAAAATTAAAAAGAGATATACAGCTTGAAGACAATTAAAAAGTCTTTTAAGCAACAGTCTTTAAAAAGGCACTTAATCAGAAAGAATTCAGATTATTGGAGGTAAGAGGCTTCTCCATCGAAGGGAAAAATTGCGAAAGATGATTTTGATTTCGTTAAAACAGGCACAAAGTTATGTAGATAAAGGGTTGCGGCTTTTTCGATATTGACGGAAAAAGAATATTTTAAAGGGGAGAATGATTTTATAAAAATTGTAAGGAAAAATTTCCAGAAATGCCGATTTTGAGAAAGGATTTTATTATACTCGTTTCAGGTGGCTACATGCTAAATTTTGGAGCTTCAGCAATTTACTGCATTGTGAGAATGCTGGATGATAAGACGCTTTGTGAACTTCATAAGCTGGCACAGGATTTGGAAATGGATGTTCTGGTGGGAAACTCATGATGAAGAGGAAATAAAAAAACTGAAGATTCCGAGGTGGAAGTGGGGATAAATAACACGAAATTTGAATACTTTTGAAGTTGATATTAAACTACTGGAAAAACTGATAAATGAAATTCCAAGCGATGTTTCTGAACAATTTGACTATTGTAAGTGAAAGTGGATTTTGTCAAAGAAGATGTAGAGTATGCAGAAAAATTGAACGTGGATGGACTGCTGATTGGGGAGGCACTTATGAAAGGGCTTCTTTAGAAAGATAAATTTATGGAAGGATTGGAGAGAGAAAATAATGTGGTAACTCAGATTTTACAAAAATACTACTAAATTAAAGGTTTGTGGAATTAGAAGCATTACTGAAATTAATGAATTGAAAACTTTTGGATATCAACTATCTTCGGATGTATTTTTGCGAAAGTCAAAACGAGTGGATAGCGAACTTTGGCTAAAATTACTGGATTGCACACAGGCATGGGAAAAGAACTGTTGGGTGTTTAAAAGTGCAATGATTGAGAATATTGAAAGATTGAAGGCGGAGATATTGATGATCGTGCAGCTGCATGGAGATGAATCTAGTGGGAATATTGCATGGAACTTACTCAAAAATTAGAAAAAGTTGTATGAAAAATTGTTTTAGAAAAACGTATTTCCTGCTAAAACGAAGCTTTGGAAAAGTTTTTGACGTGACTGATGAACTTCCGAATATTGCTGACTACAAGCCCATATATTGAATATCCTCTATTTGATGCATAAAGGGAGAAAATCGTGGGGAAATGGGATTGTCTTTGATTGGGATATTTTGGAAAAATTGGAGAAGTATTATTTGTGCCAGCTGGAGGGCTGTCGATTGAGAATCATTCAAAAAGCGCTTGAGTACAAGCCTGCTATTTTGGATATAAACAGCAGTGTTGAAGTTAATAATAGATATTAGTTGAAAATATTAAATTTGGTCAAAAAGAAAATAATAATAGTTTAAAATATGAATACGAAAGGAAAAATATGGAAAAATAAAACATTTTCAATGAAAAGGCATATTTTGGACAATTTGGTGGACAATTTGTACCTGAACTGCGATGCTCTATCATCAATTGAAGCCGAATATGAAAAAGCTATGACAAGGAATTTTTGAAGAATTTGATGATTTGGTATAAAAATGATGTTGGACGTGAAACTCCTCTATTATGCAGCAGTGAACATTATATACGATATTTACTTGAAAAAGAGAAGATTTGAACTATCTGGTGCTCATAAATTAATAATCACTTGGACAGGGTTTTGCTTGCTATGGGAAAAGAGTTATTGCTGAAACTGGGCTGGACAACACGGGTTACTACTGCTACTGCTGCCGCTCTATTAGGATTAGAATGATGATGTTTATACAGAGGGCTGTTGATATTGAACGGCAAAAGTTAAAATGTTTTTAGAATGGAGCTGGGTGCGAAGTTATTTCGATTGAAGACGGGCTGAAAAACCTTTGAAGGAAGCGACAACTGCGGCTATTCAGTCTTGGGTTGCAGAGATAGAAAACTGTGTTTTATGTAATCGGATCTGTTGTAGGGCTCATCCATATCCGACTATCGTGCGTGATTTTCAGTCAATTATTGGTTTATGAAGCAAAAGCGCTGAGGAACTTGAAAACATGTGACGATCGTATTGCCTGTGTTGGTGGTGGAAGTAATGCTATCGGTATTTTGTGGTGCATTTTTGAAGATAACTCAACAAAACTCATGGAGTCGAAGCTGGAGGATATGGAATTGACACAGAATATGCCTCTCGCCGACGTTGACACTTGGAAAACCTGGAATTATTCATGGAATGAAAACTTATGTTCTTCAAAACAAAATATGGACAAAATAAGTCCAGTTCATTCAATTTTCGGCTGGACTCACGACTATCAGGAGTGGGTCCGCAGACATTCACATTTTATTGATATAAAAAGAGCAACTGACGCACCAATTACTGATGATGAGGCAATGAAGGCACTAATGCTTGTTACAAGAAAAGAAGGTATTATTCAGATTGAGAGTTCACGCATTAGCTTATCTTTGAAAAATTATGTCCTGTACTTTTCTGAAAGACAAAGGAAAACTATCGTTGTAAAACGTTTCTGACTGGAGACAAAGATATGCATACTGTTTTTCTGTGTTAAAGACAAAGGAAATCAGCGGATGATTTATGAGTTAAATGGAGGTTTAGAAAATAAGTGATTTGAGATAGAAAATTATTGATATTTTTAGAGAAAAGAAAAAGTAAACATTGTTTATATTGTCGCAGGATACCCAAGCGTTGATTTTACAAAACAATTTTACAAAATTTGGATGCTTTGCCTCTTGATATGCTGAAGTCAGTATTCCCTACTGACCCCTGATAACTGACGGAAAAATTGATTTACACGCTTTATTTCTTGCTTCGAAACACTGGAGTTACTACCGACACTGTATTTGATTTACTAACAGAAATAAAAATGATGTTCAAAACCTTTAATCTTCTATGTATTACAACTAATATTTGCTTATGGAATTGATGAATTTATCCAAAAATGCTGTGAAACTAATGTTAAGGTATGATAATTCCGGACTTGCCTTATGAGGGAAGCCCTTTTGAAATGTCGGAAAAGCTACGAGACAATATCGCTCTTATCCTCTTGTAAGCGTTACTTCTGGAAACAGAATGATCATCTCTCAAGGTGACGGCTTCATTTACGCAATCGGTTCTCTTAGAGTTGGGTTCAAAACAAGTTGATTTACACGTTTAGAATCTTTTATTAATGAAATGAGAAGTTTCAGACTTGCCAGTTTCATTAGGTTTTGGAATAAAAATAACGATAGTGAATACGATAGAAATATACGGATGGGAGTGATTGTAGAACGAGTATTGTTGAATGAGAAAAAGTGATGTAAATTATTTGATTCAGAAAAATTAATGAACTTTTTAAATAAGTATTTAGCGAAGATGGTCGAAATGGCTATCTTTTATAACAAAAGATTAAACAAATAAAATATATTAAAGTTATTATACTCTTTATTTTTAAATTCTTAGGTATAATTGAATAAATAATAATATTGATTAAAGGGGAAAAATACGTATATAGGGCGATGATCAAGATACTAGGAAATTGCTGGAGAAAATCCAAAAGAATTTAAAATGCTGGAAATATAAAATAAAGCTGATTATAAAGAAATATCCTCAAATAAAATAATGTAAATAAAAACACTTTAGATATTTTGATGAAATTTATAGTGATATTCTTAAAATTTTTAAACGTAGAACAATATGAAAAATAAGGAAAGAAGGTATAAGATGAAAAAGATAACAAAACAGATGTTGAAAAGTATTTCTCTCAAAAATAAATTACTTTGTTGAAAATAGAACAAACATACTGATTACTTAATACCCTTTAGATCAAAAATAACAGTAAAATTGGTGAAAAGTCAGGAAAAATAAAGTTTTGTAAAATGCAGGAATTGAAAATGGTGTAATATCAAACAAAATCAGACTCTATGGAGAGGTGATTTTATGTCGACAATTAAAGTTGAAAACCCGATTTCATATTATGGATATAAACCTGTTTTGAAAAATGTATCATTTCTTTTGATACTAGCTGGAAAACAGGGTTAATAGGTAGAATGAGTTGGAAGGGTCAACTCTATTTAAACTGCGTTTTAAATCAGGAAACTTATCAGGGTAAAATCGGTAAAAGTACAGACTTTTATTCAAATTCCCACAAATATAACTGATACTTCAAAATCAGGTATAAATTATTTAAAGAACTGACATCAAGGTGAGGAAGAGTGGAGATTATTTAGAGACTTAATTTGTTAAATGTAGACTGAAAATCTTATTCACAGAGAATTTGAAACTCTGTCTATGAGGAGAACAGGCAGAAAATCCTTTTTAGCTATTTTATTTACAAAACGAAATGGATTTTACTTATTGACGAACCAACAGATCATTTAGATATGGATGGGAGAAAAATTGTAAAGCAAATATCTGAAAAATAAAAAGTTTTTACTTATGTCCATGATAGAGATTTTTAGATGGATGTATCAATCATATTATTTCTATTAACTAGAAATACTATTGATGTTCAATCAAAATTTTACATCATGGTATGCAAAAATAAATGATCAAAATCGAGTTTGAAATTAGTCAAAACGAGATTAAAAGGATGATTAAGCGATTGAGAAAGCTGCAAAACAAGTAAAATCTGGTCAGATAAAATTGAAAATACAAAAATGGGTAAAAGTATCTCGGTGTGAAAACCAGACAAAGGACATATCGGTCATCGGTCTGCTAGATGATGATCAAAAGAATTTGGAAAACAGATAGCGGCAAGGCACGCAGAAAACAAACTTATTAAAAGATATTGAGGTAAAAGGAAAATTTGTCTACATGCGTTGCATCGTCACAAAAGAAAACTTAATATCAGTTAATAATTTATCATTATATTATGAAGGAAAACAGATATTAAGTGGTGTAAAGTTTCGAGATAAAACAGGCGACATAGCAGCCATATATGGTTGTGAATACGTGGAAAATCAACACTAATTAAAATTTTACATAGTGATCAATCATGACTACACGGGAAGAAGTCGGGTAGCAGTGATTTAAAACTATCATATATACCTCAAGATACTTCTGATTTAATGGAAATTTAAATGAGTATATTCCAAAACAAAGATATTGATGAAACTCTGCTTTTAAAAACAATTCTTAGAAAATTAGATTTTCAACAGATATTTGAAATGGACATGAAAATTATAGTAATGGACAAAGTACTGATTGCTGCCAAGTTTTGTCAAAACCAGCTCATTTTGTTTATTTGGGATGAACCAATTAATTATATAGATGTAATATCAAGAATACAGATTGAGGAAATTATAAAAAGTCAACTTTAACTCATTGGTAGAACACGATAGAGATTTGTTGAAAGATGTAGCCAAATAAAATATCAATTGTAGATAAAATGAATAATAGTAACTAGACTAACACAAGAAAGAGGTTGTCTTGTATTCACCTATGAGACAACATATTTCAAATTAATGCAATCTATTTCAAAGTCCTCATATCCAAACTTTTCTGATGACCTCAACTCCACCTCTGTATAAACTGCAATCACAGGCAAATTTATCCCATTGAAAAGTATTCGTCTTAACCATGCTGTAATGTGCCATATCAGTAAAAATAAGCTTATCTCCCACTTTTACAGGTTCATCAAAAGGAATAATCTCCGATTACATCTCCAGCAAGAGCAAGTAGGCCCCTCCCAATCTATAAATTGTATTTCTTCTCATTTGGCATTCCTGAGACCAAAAATAAACGGGCGGTATGGCATTTCTCGATTACATCAGGCATATGGCACCGAAACCCGAGGTATCCATTAATAAAAATATCCATCCATTTTGTAATATCTAAAACTTCGAAACTAAAAATCCTGTATTCAAGCAACTCACTTCTCGCTCTCAAATACACTTCACATTATATTTTCTTTTATATAATTTATACATTTTACAAGTTTTTCAATATCATAATCTTCTCTTGTAATATGATGTCCCCACAAAATTAAGCCATTTCATATTATACAAATATTTTCCCAAATTTTCTTCAAAAGTTTTTAATACATTTTTCAAGTCATCGAATTTGTTCCTAAAGTGCATGAAAATGAAATCATCAATCCTTCAAGTTCATCTTCCTGAAATTTTCCAAAGTATCACTCCCGAATCTCGAAAATCTTCTGCTGGATTATAAATCTCTGTTTCAACTTTCTGAAAAATTCTGGATTTAACAAGTCCACAGCTAATTTTTCTTATTACTCTTCAAATTCTTTTACTCTATCTTTAAATTTTTCCATTGATTGAAAAATTAAAAACAATATGATTTGTTATTTCCATTATCGTAAACTCATCGTCCCCTGTAAGACGGTTTAAAATATGAGTTTCAATACAAGTTTTTCAGATTTCCATTTCCTCATACCCCAAGATCTGCCTCAAATAGATGAACTTTGAGTCATGCCCATTTCAAATATTCCCACTAATTAACGGATAGAAACAAAACATCGAAAATCCCTTTTTGTGCAAAAGCAATATTTTACATCCTGTTCCTATCTACACTTTTTAATGTTTTCAAGATTTCTGTTTTAACAGCTTTCATCAACTATGAAAGGCTGGTGTTGTAGATTTGTTATATCCATATCAAAGATACTTTGTTTTTGACATTTTTATCATCTCCTTTTTATACTCTTCACTTCTCATCAATATTATAATTCAAATATATTTAGAAATTTATTCCTTATTATATCACACTTTTCTCAAAATCTATAAAAAGATTATCCTAAATTTAATTTTTAAGATAATCAATTTTTATTTTTATAAACATAATTCTAATCTGTTTTCTCAGTGCTTCCATCGGCTCCTAATGCCGCAGCTTTTTGCTGGATAAACGCCAAAAACCAATCCTATCATTGTAGAAACAGAATATACACACAAATACTACAACCGGACTTAATATTGGCGAGTTTAGTATAAATATGCCAGATCAGAGTGCCAATGAATATCCAATTACAACTCCCATTATTCCACCAAAATGTTGAAATAACTGCTTCTATCAAAAATTGTATAAGAATGTGCCTAGTCTTAGCCCCAATTGCCTTTCTGAGTCAACTTCCCTGATTCTTTCGGTAACACTTACAAGCATTATATTCATAACTCCTATTCCACCTACAAAAAGTGAAATGGCAGCTCCACTTATAAAAAGCGAAAGCATGTTAAGAATATTGTTAAATTCATCAATCCTTAGACTTATTGAGTTCACGTTGTAAATATCAGATTCACTCCCTCGGGTTTTCATCTTTTTCTTTACAATTTCCATTACCCTGCTCATTTTCATTTGCATCCGTAGCCTTTATTTGTAATGCAGTAAATTTATCTTGTTCATTTCCTTCTAAATAATTCTAAGTAATTATTAGGTAAAGTCCCATTGCGGGCATCTGGTCGCCTCCTCCCTACTTGCATACTGATTTTAAATACTCCAACTAATTGTTACTATCTCATGCTATTTTTGAAAATTTAAGTGTCAGTTTTTTCCTACTGGATTTTTCATCAGGAAACATCTGATTAGCTGTTGTATTATCTATTGTCACATATTTCCATCACTTTTCTGTATTCAGTTGGCAAAACTTTCGTCCTTTACTATTGTGTGATTTGATATCTTAAAGATAGTCTTCCGTTACTCCAGTTCCTGTAAACATCTTATCGAACCATCGCTTGTAGACAATCTAGCAAAAGTGCTTTAAAGTAGGAGTTACTGCTGTCAATACCTTCTATATTCTTCAATTCTTTAATATCTGTGTTAATAAATCTGCGATTTAAGGTTTTGTCACTGGTGAGTATCAATTGATACTTCGAAAATTTGATACTCCCCAACATTTCAAATCTCAGTAATATTCTCTTTAACTCCTGCTCTATGAAGACATCATTATAACTGAAGATATTCCAATTATTATTCCAAGCATTGTCAAAAAGGAACGTACTTTATAACTAAACAAATTTGACTCTGATAATTTTAACAATTCCATAAAAGTCCATTTGTATTACACTCCTCTCCTACATGGACAAGTTCATCCTTTTCTATTAGCACCGTCTTTTAACTAATAATTCTTTTACAATGCTCCACATCTTCCTCATGTGTAACCATTGACAATCGTCGTTCCATTATCATTTAACTTTTTAAAAATTTCCAAACTTCTTCTCCAGACTTTGAATCTAGATTTTCGAGTCGGCTCATCCGCTAGAATTTTTGGATTATTAATTATGCCCTTGCAATCGCAACCTTGCCTTTGTCCCCAGACATTTCGTTTGGCTTATGATGTATTCTTTCTCCAGTCCACACTTTCGTAGCGCCTCGGTGCCTTTTGTCGTTCAGCTGACCCGCATAAAAGCTGGAAGAGCTACATTTTCAACTGCAGTCATTTTGGTAATAAATTAAAAGTTTGAAAAGACAAAGCCTATATTTCTACTAGCAAGTGCATCCCCTTTATAGTTGAAACATCTTGATTATCTCAAAAATATGTGTCCCGATGTTAAGCTGTCAAGACGGCAAAATATTCATAAGAGTTGATTTACCACTTCAGAAGGTCCCATAAAAGCTACATATTCCCTTCCTTCACTTCCAGATTCAGCCCTTTCAAAACTTTTTAATTCCATATTCCCATTTTTTATATATTTTACTATGTCATTTACCTTTATCATAAAAATTTACCTCTAAAGTTTATTTTCCTATCTTGGCGGTCCACCGGTCCTCCGCCTCTTTTTGATGGTTTTTTCTTCAAATATTACGCCTTTAGGTTTCATCTTTGTTTTTGATGGATCTGCAATTTTATTTTTTTGTCCATCTTTAAGAGTCTCATCAGCAACAGTAATTACTTTTTCGCCTATTGATACTCCCCGAAGCTATTTCATAATAGAATCATCATTCATCCTACCTTTACTTTCCTTTTTGAAACTTTATTACCTTTTTCCTACGACAAAAACATAGTACTTTCATTTTCATTAATAACCGAACTATATGGCAACTTTGTCACATTTTTACTTTCCTTATAAAAAGATTTTTGCTGTTATTGTAGCACCTGCTTTAATCCCTCTAGTTTCGTTCAGATTAATTTTTACAACTGTATCACTTTCATCAAGAGATGAACTTTTCTTAGCTACTCCAGAAATTTGCGACACTTCTCCTTCCATCTTTTTTCTCCATCAGGCAATGCATCCGATGTAATTTCTACTCTTTGCCCCTACTTCTATATTTTTACTTGTGTATCTGACAAACTCACTTCTGCTCTCATATTTTGAGAATCTGACATCTTAAATAAAGTTGTTTCTGTATTTACTTTATAATTTTCATCAGCAGTCATTTCTGTAATCAACTCCATCTACTGGACTTGTTATTTGATCTTTTATAAGTGCCAAATCTTCCTGCAATGTTGCCAACTCTAATTTTGCAGTTTTAATGACTGTTCTCGAATCTTCTATACTAGCCTTTCTGCTCACTATCAACAGTATCCAAATCTATCCTTGAATTTCTTAGAGCCTTTTCTTGCATCATCACATTAACTCTTGTTTCTCCACCAACTTTATACAATTCTTCAGCATTATACAAATCTCTTTGATTTTGCTGAATTTCCAAGCTTTAGACTCTTTTTCTTCTAAGTGAACCTTTAGCATCAGCTATATTTCTTTCATATATATTTCCAAAGTTTTCATTTTTATTTTTCTCAAAGTTTCATTTTTATCAACTGGATAAAATGTTACGACTACATCTCCTTTTTACATTATCCCTTCTTTTGAAAAATACTTTACTAACTCCTTTGACTTTGCTGTCGTATAAACTGACACCGCATTGTCTCGACACAACTTGCTCTGTTTTTGAAACTGACAGAGAAATATCTCCCAACTGGACATTTTGTAACTTCATATTCAGCTACATTTTCTTTCTTTCCACAAGACAACCCACAGCAGCCATCACTCACAACCAGCATTAGCAAAAATTTACAAATCCTATTTTTATTTTTGGGACTTTTTCCTTCTTGATACAATCGTTTCGACTATTTCAGAAATTTCTGTATTCATTTCCACAAATCACCACTTTCTCAATTTTCTATCTTTCATTCTATTTTTATTTCTTATACTATACATTTTATTTATAATATTTTATTTTTAGTAAATGCCGTAAGTTCATTTTTGGCAATTTCATAATCCATTACAGCTATAATTATTCGCTTTTTCAACATAATTGGAATATGTGTCCAGTCCCAGCTCGTGTTTTTGCATAAATTTCATATTCCTTTTCTTAATTTTCATAGTATTTTCCGCTGTCAATTCATTTGTCTGGTAAGTTGTATAAGTTATCATTTGCTGCCCTACGTTTGACATTAACTCATTTTCTGTTCATACTCGTAACTGCAGCTTATCGGCTTCATTTTTCAAGTCTTCAATTGTATCATTGTATCTCTTAAAATGTTTTAGAGACGGCTGGTCCCACGACAACTGAATGATCCTTCATCGAATATCCGATATCTCCAACTAGTTTTTGGATATTTATAGTCTATTGTTTCTTTTTCAGCTGTTCATTATTTAATTTGGTATTCATTCTATTGTCTCAGCTTCTGATAATCTAAGTGCATAAAAATCATCCTTTGCAATCCAACCTTTTTCAAGTCTTCTAGTTTCTTTTTCAGAGCAAAGTTACATTATAGGTTCCAAACTGCTCTGCCAAAATTTTTAAGTTCTCTTCCTAAATTCTCATATTTCAGCTGGGAATTTTCATATTCTGTCTTTGATAGCTCAAAAATCATATTGGGCTAGCTGTCCCTAGCTCATATTTTTGTCTGAATTGCATAATCTTTTTTGTATCATCTACTGTAAGTGCTTCCCTGCTCAATTTCCTTCTGTTTATTTTTATATTTTTATACAAATCAATTAAATCCCGAATTTCAGAATTTTCGTAGTCTCGTTAGTAATTTTTGTATATTTCTTGATATTTCATTTGTTTTTATTATAATTATTACTATATCCAAAATAATCATTTAAAATTTTTAGAAATTCAATTCTATTTTGAGTAACTTCCCTATTTGTAAAATTATACCCATTCCTATAATAAAACATGCCATATTTTACATTGTTTTTCAATAGTCAGACCATTTGCCTGCCCATGCAATGTGTAATTGTCGTCAGATGTTACTGTAATTTCATTCCTATCTCCATTTTTAATGCCTTGTCTTTTATATCATATTTTTTTCAAAAGCTTACTGCATTAATTTTTGTAGTATAGGAATCATACTGTGAAATCAAATCATCTACATTAGTCGCATAACTCAATGCACAAGATACGAATAATAGCAGTAAAATCTGTATTTTTCCTATTTTTAAAAGTTTAAATACATTTTTGATTTTTTTAATCTCCTTTCCTAAAAATAAAAACATATTAAATTTTTAATGCTTTTTCATTATAGCATTTATTTCATAGAATATCATTTTTTGACAAAGATTATGACTTTTTATCTTGAAATTATGTTTTAAGATATTTATTAAAATTATTCATTTACAATTTGTTGATTTATTATATAATATTTTCAATAAAAGATTTAATGAAAAGGAGTACTTACTTTATAGCGAAGTTACAAAAATTTTGACTTTAAAAATTATATTTTAGTGTATACATCGCTCTAATTCTGCTAGTTGTATTTATAGTTTTTCAAACTGGGAATTTTTCCTATTCCATTTACAATAGCATTATCAATATTAGCACGCCCAGCTTACGCGATTTTTACAAAATAAACTAAAACTTTCCAAAAATCGCTACAATAATTTCAATTGTAACATTTTTACTTATATTTTCGGAATTATTGGCTGGTGTTCTCTAAAAATTAGTCAGCAGAAATTTATAAATTATCACAAAACTTAAATAGTTACAGTGAATGATCCAGAAATTATGGACTGACAGTATGGCAAAATTTATTCTTATTTAGGAAATTTCCCGTCAGGCTTTACAAAACAAATAAACGATGCTATAAACGGATTTATTTCGTCAGGTTCAGCAAAAACTTGGAACGTTTATAAAGGGCTTATAAATTTTATTACGTCGATTCCTACTTTAATTTTATACATTTGCATAACAATTTTGGCAACTTTTTATAAGTCTTGACCGAGATAAAAATTATCTCATTTTTGGAACAGCAGTTTCCAAAATCTTGGCTAGATAAATTATTCAATATAAAGACAGATATGTTTACGGTGCTTGGTTCCTACATAAAAGCCCAGATAATTCTAATGACAATTTGCTTCTTTGAACTCTTAGTCTGCCTGAATTTGCTATCATTTCTTCATTTTAATGTAGCATACCCACTGCTTATGTCAATTATTATCTGTGCGATAGACGCTCTGCCAATTTTAGGAGCCGGTACAATTCTAATTCCATGGGCTGTAATTTCTTTTGCATTAGGAGACATAAAGCTGGGAATCGCATTAATAATGATTTATCTGATTGTTTTGTCAGTAAGGCAAATGTTGGAACCAAAATTAGTAAGTCAAAACTTAGGCGTTCATCCACTAATTACATTAATATCAATGTATTCTGGTTTCAAAATTTTTGGAGTTATAGGATTTTTGATTGGACCGATTGTAATGATTATTTTATAAAAACGTGTTCTCTAAAGAATTAGAGTTGGATTTTTCAGGGATATTTTTGGTAATACAACAGATGAGCATATTTCTAATGTTCAAAAGATTCTAGAGAAAGCTTAATAATTCTGAAATAGTGAAACAAAAAGATAAAAATAAAAGGACATTATGTTTGTCCTTTTTATGAACCTAATTCTACTCTTCTATTTCTTTCTCTTCCTCTTTAGTTTCATTTCTGAATTTATCGGATTATTTTCTCCAGACCCATCAAATCTAAGATCCTATCTTTTGAAAGTCCTAACTCAATAATTTTGAACTCACTTTTTCAGCTCTTCTAAGAGATAATCTGTTATTGTATGCGGCTATACCACTTTCATCTGTATATCCAACAATTGATACCAGATAATCATTTTTCTTCAATATAATTTTTATATCTTTTTAAAAACAGAATATGCTTCTTCTTTCAAGTTTATACTATTCTATGAAAATTCAAATCTTCTGCTCTAAGTGTTATAATTTCTGATTTTAATATTTGAACTTTTGTGGATTATTTATTGAATTTTCTTGAGTATTGGTATCTAAAGAAGCTGATTCTTTTATTTCTGAACGTATTCCCTGTTGTTGTGAAAAATTACATCTTGATCCTGACTTTTTGGAGATTGCTCTGGCTGTGTTCCGCCTTTATCCAACAAACTTGTATTTTTCTCATTCTGCGGCAATGTAACTGTTATTAAATCAGGATTATCATTATCTGTCAGTTTCTCAGGATTTGGTGTATCAATATTGGTACATTATTTTCACTATCCTTTTCTATATCCGCCACATTTGCACGAATTATATCCTTTCTCATATCTGAAGTTGTAACTTTTTCAGATACTGTCGGTACTGCCATTGCTACCATCGAGGAAACCGCAATCAATGTTGGCTTTTTCATGATTTTTCCTCTCCTTTTTAAAAATTCTTTAATTTTTATCTAAACCATATTTTTGATTAATTCATTATATTTTCCATTTTCTCTCATTTTTCAATTCAGCATTTATCTGTTTAATTAATTCAGGATTTTTCCCTTTGTCATAGCCATTGCCATTCCAATTTGGAGCAGGTTTTTCTTTCATCAAAATTTCCATTTCAGGATCATATATATTCAGTAGCCACTGCTTTTTCCAAAATAATCACATCAATTTTACCAGCCTTTAAATCTAAAATTGTATTTACAGTGTTTCATTTGGTACAACAGTTGCACCTTTAATTGTTCTTGCTTCCATCTCTTGAATTGTTCTAATTGCACTCCAATTTCTTTCCACTTAAAGTAGTTGGAGTAACTGCAGTATTTCCTTTTCTAAGTAAGTTTCTTTTAGATACAAAATAATCATCTGTAAAATCAACTGATTTTTCTTTCTTCAGTTGAACTCATTCCAGAAACAATTATATCAATTTTCCTGCTTTTCAATGCTGGAATCAACCCATCAAATGACTGGTCTATAATTTTCAACTTTGTATCCAAGATTTTTCCCTATCTCGTTTATCATTTCCACATCAAACCCTGTTACTTGACCATTTTCAATATACTCAAACGAGACAAAACTGCATTTAATCCAACTCTTAATTTTTCTCCATTGTCAGCTTTCTTTTCCGCACGAAAATAATTCCCAAACATAACTAATGTTAATAAAAAATATTTTTTCATATTTTTCCTCACTTTCTATTTTAATTTTTAATTTTTCATTTCTAATCCATATTTTCTCATTAATTCTGAATATTGACCATTTTCCTGCAACTTTTCAATTCTTCATTTATTTTTAATAAGTTCTGAATTTTTCCTTTATCAAATGCGATTGCCATACCATATATAGCAACTTTTCTTCATAAAAATTTCTATATCTGGATTTTCATAAATTCCATTGCAACAATATTTTCTAAAATTACTGCATCAGTTTTCCATTTTTCAAGTCTAAAAATTATATTAACAGTTGCATCATTTGTTATAACATTCACATTTTTAATTTTTATTAGCTTCTGAACTCTGAATTGTTCCCAATTGTACCCAACTTTTTACCTGACAAAGCTTTCCTTAGAATTTACAGCTAGTTTCCTTTCTTTCGTAAATACACTTGTGTTGAATTAAAATATTCGTCTGTAAAGTCAACTAATCGTTTTTCTTGCTTCAGTTACAGTTATTCCAGAAATATAGCATCTAGTTTCCCAGCTTTTTAATGATGGTATAAGAGCGTCAAATGGCTGACTTTTCATTTCAATTTCATATCCCAAATCTCCAATCTGTTTTATCAAATCAACGTCAAATCCCTACTAACTCTCCATTTTCCTATATACTCAAATGGAGGAATACTCCATTCGTTCCTACAATCAGTTTTTCATCTTTTTGTTTCTGTTTTACTTTCACCCCACGATACTATCCCGAATATTGCTATCGTAATTATTAATAATAATTTTTCATTTTTATACCGCCTTTTTATACAAAAGAAAATAAAAAGGTTTTACTATTTTAATGATTCAACACTTTATCTAAAAATATCCTTGCCCCTTTCTGATTTTTGGATTATCAAATAAAATCCTGCGGCTTTTGCATCTTCCAAAAATATACCCTTCATCCATGAAAAACACTCTATTTGCGACATTTCTTGCAAATCCCATTTCGTGCGTTACTACAATCATTGTCATTCCTGCATTTGCAAGTTCTTTCATAACTTCCAGAACTTCTCCTATCATCTCAGGATCAAGTGCTGATGTTGGTTCATCAAAAAGAATTATTTTTGGGATTCATTGCTAATGCTCTTGCTATTGCCACCCTTTGCTTTTGTCCTCCAGAAAGTTTATTTGGATAAACATCTTTTTTATCAGAAAGACCTACTTTTTCTAATAGTTCTAGAGCTAATTTTTCAGCTTCAGCTTTAGATATTTTTTTCAATCTGATAGGACCTAAAGTAATGTTTCCATTACAGTTTTTGTGCGGATACAAGTTAAAATGCTGAAATACCATTCCAATTTCTTCACGAACTTTGTTTATGTCCACTCCATTTTCCGTAATATTTTTCCATTTACCCAGATTTCACCTGATGTTGGTTCTTCAAGTCTGTTAATACAACGTAAAAACGTTGATTTACCACTTCCAGAAGGTCCTATAATCAAATTACTCACCTTCTTTTTATTTCTGTACTAATTCCTTTTAATACTTCTAATTCACCATATTTTTTCAAATCTTTTATTTTTATCATTTCAACTTCTTTTTAATTCGGTAATACCTTGAAATGAAGCTGATTCTCTACATTTTTATTAAAACTAATCATTTTTCCTTTAATCTCATCTCCAATCGTTTCCCAATAAATGAGAATAATTTACACTTACGTAATAAACTACACCTGTAAATAATATAGGTTTTACACTGTAATATACAGCTTTGTAAACTCTTACTGTTCATTGTAATATCAACAACACTGATATATCCTACAATTGATGTTTCCTTAAATAAATTTATAAATTCATTTACAAGTGCTGGCAAAATATTTTTTACTGCCTGTGGCATAATAATTTCATTCATTGCCATTCTGTAAGGCATTCCAGTTGCTCTTGCCGCTTCCATTTGCCCTTTATCTATACTTTCAATTCCAGAACGCACTGTTTCTTCAACATAAGCCGCACTATTCATTCCAAGAGCAATAACTGCCACCCAGTAATTATCAAATACTGCTATAACTACCGAAAGTATCAATAATTGTAAAACCATTGGCGTTCCACGCATTATATCCACATACTCATCAATAACAACATCTTTTATCATATTAACAATTTCGTTATTTGTCTTTTGAAATTTAAAAATGCTAAAAGCCATTCCAAAAATATACCAATAGCCGCTCCTCCAACTGTTAATCCCATTGTAGTAATGAGGTAGCTATTCTATAAATTTGCCATTCTTTTCCCTGTTAATTCCCGTGGAAATGCAAGAACCGCCGCAATTGTTACAACTGCTATAAAAAAATGAGGGTCTTTACTAATTTCCTTGTTTTTGTAAATCTTTCCATTATTTTTATGAACGTTTTTTGTTCATATCCTCATATTCTTAATCGTTATGATAATATTATACCTAATATTTATACGTTTTTCAATAAAAATATTTTTTATCTGTATTCAAAGAAGAATATTAAATAATATTTTCAAAATATTTTTAAAATAAACAAATGATATAGTTATTTAAATTTAAAAATTCTCAACTGAAAGGAATTTATAATTATGAAAATATTAAATAAAATTTTATTTTTTCAATTATTATACTAATAATTATCGCTGGTTATCATATTTATACGCAAAATCAACTAAAAGTCCCAAATTCGATAGTGCAAAAATGCCATAACATCAAAATTTCCAATAGAGTATTCATACCCTCTTGGAAAAAAATAAAACTGTTTAATCCAAAAAGTCTATTTTTGAAAAACAACAAATTAGTTATTGAAACTGAATATTTAAATGATGCACTAAATGAAAAATAAGTGGAACAATGATATTTACAACTGATATTCACTATGACACAACAAACTCAAATCTTTATTTAGAAAAATTTTTCAAATTGAAAAAAATTAACTAAAAGAAAAATAAAGAAATTAATCTTGATAAAAATCCGCTTATAAGAACTGTACTCGATTATATTTTTCTCAAATTTGAAAAAGGAAATTGCTAAATTTATCAAATATTGACAAATTTAAAATGATAAAGGATATAAAAATTGAAAATAATAAATTGACTGTTGTTAAATAATATTTTTATTTTGCTTAATTTATAAATAAATTTTTGTAAAATTTCAATCAACATGATATTCCTCATTTACATAGTGAATATTTAATAAATTTTGAATTACATGCTATTTAACAATGAATTAAAACTTTTATCTTCTAATAGGGATTAATATTAGGTTATTTTTATTTAATAACAGTTTTTTTACTATTTTTATTATGTTCTTTCTTTATTTTCCATAGGATTGCTCATTGCCGCAAATCCTGCACCTATGGCTGAACTACGACTTTTTATTTGCCCAACTCCGAAACTCCTCCTTTTCAGTCGTCAAACAGTCGTAGCTGAACAAATAAAAAGCTCGTCGGTTTTATTAAAACATTATATTTTTAATTATTTTTGAAAATACTAGGTTCTTATCCTTTGTTGGAAAAAGTTTGTAATAAATTCGTTATTTAAATGGGGTTTAGTATAAACTCATAAAAAAATCCTTTTTTAAAATATCAATTTTAATTTATATTTCTTTAAAATTTTTCTGTTTTTGTTTTAAAAACTTCCTTTTAACATTCCTAAAAATATATTACTGCAATAGAAACAATTATTATTATTCCCAGATTTGTCTTCCTAAAAAGTTAAATATGCTACGATTACCATTCCAATCAGAACTCTTATTATGTCAAAATTTGTACTTCCAGTAGAAGTAAAAATATCTGGAAATACTAATACTGTCAGTACTGTATAAGGAAGTGCTTCAAAGAACTTATTAACTTTTAGGTTGTTTTCTGGAATTTTTACAAATATTGGCAATGTCCTCAGTATTACCGTCATGATTATGAGTGTCATCAAAATCATTGTTAAAATTCCTAAATTTTCGTTATAATTCAACCTTATCACTTCCTTTCTTTCTATCAATTTCATCGTTTTTCCTGTTTTTCAAGATTTTCATTATAATAAAGCTGTGCGTATATAAAACTTACCAAAAACATTGTCAAAATCATAACCCATCCTGAACTTACCTTATTTAAAATCAGGCAAAAATGAAAATGCCATTTTTATAATAAGTGCAACAAAACAATTCTTATATATTTAAAATTTTTGACTCAAAGCCATTATTAACATACTGAAAAATATTGAATAAAAGCACAAAATTCATACTAGTCATAAGTGATTCTGGCAATTTTTCACCAAATATTGCTCCAAAAATTGTACCAAAACAGTAGCAAAAATATGGAATTGTATTTACTCCCATCATATACCACGCATTTGTTTGCCTTTTTCAATGTCAGATATGTTACAGTTTCATCAGTAAGTCCTACGCCTACTAGAAACTTCTGAAAAACAGGAGTTTTTCACCAAAGCTGTCTAAAAATAACAATATTTAACAATAAATATCTTAAATTTATAAGACCAATAGATAAAAATCACTTCAACTGGAGGCGACTTTCATCACATAAAAGCACCTTTAACAGTAATGAATGAGCCCCTCCTGCATACATTCAAACGATGTAAGCCCAATCATTGGCAAAATTTGGGAAAAACTTTTGGCTGAAATCAGTCCGATTGCAACTCAAAGGGAATGTAAGCAATTCCGATTCCAGTACCATCTTTTAATCCCTTTAAATAGTTTTCCAGTTTTTCTTATTTGTGCCATTTTTTTGTTCTGATTCCTTCCTTATATAGTATTATTCTAACAATTTCAAAACAATTAGTCAAATATATAATATATATTTCTATCATATATAAAAATATATCATTACTTTAATAATCCCCAATTTTTAGCCACACTTCCATTCGCTTTTTAACGGAACTTTCTTAAATTTAACAGTATTTTCCATAATGTTTTTCAATTTTTTTCATATATTCCTTAGCAAAATTCATCACGAACTTCAAAAATCAGTTCATCGTGAACTTGAGAAGCATTTTGATATTTTCATCATTTTTAAACTCCTCATGAAGTTCAATCATAACTTTTTATAATATTTGCTGCTGTTCCCTGAACGACAGTATTTACTGCCATTCTCACAGCCTGTGCCTGTACATTTTTATTTGTAGCATTAATTCCGCTAATGTATCTTCTCGTACCGTAAAAAGTTTCTACAAAACCGTGAAGTTTAGCCGTTTCTGTCACAATATCCAAAAATTTTCTGACTCTCGGATATTCCTCAAAATATGTCATAATATATTGAGAAGCCTCCTGAACTGTAATTCCCAGTTCCTTTGACAACCCAAACGGAGTTTTTCCATACAGAATACTAAAATTAATTACTTTTGCAATACTTCTCTCATGCCGTGAAATCTCATCTTCTTCGGTTTTGAAAAATATCTTTCTTGCCGTCAAGTTATGCAAATCCTGATTATCCTGATACGCCTGTACTAAATGCCTATCTTTTGACAATTCAGCCAGAACTCTCAATTCAATTTGTGAATAGTCAAATGAAATTAAACTATGTCCTTCTTTTGATACAAAACCTGTACGAATCCTTATTCCATCATCTGTTCTCACAGGAATATTCTGTAAATTTGGATTTGCTGACGAAAGCCGTCCAGTAGATGTCCCATTTTGGTTAAAAGTCGTATGAATTCTGTCCTCTTTATCCGCCAGTTTTGGAATTGGCTCAATGTAAGTCGATAACAGTTTCTTATAAGCCCTGTATTCCAGCAACTTTTTCCCAACCATCCGTTTTCTTCTGTCAATTCTCCATTATTAGCAATCATTTCCAGAACTTTCCACATTTGTTGAATATCCAGTTTTTGTCTTTTTACCCGATGGAATCTGTAATTTTTTTCAAACAAAACTTCTCCCTAATTGTTGTGGCGAATCAATATTAAATTCCCCATCAGCAAGTTTATAAATCTCACTTTCAAGCGTATTTATCTTTTCTTCCAGCTCATTCTGAAATTCACTGAAAATATTTTTATCAATTTTTTTATTCAGTTTCTTCCATTTTGTGCCAATACTGGTATTAATCGACTTTCCAACTTTGTCAAATATATTTAAAAACTGCTCATTTTGTAATCTATTTCTAAAAATTATTTCCAGTTTATAAATAAAAATGTCCTCTTTGATAAAAACTCACAAATCACATCATCAGAAACATCACTAAAATCCTTCTTTTCTTCGTTCCTTTTTAAATTGTTCCTCAAAAGTTGCAATCTCAACACCAAACTCATCCAGAATTATTTCCTCGATTTCCTGTAAACTTTCCGTCCCAAGTACATATCTTGCAAAGCAAAATATCAAAATATTCAGTACATTTTATTCCAAACTCTCTTCATTTATCCCATAAGTTTTTACCACAACAGAATATCCAAAATACTCACTTTCCCCATTTTTCATATACTCTTTTCACATTATAGGCGATAATTTCTTTTCACTCAATAATTTATAAATATTCTCAATATATATTATCTTTCTTTTCATCAACGTATTCTCACTTAAACTAAACAAGTTAATTTGTACTCCAGACTCTGCATTTTTCTGATTTCCATTTTGCAAAATATCTCAAAGTTCACTATCCAAAAGCACAATATTCGTTTTTCATCACAAATGGAAAAGTCAAGCATATTCTCAAAAAAATAGCCACTTTTTATCCATTTTTCTCAATCACAGAATAAGCATCATTCCAGCTCACAACTTTTCCATAATTTTTCTCAAAATACACTTTTTCATCTTTAGTTTTTCTTAGTTTTTCAGTTTTCTGATTTTCTAACGCAACTCTTCTGCCTTTTTCTTCTGAGCCTCATATTCTATTGCCAATTTTTCTTTTTAAAACTTGAATTTCATCAATTTTTGTCTATTTCTGAATTATGCTCGTACTCCACATGCTCATAAAAATGTGAAATTCCATCAAAAATCAGATTTTCCTTATCATACTCCAATTCCTGCTTTTTCAACTTTTTCTCTTTCAAGTCTCTCTTTTTCCAATTTTTCTTCAGCAATTTTTATTTTTCTAAAAATTTGCTTTTCTTCTTCAGTAAGTTCCTTTTTGGTTTCCATTTTGCAAAGAAATCTTTCCTTTTCTTCTTCCACAGCTTTAGAAAATCTTTTTAAAATCAAGCTCTTCATAAAGTTTCAAAAGACTGTCAAAATCCTTTTCCTCAAATTTCAATTTATTTTTATCGTATTCAACATCAAGTTCTCTTTTCACAGTTGCAAGTTCCCGACTTATAAAGGCATTTTCCTTGTCAGTCAGTAATTTTTTCCTTCTGTTTTTCCCTTTTATTTCATCAATATTCTCATAAATTCCTTCCAAATTTCCATAAGTCGTAATAAAGTTTTACCCCATTTTTAGGACCAATCCCAGTAACTCCTGGAATCCCATCCGACTTATCCCCCATAAGTCCAAACAAGTCAGGAATCTTATCAGGCGTAACTCCCAAATATTCAACTACATCTTCATCAGTCTTTATATGTTTAAATGCAGAATTTTTATCCCCTTTTCCAAGCAAGGCAATGTTAATTTTTCCATCTACAAGCTGTGCCAAATCCTTATCCCCAGTTATTACAAAAACCTCAATTTGTTCATCAGCATCGTTAGAAAATTTAGTGGCAAAAGTGGCAATAACATCATCCGCTTCCTGCCCAGCCTTCTTATATTTCGGAATTCTATACCCATCTAACACCTTCATAATAGTATCAATCTGCATAACCAGCTCTTCAGGCATACTTTCCCTATGTGCCTTATACGTTTCCAACTCTCCAGTTCTCTCCAACTCGTCCCTTTTCACATCCAGGCAAGCCACCAGATAATCAGGTCTAAACTCTCTAATCACGCTTTCCAGCGTATTAATAAACCCAAATGTTGCTCCAGTAGACATTCCGTTACTATTTCTCATTCCCATTAGTGCAAAATGACTTCTATACATAATCGCACTTGTATCCAATATAACTGCTCTTTTTCAACAATTATTCCTCTTTTCTTTAAATTTTAACAATATTTATATTTGTATATTTTACCATTTTTACATTTTTTCTCAAAGCATTTTTCTTAATTTAATAATACATCTCAAATATTAATTTTATAATTCTGTTCTCATACTAAATCTATTTAAATAACAATTTATTACAAACTTTTTCAATAAAAATAGTAAAAACTGTTATTAAACAAGATAATCTAACTAACACCCCCATAAAAACAAGAAGTTTTAATTCCCTAATAATCAAAATTTAGTAAATATTCACTATGTAAACAGGATTAATATTACTATAACAGAAATTTTCTATAAAAATAACCTCCTATCTTAAATAAAATTTCAAGAAAAGAGATTATTTTTCATATAATTTTACTTACAAAAAATTTTTCCAAAAGTTCAAAAATGCTTTTTATATTTTTGTATATTTTAGAATTTTCAAAATTCTAATTCACTAAACTAGGCTTCCCTGTGTTGCATATCCTCCTTCAGTGCAACTTCCTTCACTTTTTCTTTCTTTCTGTTTTATTTTTAGTGAAAAAGTTCCAGTTCCAGCCTGATTTCCGTATTCTTCAATATAATCAACCACAAACACGTTTGTCATGTCGATTTTTCTTACCATCTGCCCTGCTGAAATTATTTCAAGGCTAGCTTGTCTGTAAGCGTCGCTTGCTTCTGATGGTACTAACGACCATTGTGCGACTTTTCTTGTGTCGTCTTCTGTATCTCCACTTGCTGCTGCCAGTATTTTTCCCTCGAATTTCCAAGATTACTCCCAAGTCTGTTGCTCTCGCATTTTCGAGTCATCAGGGCGTTTCAGAAATGTATTTTACATCCAGAATACTTTCCTTATCAAGTAAAATTTCATTTTCCTGCCCTTTTACACTCAATCTGAATCCCATAATTATTCCCCTGTTTTTATTTTTGACAATTAAATAATAGTACTATTTTAAAAATTAATTTGATTTTAATTATCTGTTATTATTTTACCTCAAAAATATTTATTTGTCAAGAAATAATATTTAATTTTTCTTTAATTAATCTAAAAGATATATTTTTAAAAGCTATTTCTTCATCATAAATGGAATTGGAACTGCAACAAACTTCTTTCCCAGCATCAATCATTCTTGCAATAATTTCACTTTTGATTCTTTGGCTAAATATCCTACTTTTTCTTTTTGGAATTAAATACAGCCACTGCATTTAGGAAATGCCGTTAAATTCACGGAATAAATCTAATTGAACTTCATCTTTAATTTTAATTGCAAAATTTCTAATATATTTAGCTCCTTCCAAATAAGTATCCAGTAAAAAGAGCCGTTTTTGATTTTTCGTATATTTATCAATTAATGTTTTGCATATTCAAACATCATTTCCTTACCAAGCTGATTTTTCCTCCCGTCCGTTATTTTTATGAATAACAAGAACTCCATTTCCCAAAATTAAACTCATTTTATCATATAATTGCTCTGATTTTTCAAAAAGTTCAAAATAGTCCATCATTTCCTCAAAAATCATAATTTCTTTTTGATTAATCTGAAAAGAGCCTTTTCTTAGCTCAACTGATGTATTTTCATATATGAATAATAAAATCTTCCATCAGGAAAAATTTCAATATCATAATTTCCCCCATAATAAAGTCCATCAAACTCAAGTTTTTATCCCACTAAAATTATTTATTAACATTTATCTTTCACCTCTTTCATTTCTAGTAAAATTTTTCTGTAAAAACATTTTCTGAAAAGTACTAGTCTTTAGTACAGAAACTTTTTCTGTAAATATTTTTGAAAATTTTTCCCTATTTTAAGCCTTCAGCTTTCCCTTCAAGAAACAATTTTAAATTTTTCTCAACATCGTCCATCAGTTTTTATCATGCTTTTTCAGATTTCCAAGCAATATGCAAGTGTAATTAAAATATTATCAGCTCAAATAATTTAGAATTTTTCAATTGGCTCAACACTTGTAACATCAACAGCGCTGATTTTATTATTTTTATTTTTAGTGCAAAAATACAAATCTTCCTGATTTATTACAGGCCCTCTTGCAAGATTCAAAATCTGCACTTTTTCTTCATCTTTTTCATTTTTCAAGATTTATAAGATTCCGTGTTGAATCAGTCAGCGGGACATGAAGCGTTAAAACATCACATTTTTCGAGAACTTCATCCAAGTCATACTGTAAAATCCCATCTTTTCAATTACAGAGTTAGTTTTTCCATAATCCTTTTCATTATTCTTTTGCCACCATTACCTTCATTCCCAATATTTCTGCAACTTGAGCAACTCTTTTCCAATATTTCCAAATCCCACAATTCCTAAAATTTTTCCCATCACATCGTCTATCGGATATTTCTGATATTCAGGAACAGTAATATCTATCCATTTTCCATCCTTAACTTCCTCATAATATTTATTAACGAGCGTCAATTCATTCAATAAAAAGTAATCGCTAAGTTGTGCCACAGAATTAGTCAGAATACCCCGAAACATTTGCCTACTTTTTATTCCAAACTCATTTGCGCTTTTACATCAATATGAGTTAAAATCCTGTCGCTGTAATAAGTATCAATTTAAGTTTTCAGCCTTCTCAAACTGCTTTTTCCCAATTTTATCCGGGTCGTTATTACAACATCCACATCCTTTATTCTTTCGTCAATCTTGCTAGAATCAGTATCTTCATACTCAATGTATTTACCGTATTTAGAAAATTTTTCTTTCAAATCAATAGGTCCAGCCGTAATTCTGTCTAAATAAACTATCTTTAAATTTTTATCCATAATTATCATCTCTCTTTAGTTAATTTAATTTTTACATATTTATAAAAAGTTCTTTATCAAATTATATTTTTTCAATCAAAAATATATGCGTTTAATATCAATACTTAAATCAAAAGATTAAAAGCCTCTTACTAACAATTTTTATTCTGTATGGTAAATCCTTTTCCATTAACAAATGTTCTTACTTTAAACTTTTTAATTTTGACAAAAATAAAGGATTTTATTCAAAAATTATCTAAAAATTTAATTTACGAATTATATTCTCAAAATTTTTAATTCTTATAGAAAAATTAATCTATATAATATCCACATCTGCTTTTAATTTATAAATAACATCTTTTCTTTCTACAACAATCATAACTTTTTCCTTCAATTCTTATCTCCCTTTTATTTTTTGCAATAATTTTTAGCTGGATTTATAGCAATAGCCTTGCTACATTTTTTGAACATTGTCAGGTCGCCTGTTGTATCTCCGTAAGCATATGATTTTGTCAAATCTATTTCGTACATTTTACAAAAATCTGCTATTGCTTTTGTTTACTCTTTAGCATCCCACATTGGTATCACTTTTCCTGTAAAAATACCATTTTCATTAACTTCATAAAGTAGATGCCCTGTAATCCTTTAACTCCATATCTTTCAGCCATTTTTGCTTACAAGAAAATCTGGACTTCCAGAAATAATTATAACTTTATGATTTTCTTTCTTATGATACTGAGTCTTCACGTGTATATCGATAAACTTTGTCTCCTTTTGAGTTTCATTACCCTTTTAGCAATAAAAATCCATATCCTCCTTGCTAAAATTCTTTAATGCTTCCATATAAGTCTGAACAAGTTCATCTAGATAATCATCATAATCTCCAGTTCTGTTTCCCACTTAGAAAATTTTCTCATAACTTTTCCTTCCCAAGTCATCATATCAATATATTCATACTGTACAAGACATCTTAAAAATGCTCAATCAGCAGAGAATCTATAAATTGTTCCATCTATATCAAAAATGCTGCTACATCATCCACCTTCCTTACTTAAATTTTTATTATTCTTTTTATTGCTATATTTTAACCTATAGAATTTCAAATAAAATAAACAAGAAAAAGCATTTGTAAACTAAAAATAGCCATGCTTTATTAACAAAAGTACAGCTATTTTGCAGTTAATATTTTAAAATTTACAAATTGTGCCCGCAATAGTCAAGGTCGTCTGCAGTTGTACAATACAGTTTGTGCTATTAAAACATGCAAATTTTCATTTCCTTACGCCTGATTGGTTTCATATTTACATGGCTAATTTGTGCTATTAAAACCTCATTTCGTAATGACGCCACTTCGCAAAGTCCATTTACAATACAATTTGTGCTATTAAAACTGGCTTGTACCCTGTAATAGTCAGAAGTTTCATAATTTACAATACAATTTATTGCTATTAAAGCCAAATTATCATTGTTAAGAAAAGAAATGAGCTTGAATTTACAATTACAATTTGCTACTAAAACCAGCATAATTAACATTACAACCAAAAGAAGAGATCAAAATTTACAATACAATTTGTGCCTATTTCGACAAACCGTTGAAACCTTTCGGAGAAATAACTTGATTTTACATTTACAACTGGTACAATTTGCGTACCAAAGAGCGAGGAAATGTTATGTTTTACTCTGGAAAGAATATTTACTATTACAATTTGTGCTATTAAAACTAAATATATGGAACTTTAAACTTGTTAAAAAGCATTATTTACAATCTGTGTGTGCTATTAAAACTCAATAAATATTCAATATATTGTTTTTTGTGTTTTGTGTGTGTTATAAATTATTTACAATACAATTTGTGCTAACAAAACATATCAATGAATGAATATCCAGTCATAATTTACAATACAATTTGCTATTAAAACGTTATAGAATAGACACTATTAAATAAATGGGATTTACAATACAATTTGTGCTATTAAAACAGCTCCTTATCCTGCTACAGTTCCTCATATTCTTTCATTTACAATACAATTTGTGCTATTAAAACATACTGTAAAGTCTATTCATGTCTTATTACATATTTACAATACAATTTGTTGCTATTAAAACGTGACACAATAATGGAGTTGAAAACATATGAAATTTACAATACAATTTTATTACTTTATTAAAACAAGAAATTACAGTTGATAAATTAAAGTTTTATAAATTTACAAAAATACAATTTGTTATTAAAACCTTTAAAAACATCATACAGACTTGCAATTTTATTTACAGTAATTTGTGCTATTAAAACTCATGTAATCCGTGAAAACATACATGATACCCAGTATGTTACAATACAATTTGTGCTGTTAAAACTCAGATAATGTCATGTCATGTACATCATCTGTATGTCAGATAATTTACAATACAATTTGTGCTATTAAAACATTTTGTTCAAAACAGCCATTAATACTATGTCTCTAATACATTTACAATACAATTTGTGCTATTAAACACTCCTTTAATCTTATTAATATGTCAATATTTCAAATATTTTCAATACAATTTGTGCTGTAAAACAAAATTAACGAGTTAAACAGAATCATTTAAAATTTACAATACAATTGTGCTAACAAAACGTTCTGATGAAACAAAATTTCCTGAAACAGATAAATAATTTACAATACAATTGTGCTATTAAAACAGAAAAGAAGATTGGGTAATTCATGGTCAGCACCAAAATTCTATTGGTGTGCTATTAAACGATTTTCAAAGTGATATAATCGAGGTAGATAAAGAATGTTTCTGTTAATTGTGCATATAAATAAATCATTATTGCTTGCTTGTATATCATATATTTTTATCAATTTTGTCGATACCTAAAATTTTTTTTCAAAATTTTAAGGTTGATTTTATTTTTAAACTAAAATATTTAGAAAATTAGTAAAATCAGTGATTTTAAAATCTGTCGTGTAGGGATTTTTTAGTTATCAAACAGTTAAAATATTGAATAGTAGTAAAAGTTTACTATACAGTATTTACTTTTATAGAAAATAGGATATAATATATTATATTTCAAAGAAAAAATAACAGAAAGAAAATTATAAAAGACATGAGATTCAAATTAATATTGAATTAATGAAAATAGTTTTCCTGTTAACTGGAGATCAAAGATTTTGTATCTTTAAAAAGGATTCAAAACAATTATGATCTTGATATTTTTTGAAGATTTCTTTGGAACTACCAAAACGAAAAAATTGCTTTATGGGCGGTTTATTTTCAGAATGTAAAATTTGAAAAAATGAAATTAGATTGCAGGCGATGAAAAAAAGGCTAAATTAATTTTTCAGCGTACGATATGCAGTAGTTTGACATTTATAATGCTTTTCAAGTCTAAGATTTAAAGAGATAGAAATTTCCGGAAGAAACAAAGGTTACAGTTGCAATATTTCAATTTTGCAAGAAAAATTATAAGGATAATGTATTAATTGTTAAAACTATAATACAATATGGTTTGCCGTGATCATAATCAGGAGACTAAAAAGATGCATACTATGTAAGGAACAGACGATAAATTTACCAAATTATAAAGAAATCTTTATACAAGACTTAAGAATTAAAGAGAATATGTAAAAAAGATATTGAAAGATGATAATAGATTCAAGTCAATTTAAAATCGTTGCAACATTATGGTATTAAAAAAGATAAAACTTTAAATTGAAAATAAATTTAATGGTAAATTTTGGATACTTCAGTTGGTATATTAGAGTGGAAGGAAAAAGTTATATTTTGGATTATGTTTATAATGCAGGACTTGGGAGCATAACTGGAAGTGGATTTGGGTCTTTGGAAAAAAAATTGAATAATTTGAATTAGGAAAAAGTGAAAAATGGTGATGAAAAAATAGAATTGAAATTGAAAAGTTGGTTTATTTAATGCTGGATTACTAAGTTTATAAATAAACTATGTGGAGAAAAAGAAGCAAAGAATAGTGGAGGCAAATTGATGATGAAAACGTCTGATTCGATTTTCTCAACAGTTCTGGAAAATTTTGAGTATAAATGCTGATTTTTATAAAAGATGTGGGAAAACACTAACTTATGGTAAATCCACAAATTTAGAAAAAATGCATTGATGAATTTGGGGAAAATGGAAAAATTAGAAGTATTAATGAATTAAAAAATGATAAATGACAAAATTACATTTTCAAAGCTAAATTAAATCACCGCAGTTATAAGAAGGCGTATGATTTTATGAAAAGACGGGACTAATAAAATTTTAGGACTGGAAAAGGAATTAAAAAAAAAAATAAAAGAACCCTAAAGAAATATTGATGGAAATTTCAAAAGATGATGTAAAAAAATATCAAAATTATGAAGAAGTATTGATTTTTAAGAAAATAACTGATAAGAACGGAAATATAAAAAATTATCTTGCTACTAAAAATAGCTTATGCAATAATAAACAATGCCTGGAGCAGTGTATCATTTTAAATCAAAAATGCAGATGAATATTTTATGAAGTATAAATCATATTTTGTAGAACCTGCACTAAGAATATGTTGATGTGACAAGTCCTAAATTTAAATATAAATGTAGCAATTTCAATGCCGATGAAGAATTATAAAAAATACATTAGGGTTTAAATGATACAGGATTTGATGTAAATAGAAAACCATCGCATGTATGGAATTTTGTAAATGATATTGCGGTAACTCCTTTGGTTACATTGATTTTATTCCTGCGTTCCGGCGGGATTTATATATGGAACTGACAAAGGGATATTTGTAAACGCAAACCATAATATAGATCAATTATGTAAAATAAACAATGGAATTGCATACAATATTTGAAGATGAGTCAAGAAAGAAAAAAAATATAAAATCTATATAAAATTTATTGAGAGGAAATCAAGAAAAGAAAGGACAATACAAAATAGTTATCAGATATTCAGATTGTAAAGTTTGAGGAAGCATTATAAGTTTACTTTATTTATCACGAGATATTTTAAAACTTTATCTGAAAAATAAAGAAAAGACTAGATGATTTGTTAGATAAATGGTATTTCTCATCGATAAAAGATATTTTAATCTTTGTGATACGTAATAACAAATTGTTGTTAAATAATCGATTTATTCTCGCTAATAATACATTGTATATTATAAGATCTCATAATTATCTTATGCTTCACAAAACGAAAATAAAATTGTATGTGCTCAAATTTAAGTATAGAGATTTACTAAAAATAAATTTGGATTATATCAGGAGGTTGAGATAGTGGATAAGCAAGAAATAGTTGAGGAAAATAAGAAAAGCATCAGAAGAATTAACAGAAAAAGATATTTTTCTATATGAAGAGATGCAATGATTTACGGGAAGAATACATAAGAAAAAGTGAAATGATAAAAGATTGAAGTCTGTTAGCAGACTTCAGAAATGCAAATTAATAATGTTGATATGTTTATGGATGCTCTGATTTCAGCTCAACCTGTGTGGGATATTAGCTCACTTTTGCTCAAAAGCACTTTTAAATGATGAAAATTTTCAGACGTTGGGCCTTAGTGGATATTATTAGGTTTATTGGGGTGAAGATAAAAGTAAGACTGAAATATAAAGACAGATAAAGAAGGGAATGAATAATTATGAAGAAAGGTTTGACTTTCACAGCTATGTGTTTTGGCACAAAGTGCTAATTATGGAGAAGGAATAGGAGTATGTTGCAGCATTAAAAGAAATTATCCAAGAAATAAGGGGAACAATATACATATATTTCCAGACGACAATAAGATATAATATTATAGAACAACTTGAAGAAGAAAAAGTCACCGAAGTAAAGAAAGCAGAAGGAAGTGGAGATAAGAAAGTAGTTCGTCAGCAGATACGACGAAGATTAAAGAGATTATCCTGAACTAGATGGATTTCTAAAACAATAGGTGAAAAGTTACTAAAGAAACCGTTTCAGCATATTAGTAAGATTATCAAATGCAATTTCGTGGAAACATTTAAAGGAGATCTGGAAATTTTAACAAATAAAGAGCTTGGCAGCTGATAGGATTGGAGAATTTCCAAATATTGCTGAGCTGAAAGCCCATAAATCTTACTATAAATATACGAGTTACTATAAGATTTAGATAGAATTGGAATAGATGAATTAGATAAGATTGAAGTTTCAAATGAAGAAAAATCAAGAAGAGTGAAAAAACTTTTAGATACGATTTCATTGCTCTATAGGGATATTAAAGGAAGAAGGAAGATTTGAAACCATTATTTATAATGGGTGGAGTGTATGATGAAAAATCCATTTTTGAAAATATAGTGGATGTTAAAAATAACAAGATTCTAGTTGATAAACTATGCAGCGAATTTATGATTATATGGAAGAAGATACAATTTCTGGAATTGTGAAAAGAACAGTTTGAAAATGATACAGAAGTTGAAGAAAAATTAAAAAGGAAAAATATAAATATACTAGATGTTCCTGAATTCTTCAAACAGATTAAAAGAAAGATAATTATTATACAGAGATGATGGATAACTATGAAGGCAGTTAAATTGAAATTGTATCAAAAATATGGTGAATTATAAAAGTTCCAACAGGTTTTCAGCTGAAGAAAAGTTATCCTTTACCACCATATTCAACAGTAATTGGAATGGTTCATTCCCTCTGTGATTTTAAGGAATATAAAACCGATGAGAAATAAGTATCAGTGGAAATTATTTTTCTAGGGTTAATGCTTTTCTACAAGATATGAATTTGTAATGAAAATCGATAGATTCAAATCATGTACAATGGTTATGGTATTAATAGAGGTTGCAACAGCTGAACTGCTGGTTGACGTAAACTTGACATATGTATTCGGAAGACCAGTCAGAAGAATTTTTAAATACGATTTTTGAAGCATTCAAATATCCAAAGGAATATCCAAGCTTAGGAAGAAGAGAGGATATTGTATTAATTAGAGATGATCGAAATTGTAGATGTGGAAAAGACTTGAAAAAGATTTAAGAATGGAGAAGATGATTTGCATATATCCTATTAATTTTATTCAAGAGAAATTAGTAAATTATGGAACACGGAATGAACATATATGGAACTAGATATGAGACGACTATTATATTCTTAATAATATTGGGACAAAATCCAAGCCAAAGATGAGTAAAGGTCATGGGGAAAAGAAGAGAGTTGTTATTCTTCCGAATATAAAAGGCTTCAAAGAGAGAAGTCCCTGTAGATGCTGATAATGAAATTGTTTTACGAATTATAAGTTAAATATTTTTATTATATAGGAGTTTAATATGAAGAATAATAGCTAAATCTAGTGGCGAAACAATACCTAGACACACAGAAAATCTGTTTAATAATTTTATGAAAATTTTTATGAGTCTATCCCAAATTAAATGTTGAAAAGAGGCTATTGTTGCTTGCGTGTATCTACCATGGATTTAGGAAAAATGATCGAAATTTCAGAGTAAACTGTCTGAGGTGAAAAGCAAAGTGCCTCATGGGTACTCAGTGCTTCATTTATAAATGATGATATTTTAATTGAATATCATCATTTTTAGTGAAGATGAAATAAAAATTTTAGCTCATTCTGTAGCTACATGAGAAAAGAAATTTAATGAAATAAATGACTAGTGATTTATCTGATGAGATATATTCAATGAACAATGAAGTTGAAAATTTTTCAAAGAATTAAAAATTCTGGAAAATATTTATTTTTGAATATTTTAAAAATACCGAGAATTATAAAAGATAGAAAAGCAATTTTTAATTGGGAAGACGGAAAAGTTGAATTAGCAGAATTAAGCTCTTTATTTTTATGAAATAGGAAGTAGAGTCTGTTCGATGTAGAAGGTTCTGAAACTTTTCAAAATATGATGATGTTGAAAGGATTACTGAATAAAGTAGATTATGCTGCAAGTTTCGTATATTCGGTTGAGGATGAGTTTTCTTGAAGATGGATGATTTTCTATGTATTGAAAAGAGGATAATCCTAAAAATGACTGGAACGAGGTGCGGGGGTTTTATGATTGTAATCATGATAATGTTGTGAGTGGTGGCACAGACAGGATATGGAAAAGACCTGCAAAGCAGCTACTCTGGATGAGAGTAATAATAAGGGCTTTTTACATTGCCCGCTAAGGTAGCGATTAATGCACTTTTACGACAGAGTGAAAATCAGATTGTGATTGAAAAACTAGAAAATAGAATAGGACTGCTACATTCAGATTTTAGAAATATATATAGAAGATACAAAAAGAAGGATAATCTAGAAAAATGGATATTGATGAGCTGACTTTATGTATATATGGATAAAACCGAGCAGCTCTCCTTACCAGTGACAGTATGCACAATAGACCTAGCTGATTTTGTTTTTCAGAGCTCGGGATTTATGTGCAACTG
>BNJU01002561.1_pt1 | contig 76951 bp, 117 predicted proteins | sample 8539281 | NCBI WGS metagenome assembly BNJU01 (sample SAMD00202456, study PRJDB9452) | human saliva metagenome | isolation source: human saliva | place: Japan
CGCCCAGTTCAGGAGCTGCCTCCAGGCACCGCGCGCACGGCCGGGTCTTGTGCCATCTCCGCCCAGAGCGCCACGAGGACCAGGTCGGAGTTCCTCATAACCCGCTTCCGCGGTATCGCTCGGGCGGTTCCTGGGATTCCGCGTTCAGCGCCTCGGTGAGGCAGCGCTGGAAGAGTCCGTCCTTATGGAGCCGAAAGAGCGTGAGAGGCTGGCGCGGTTGACGCCGGTGGTCCGTCACCTGGGTCGTCCACGGAGGTGCCGGCAAAGCCATGCTCGCCCGAAGACCGCCGTGGCTGAAGTCGATGGCCTCGGCGGCGCGCTCTCGATGAAGGTTCGTCGTCGTCCCATAGATTCGAGAATAAACGTTCTGAATAAGTCAGTCCAAGAACGTTTGTTCTGAAAAATGTTTTAGCCGAGGATGCTACAGGACGCTGCTCCGCTCAGCCGATGAGGCCGGTCTGAGTGCTGAGGATCAGCAGGGGCGTGGCACGGCGAAGACGCCGGCGACGGCGGCGCGAGACCAGAGCGGGGCGGCGCCGGTAGGTCAGGACGGCGATGTACTCGCAGCCAGGCTTGACGATGTGAACCGGGCCGTGCGCTCGCGCCACTCGCCCACGGCACGCCCATGTCGGAGGCGAGGATCGCGGTGCGCACCGCGTGGAAGGAGCTCGTCACCAGCAGTACCTGCGGGTCGACCATGCCGCGCTCAGCCAGGAGGTCCCAGGTGCAGGCGATATTCTGTACGGGTTGTCGTCGAACGGTCCTCCAGAGGATCCGCTCGGACGGACGCCGCGGGCGATCGCGTAGTCGGCCATAGCGCGCGCCTCGCTGACCGGCTCGTCGGGGCCCTGTCACCGCGCGCACCAGCAGTGGTACGTCTGGGCGCACGGCGTCCTCGTCGCGCCAGCCTTGATGCCGCCCGTGATCCGCGAGCCCAGCGGCGGCCCCACTCGTTGATGGGCCGGCGCCGTGGGACTACGACGACGTCGGGGTGCGGTGACGGCCCGACGCCACGCCCGATCCGCACACCACCGTCTGTGCTGCAGGGAGATGGAGGGAAGACGAGGTAGGCGCAGGCGCAGGCCGATGAGGTGGCGAGTAAGAGGGCCCGCGGGTTGACGGTGGACCAGGACGACAGCGGCCACCGGCGGATGGCGATGACCAGACCGGCCGCCAGGACATGCGAGGTTGCTCAGGCGTCACGCCCTCGCGGTGGATGAGGACGACGCTCGTTGAACATGAGCAGGAACGGCATAAGGGCGATGAGCGAGGAAGAGCGGGCGACCGCCCAGTCCACCGGGATCTTGAGGCGGGGATGAGGGAGGCGAGGTGGGTAGTGCTCTTACCGTGGAGCCGCCAGGGAGCAGGAACAGGATTCCGTTGCGCAGCCGGCGGTTGTCGCGGCGCCGTGACGGCGAGGCATAGCAGCGCCAGGGCGGCGATGTCGATCAGCAGGGTGAAGAGACCGGGGAATGCTCAGTGATTGGGTCCTCTCGTGTGCAGGGCGTTTGGGTTTCTTGGACGCAGGGGAGCGGGCTCTTCCCGCATGGCGCGGGTGGTGGTGTCGACGGTCGGCGCTCATCAGGGTCCGGAGCCGGCAGATGCTGCTTTCAGCTTATGCGATCAGGTTAGGAGACGGCGTCGAGTGAGTGGGAGCGTCTTTCGGAACGATTCAGTGAGCCGCCCCTCCGCCCTCCGGACGACGGCGCCGGGGTCAGTTCCTCCCCGGGGAGGTTGCCGAGCCCGCTCGCGCAGAAGCTCACGCCACGATCTAACGCACGGGCCTGCCCCAGGTGGGCGCGGTCTAATCGGCCCGAGGCGTGGGCTAGTGTCCCTCCGGTGCGTCGGCGACCAGTCGGCGAGGGCCCTCAGCAGATGCGTCAGACTCGCTCATCTCGGAGCGGTAGTCGACCTGGGCGGGGAATCGTGGGGTGGACCGTGCGGCACCAGCCCGTCACGTTTCGAGCCGGCGCGCGGTCAGGTGAGTATGCTGGGAAACCCCGCCGAGCGGCTGCTGCCGCTGGAAGCGCAGCGGACCACGCGTCAGCTCCACGATCACCAGCAGGGACCCACTTGTCTCCCAGCCGGTCGTATGGACCGCTCCGGACGCCAGGATCTCGCGGTGCGCCCGGTGCACGGCGCTCAGAGGCTCTCAGATCAGGGTCTTCGGTGGTCACATCGCTGTGTCGGTGACGAAACTGCCTCCTTGGGAGCGGGCGATGCGATGCCCTCAGGCTCATGCGGCAGCAGGCCCGCTGGCTGCGGGAGCCGGACGCTGGAGCGCGGTTGGTCTGAAGGAGCCTACTCAGCGATCATGGTGACCGGTGCGAGCGGACGGTTGTCCTCAGCCGTCCTGGCGGAGCTGCGCGATCGCGGTGTTCCGGCGGTGGGCGGCAGCCGCACGCCGTCGGCGGGGCAACGGTATGTCGACTTCAGCGCCCCCGGACAGCCTGGACTTCCAACGGCGTCGACGCCTCGCCGCTGCGTCCGCCGGGGCACAAGAGGGACGACCGGCGAGATCGCCTTCAACCGCGCCAGCCACTGGCTGAGGCCGCGGGCGCGACGGCGTCTCACCTCGTCTGCACGAGTCCTCACTGGCGCGGGCGACCACCTATCGGATGGCGCTGCCGCACCGGTCACTGAGCGAATCATCGCGGGCCAGCGGCATGGCATGGGACCATTCTGCGCAGCGGCGTACAGCCGAGATTCTCGCAACCCCACTGTCGTGGGAGAAGCGAAGCGCTGAGAATCGTGTCGCCGCTGGAGACGGACCGTCGCCGCGGTGGCGACGAGACCTGGCCGCGCGGCCACTCTCGGTCCTCAGAGACCCGGGCGGGCGAGGGAGGGTTTGAGCTGGTGGGAAAGCCGTACGGTGTCCGCCGCCGACGTCGCAGGTCGCCTGGGCTGGGAGTGAGGGACATGAGCCTGGGCGACTACCGGCAGCTGCTCGACCGGGGTGGGATGCCCGGCCTAGCCCCTTGATGCTCCTGATCGCGCGTCATCAGGCACGGCTTCCTGGCCAGGAACAGGTGACGATCTCCCCGTCTGCTGGACGGGGATCCCATGGATCCGCTCGCTGTCGCAGCCGAGGCTGTGGTTGCCAGAACCCCAGCGTCATGAGACATAAGGTCGGCGGACTTGGTGGATGGAATACCCGCCAGCGCGCTGCCTGCCCGGCGTGTGGTCGTACCTTATGTCGCGCGTTCAGGGGTTATGACATTTCGAACCGGCGACCTGCCCAACGACCTTGCGGGCGGAGTCTTCTTCGGCCAGGAACTGATGCGCGTGAGGGCTGAAACCGGCGCAGGAGTGCGGGTTTGCTGCGTGGACGGGGTCGAACTACAGTTGGCCTGCAACGACGAGGGCGCCCGTCGTCGGCCCGCGCGCGACGGCCGATCGAAACCCGCTGACGGCGCTGAGAGTGCGGAGTCCCGCAGACCTCGAACCTGCCCGGTTGCACCGGGCGAAGAAGTCGAGTCCATCTCCGGTGCGCCGCAGAGGTGGTGTCCGGGCCTCGGAGAATCATCCAGGGGCACGCGATTACCCAGCCCATCCATCGCCCGGCCGTCCCGCTCGGCCCGCTCAGCGCGCGCGCTGCTCGCGGAACCGCCGCCGGCGTCGGCCTGAGCCTGGCCGCCTGCGGCGAGTGCCAAAAACCGACTCAAAGCCGTCACCATCGTACCCGACTCTTCCACGTCTCGGACGACCTCGCGAAGGCCTTTCACCTCGGACCGGCTACACCTCAAGGTCGCCACCTCCGGGGACGCCGGCGCTGAGTAACAAGCTCGTCCTGACCAAGGACGCGCCCTGAGCGACGCTCGTCTTCGGCATCGACAACACCTACGCCACCCGCGCCCCTCGATCAGGGCGTCATCGACGCTTCCGCCACCGTCACCCTGCCCAGGGGCTGGGAGCCACGTCGTCGCCAGCGCGGCCCTCGCGCCCATCGACGTCGGCGACGTCTGCCTCAACATCGACTTCCGTATTTCTCCGGCAAGGGCTCAAGCCCCGCCACCTTCGAGGACCTCACAAGCGAGTACAAGGGCCTGCTCGCAGCCATCAACCCCAGAACTCCCTCGCCCGGCATGGCCTGGCTGCGCCACCATCGCCGCCCACTTCGGCGCAGGCTCTTCGCCGACTGCGACAGCAGCATGCAGTGCGACGCCCCGGATCGCCGGGGACTGGACCCGCTGCCTACGAGACCGACCTCCCCGCCGGCAGGCAGGGCTCCTATCGTCGTCTCCCTCGCGCCTCCTGCCTCCTTCATGGTCTCCAGGACGGCGCCTCAGCCCACCTCCGCCCTGCTGGGCAGCTTTCCGCCAGGTCGAGTACGCCAGGGTCTCAAGGCGGGCGCCACACCCCGAGGGCAGTGAGGCCTTCGTGACGTGGATGCTCAAGGCCGTCCAGGAAGACATCTCGCCAGGTCATATGTACTCGGTCCTGTCCCGGCGCCGCCCTGCCGAGGCGCTCACGAAGTTCGGCCGCTGTCAAGAGCGCCGGTGAGTCGACAGAGATCCACCGCCCACCGCGAGTGGGGCTCGATACCTGACGGAGCCGTCGGCAAGTAGCCGTGCCGCGCGAGAGACGCCAGGGGCCGACGTCGCCGCACTGCCGACGCCGAAGCCTCCCGGTCCGCGAGGCGGCCGGAAGGACCTGACGTCGTCTTCGGCGGCCCCGCCGAGCTGAGCGAGCGGGTCCGCTGGACCCTGGCCGTCGCCGGGCGCTGGCGCTGCCTGAGCGTCTTCGCCTGGCCCGTGGGTCACCCTCGTGGGCCGCGGCCTCGCGCCGGACGGCGCCCTCGACCTAGTGGCCTCAGCGGGGTCCCTGGCGCGAGCGCACCGGGCGGATCCTCACGCAGACCCTCACCCAGGCGACGCTCTGCACGGCGTGTGCGTGCCCTCGGCATCCGGGCCCTCGTGCTCTACCGGCGCAGCTTCTCGGCTGTCGACCTGCTGCGCAGTGTGGTGACTGTGCCCTTCGTGCTGCCGAGCGTCGTCGTCGGCGTCGCCTTCCGCCCTGGTCACCCGCGGCGGGCCCCTGGAGGCCCCTAGGCCTGGACGGGACGCTGACCGCAGTCGTGGCCGCTGGCCTTCTTCAACTACGGGCTCGTCGTGCGCACCGTGGGCACCATGTGGTCGCGGCTCGACCCGCGCCGTGGAAGTCGCCCAGGCGCTCGGGGCCTCGCCAGGACGACCGCCACACGTCACCCTGCCCGCGCTGGCTCCGCCATCGCCTCGGCAGCCTCCTGACCTTCCTGTTCTGCGCCACCACCGGCAGGGTGGTGCTCGTGCTCGGCAGTGGGATCGGACCATCGGGGCGGATCTACCAGCTCGACCACCTAGCCTCGACCGCGGGCGCCGCGGTCCTGTCCGCGTCAGCTCGGCGTCATTGCCCTGGCCTGTGGGCTGGACGGCGGGCGCGCGCTGCAGAGCGCGCCTGCTGCACCGAGGCGCCGGCCGGGCGGCTGCGGCCGACGCCGCCTTGGTCGCCAGTCACGGTCGAGCTGCTGGTGGCGCCGATGGCGGTGCTCGTGGGCTGCGCTCCCTGCAGCGCGACGGCGCCTGGACGCTGGCGAACTACACCGACCTGGGCACGACCGGCGGGCGCGGTGCCTGCTCGTGACCCGTGTGGAGGCGGCCGCGAACTCGGTGAGTGTGGCGCTGGCGGCCGCGCATCGCCTGACTCCGGTGGTCGTGTCGGTCGTCTCGCGTGCTGCAGTCGAGCGCCTCGCCCGGGTCATCACCGGGCTCCGGCGCGCCTTCATGCTGCCGCTGGGGCGTCTCCCGCCGTGACGGTCGGCTGGTTTCCTCATCACCGGCGCGCCCGCCCGCTGGCCCCTGACCCGCTCCTGGGTGGATCCTGCCGCTGCGAGGCTGCGTCGTACACGCCGTGGTGCGCACCCTGCTGCCGGCGCTGCGCGCCATCGACCCACGTCAGCGCGAGGGCCGCGGCCTGCCTGGGGGCCGGACGGTCGGGTGCTGCTGACCGTCGGACGGGCCCCCATACTGCGCGCGGCGGGCTGGCGGCCGGTTTCGCCCTAGCGACGTCAGTGAGTTCGGCGCGACATCGTTCTGGCCCGGGCCCAGGAGCCGACCCTGCGGTGGTCGTCTCGCGGCTCATCAGCAGCCCGGCCCCAGAGACCGGGGAATGGGCGCTGGCCGGTGGCGTGGTCTGTCAGCGCCGCCGTCGCCTCGGCGCAGGTGCTCCAGACCAGCTCGGTCCCGGGAGAGCTGGCCCGTGGGAACCGGGTGGGCGGGCGTCGAGCGCAGAAGCAACGAGACGGTGGGTCGCGGGCCCAGGACGAACGGAGGTGAGCGCCGCGAGCCCTGGCACCCGCTGATACCAATAGCTATTGCAGGGTACCATGTCCGGTGCGCGGGCTTCGCCGTGGCCTACGGGACCTGCGCGCCGTCGGCAGCGTCGACCTGGACGTGGCGCCGGTGAGATCGTCGCCTCCTGGGGGCCTCGGCTCAGGAAGTCCTCCCTGCTGCGGGCGGTAGCCGGCCTGGAGGACTGGCCGTGGCGACGTCGCCTGGGACGGGCAAGCGGTGCGCGTGCGCCCGTTCACAGGCGAGGCTTCGGCCCTCATGTTCCAGGACGGCCAGCTCTTTCGAGAGTACCGCGACGCGGCGGGCAATATCGCCTACGGGCTCTGGCCTGCCGCGCGCCCGGCAGGGTGAACGGTGCGCAGATGCTCGAACTCGTCGGCCTGCCCGCTCGAGCAGCGGCAGGGTGACCACCCTGTCCAGCGGGCAGGCCCAGCAGGTGGCTGGCAGGGCGCTGGCCCCGGCGCCGGGCTGCTGCTGCTCGACGAGCCCCTGTCCGCCCTGGACCGGGCCCTGCGCGAGCAGCTGGCCACCGACGTGCGCGCCATCCTGCGTGAGGGCGGCACCACGGCGCTCGTCACCCGACCTGACCAGGACGAGGCCATGACCGTGGCCGACCGGGTCGGTGTCATGGAGTCCGGCCAGCTCCTGCGCCTGGACACCCCCAGCGCCTCGTGGACTGACCCGGAAAAGCAGGGTGGCGCGGTTCCTGGGTTTCGACGTCGTCGGTACCCTCGCCCTCGCCCCCGGCGCGCTGCGCGTCGTGGGAGACGCCGTGGGGCAGTCGGAGGAGCGGGGCGGGCCCGCGGAGACGCGGTTGTCGGCCACCGTCCTGGCCTCGCGACTGCGCGCGGCCAGTGGGAGGCCGAGTCGGCTCGCCCGCTCGAGCAGCTCGTCGAGCTGACCAAGGAAGCCGCGTGTCGGAGACCGATGCCACTGTCGATCGTGAGCCGGCCTGCGTGACCGCCATGGCCCAGACGTCCTCACGACGCCGGCGAACGTGTTCCCCTGCGCCTCGACCCCGCTCGCACCGCCCGCGCTGTAAAGCGCCGGCGCGGACCAGCCCGTCACCGCGGCCGTGCCTCGCTGTCTCCCGTTCGCGGTGAAGGTACGACCGCGGCGACCACCCACGAACGCGGGAGAGGGGCTCCCGAGGAGGATGGTCTGATTCTGTCGAGGGGACCGTTGTAATCTGCGCTTGTCGCCGGAGCAATCCCTATCCCTGCCCGCAGCGGCCGTCCACCGGCGGCCATCGGCATCCCCTAAACGACAGGCTCGTGGTGTGCCGCATCGGTGCCGCAGCTGATTCAGGCGACGGGATGACACATCCCTACACACCGACCATGAACGCATGAACTCCATGACCTCTGACAAAGTCTGCCCACGTTTCCAAGGCGCCGACAGGTCCAAAACTGGCAGAAGAGTCTGCTCGACCTCTCCCCTACGCAAACCCCTTATGTCAATCGCACCTCTCGCCACGCCGTGGGAGTTGTGTCCCGCCGCGCGCTCATCGCGGTGAGTTTGAGGACCCTTGTCAATGACAAGGAACACATCACCCTCGCCGCGGGGCGACACTGGCCCGCGGAGTCGTCCGACGACAGTCTTCAGCAGGAGCAGGTCGAGCGAATCACTCCTGAAGGGCGAACCGTTGAGGTTGAGCTGGCAGCCACGGGAGCGTGTGCAGCGCCCGCAGCTGTACCAGCGCCCGTACCGCTGTTGAGGGAGACCGGCGTCCAACTCTCTACCTGGCTATCGGAACCCTGCACTGGGACAGCGACGGTAGTGCCTGCACTCCCCGCTCATCCTCATCCCGGTGACCTCGAGCGCACCGGCGACGACTTCAGGCTCATCCTGGACGGGACCGGCGCCTCACACCTCAACTGCTCGCCTCGACCGCTTCGCAGGGACTGCGAGCATCGAGCTCACCTGGCTGAGGACTCGCAGCTCGACGGCACGGTATCGACCTGCAGGCCACCCTCGACGGCGTACGCGACCGCCTGCGACGCGCCGGCTGACGACGTCAGTCACCGCCACAGTCCACCTGGGGCTGTTTCCTTCTCCACCTACCGGATGTGGGACGGCCTCGAGGACCCACTGGCGACGATCTCCGCTAACCCGTTGGTGGCCCTCCCATGGCGGAGGGGTGCCACAGCACGTGGACCCCGGCTGGGCCCGGCTGATGGGGGCCTCGAGCATCGACGAGGCGACAGGGAATCTGCCCCTTGCCGCGGACTCCACGCAGGCCGAGTCGTGGCCGACGCCGTCGCCGGACGCAGCCCTCGTTGTTGAGGCCCGCCCGGAACGAGAAAGTCCCAGACCGTCGCAACCTGATCTTCCGGCCCCTGGGCCACGGGCCGGACATCATGTTCGTCGCTGAGGAGGTCCGCCCTCGACGTCGTTGCCCGCCGCCTGCGCGGGAGACCGACATCGGGGACCCTGCTGCTCAACGCGACAGCAACGCAAAGCTGACTGAGTTCGCCGGGCACTGCGCCGTGCTGGGCCCTGCCGCGAGAGAGTCCGGAACGGCGTAGACGTGCGGCACCGGTGGGCAGCCGCTGCTCCACTCCGGCTGCGCTGCGCACCGGCGCTGGCTGGGATCCGCGCCGAGCTCGACGCCTGCCGCGGGCCTGTAGGAGCCGGCACCGGGTGGTCCGTCCCACAGCGGAGCCAGAGGTCCGCCCCAGATCCGGTTCCGGAGAATCCGGGGACTCCGCGAACTCTCGCCGTCAGGTCGCCCTGGAGGAGCGGGCCCCTCGCCACCGGCTTTGGACGCTTTTCGACGCCGCACGCTGCTTCAGCGCAGCGCTACCGCAGCGCCCTGGACGGAGCTGCGGGCGTCTGACACCTGAACTGGTCGACGTCGTCCTGGCCACTGAGACCGAGTCCTGCAGGGCCGCTGCCCGTGCCGAGCGCTGCGACGGGCTCAACCGCCGTCGCAGATGCCGCGAGCGTGCGCAGCTGATGGACACCTACGGCGACCTCATCACAGCCCTGACTCCTGCCTGCTCGTCTCGCCCGATTCGGTGGCGCGGTTCGCTTTCCGGCGACCGCACTACGTGGACATCGTCGTCTTCGGCAGGGCCTCCCCAGATCGGGTGGCCGACGCCGTGGGCGCCATGGGGACGCAGCCGCTGCGTGGTCGTGGTCGGCGACCCCAAGCAGATGCCGCCCACCCCGGCGCGGCGAGGGCACGAGAGCAGACGCCCGGGCCGACTCCATCCTCACTCGCTGCCTGGACAGCGGCCTGCTTCAACGCCGTCTCACCTGGCACTACCGCAGCCGCGACGAATCCCTGTCGCCTTCCAACCGCCACTACGGCGGCGCGGCTGCTCACCTTCCGAGCTTCCGCATGACGATTGTCCCCAGATCCGACGCCGCCCCCGGCAGCTACGGTATCTCGCTGCGGCAGGTCCGCGGCCGCTACTTCCGTCCCGAGGATCGCGCCCGTCACCCCTGTTCAGCGCCGAAACACCAACCTGTGAGGCGAAACGCGTGGTGGATGAGGTGCTCCGGCACGTCGAGGCCCGCCCTGACCGCCCTGCACTCGCTGGGCGTCATCACCTTAACGATCGCCAGCGCGACGCCTCATCGGAACAGTCTGCGCGAGATCGCCTCGCCCCGGGTCATCGAGGCCCTCGACGCCCGTGACGGCCTGTTCGGTCGGAGGAACCTGGAGAACGTGCGAGGGGTGAGGAACGCGACACGATCCTGTTCTCAGCGACCTTCGCCGCCAACGCGCAGGGTGATCTGCCGCTGAACTTCGGGGGCTAGCTCAACCATGCGGCGGCGAGCGTCGCCCACGTGGCCATCACGCCGGGCCTGCAGGCAGATCATCACTTCTCACCAGTTTCCGACCCCCAGGACCTGCACGCTGAGCGCACCGCCCACCGAGGAGTCAGCGATCTGCGCCCTATCTTCACCAGGCCGCCGAGCCGGGCCTGCAGGGGCCCCGCCCACCGCAGAGCCCGCTCAGCTGGCACCGCCGCGAGATCGCCGAGGCGCTGGAGGCGGCCGGGCTCACAGTCCCGTACCGGCGTCAGGCCCTCACCTTCGAGATTGATCTCGTCCTGGCAGTCGCCGACCAGCCAGGGCCGCCCGCCGTGGCCGGTCATGCTGTTGACGGACCCGCAGTGGAACAAGCGGGAGGTGTTGTCGACCGCGACCTGCCGCTGGTTGATGTCCTGCGCACCATGGGCTGGCGAGCGGGTTGAGCATGGTCTGGATGCCCGAGATGGGTGGCAGACCCAGGCCGTCGTCGCCGACCTCGTCGGGCGGCCGGCGGTCACTGGGCGCAGCAGACGCCGTCGACCGACCGTGCTCGAGTCGGACTGGCTGTGCCGAAGGGACGCTGCGTCGCTGACCGACGACGACTCGAAGCCTGGTGCCTGGGCGCCGCCGACTTGGGCGAAGGCGCGGTGCTGCCTCCGGCCCGCGTGCCTCGAGCGAGGTAGCATGGGCAGGCCCTGGCGGGTGTGCCGCCCCTGGAGATCCTTGACCGAGCCGGTACTGACCCGAGGCCGTAAGAAGGTGCTCGTCGAGGCCGCCACCACCATCTGCCGAGGTCGAGGCCCCGATCGCCAGGCACCGGCTCTACGTCAAGATCTCCCGTGCCTTCGGACCGTCGCGAACCGCCAAGTCGGCGCGAGGAGTCGATCAGGACGGCCCTGGAGAGGCCTCGCCTACTTCGACGAGGATGGCTTCGTGTGGACCAGCCGGGGAGGCTGCGCTCGCGGCCCTGACTCTACCGACGCAACGCTCCTGGGACCATGTGGACTCCATCCGAGATCCACCCGCGAGCTCGGGTGGGGCTCATGGCCCAGGCTCGTGCCCGGAACCGGAGTGGCTCGAGGACCCTGTTCGGCTGGGGCTCAAGCGTCTGGTGCCAGAACCGCAGCCCTCGGTGCGCGCGGGTGTCGGAGGGCCCTCACGGGCCCTCGAGGAGGCCGAACGCGAGCAGCCGTAGTCCCAGCTTTAGCGTACGGGCGCCTCGCGGTCGTAGCCTCGCGTCTCCCGTCTCGCGGGGTGAAGGGTACGACCGCGGCGATCTCACCCTCGAACGTGGAACTGAGCTCAGGCCGACTCTGAAAGGCCCGCCGCGTGGTCGATGAAGAGCCTCGTTCTCGGTCTGCCAGGGGCTGTGACCCGAGTGCTCGAGTAGACCAGAGACTTATGCGGCGCCCGCAGGCGTGCGTATGATCCTCCACCAGACTGGTGGGCGCGTTGTAGCCGTAGCGGCCGTGGAAGATGGACCGGATCTACTGCTCGGCCGCGGACTGGCAGGTCGATCGGGTGGAGCCTGCCGTAGACGGAGTCGAAGGTCGGTACAGGCCCCAGAAGAAGGCCGCCTTGTCGAGCAGGGCCGTACTCGACCTCGTAGAGGGCGCCGTCCGATGGTGGAGAAGGTGGCGCCACGGAGCTGTCCGGCACGCGCCGACGTCCCATAGGCAGCGGGGAGAGGTAGGCGTTCGTCTCGGAGGCGATGCCCGACTCGTAGGGCGGCGGTCCCTGCCTCGAGCTTGCCGACCAGCTTCTTGTTCCCGGTCCTGCGGGCGTCCTGCAAGAGCCATCTGGTGGTCGATCCTCGGTCTCGAGGACGGTCGACCATCCGACCTGTGCCGATGAAGGCCCGGTAGTACTCCGGGTGCTCGCGCGCCATCGCTGAGGTCCCAGTGCCGAGCCCGCACGACTCGCCCGCATGAGGTAGAGATGTGTCCTGACCGAACTCGCGCCTGAGGATCTCGACTGCGGCGCCGGCGAGCGTAGGTCTCAGAGTGATGTCCGCGGGGTTGATCGCGCTGTAGGACCTCGCCGCCCTGGCTGCTCCCAGGTGACGACGACGTGGTAGTCCCGCCCAGCCTCGGCGAAACAGTGGCGGGCGGGTCACCAGCCGTGAGCCTCGGGCCCGCCGGAGAGGAACAGCAGGACGGGCTTTACTTCGGTCCCGGCCGCGCGAGGGACAGCCACTCCGTGCGGCCGTTGACGGTGACGGGCGCAGCTCCGAGATCAGGGCCGGGCCCCTCGACGGCAGGCGTGAAAGCAGTGACTTGCGACAGCACCACCATGAGGATGAGGAGGGCACCGGTCAGCAGTGAGATCTGCAGTGAGATGTGCAGCCGCCGGCTGGGCGGTGCAGAAACGCTGTGACGACGCGGATGACCAGCGCCGAGAGGAGGCCCCGAGCGTCACTACCGTGAGCGCGGGACCGTCCCGTAGACACCGCCCCGTGGGTCCTGGATGCGAAGTGCGGCTAGGCGCAGCCAGACGTAGTAGCAGATGAGGCTGATGGCGGACTGACCAGATGATCAGCGCCTGCCCTGACATGGGGGCATGACAACCGTGCTCTGAGGGCTGACGACGGTGTCGGAAGAAGGCCGGTAGGAGGACAGGGTGTCTGAAGGTCGACTGGCACCTGCGGGCGGACGATATCAACCTATCGGCCTGGGTGGGAGGCACAACCGCTCTCGGCCACCAGCCGCCCCGTCCGATCTCTTGGTAACGGAGATCACAAATGGCGTCATGGCCAGTGCTTTCACGCAGCACCAACACTATGATCCTTGTCGCCTCGTGGCGCTTCCTGAGTTGCCTGGCCTGAGCGGAGGGCTCCGACTTTCTCCGACTGCCGCCGCCGTTGTAGACAGCCGAGAAGCTTATCGTCGGAGGGAATGGCGAGGGAGTCCTGCTGAGATTTCAAGCCTCGCGATTTCAAAAGATCACGATCAGGGTCGCGGTTGAAGTCTCCGAGTTGAGTAGCATCCACAGTGCTGACAGCCGTGGGTACCTGATGCGCCGGCTCGTGAATCGGCGTCGTCGCCGACACCGAGCCGCGCCCGACAGCCCATGCAACCGGGTGCCTTCCTCCGTAATACTCTGATCCTCCACCGCAAGGAGCCTGACGTCACGCTCACGTCCGCTACTACCGGCGGCTTCGAGGCACTCACTCAGCGCCTGAGCACCTACTGGACCCGGTTGGAGGCCCGCGCCCGGAGTTCGGCGTCAGCTCAGCCCGCACCGCGATGGAGATGCAGATCACTGATCCGGCCTCCGTCTCCGCCTTCCGCTCGGAGGTCGAGGCCCAGATCATGTTCCCGCACCGCAGGCCCAGCGGGTCTTCGCCAAGCACTTCGCCCTTCCGGACATCGATGCCGACCCTGTCCATCGAGGAGGATCGCCAGCTCTCCGCCCGCCTTCAGGATGCGGCCAACCTCGTGGCCGGCTTCGAGTGCGCCTGCGCAACATCATCGAGGAGTCTTCGCACCCGGCCGTGCCGAGCAGGCCCGCAGGAGTGGAACCGGGCCATGACCGACTGGCGCCAGGCCCAGTTCTCCTTCACCTGCGACAAGTGCGGCGACCCGGTGCCGCTGCCCGAGCTTTACCACATGCCGGTGTTCATCACCCTGTCACAGCGCTGCAAAGTCGCGCGTGGCCTTCAACCCACCGAGGCCATGGTGGCCGCGCCCACCTGGGCAAAAGGAGGTCGCCAAGACCACCTGCTACGCCGAGTGGCGAGAGTCGAGAGTCGGAGCAGTCCGCCGAGGAGGGCGTGGGCCTGGCCTTCTTCTACTACGTCGACTACGCCATCGCCCACCACCTCGCGATGAACCGCCTGCTGCGCTTCTACGTGCGCTCCGAGGGCGGCCAGGAGGCCCTGCGCCGCGACGTGCGCAACGCGCTGGAGACCGCACCCACCAGCTGCGCTGACGAGGTCTCCCTCAGTACCACGCCATGGGTACGTCAACTTCATGGGCGGCCTGGGGCCGCTCGGCCCAGATCCTCGGTCAGGAGGGCCCGACCGACCGCCGCCAGCTCATCCTCCAGACGGTGCGCGACATCATGCGGCCTGACGAGCCGCTGGCGCGCTCCATCCTGGACGGCACCTTGCACTGAGGAGCTGTGGAAACGGCAGGCCCGCGCCGCCGACCAGCTCTCCTGCGAGGGTGCCCCGCTCAGCGTCCCCTATCCGCCGCCCGCTAGCCTGGCCCGCCGGTACTGCGGACGCGGCCCGAGCCTGACGAGCGCCCGCGCTGCTTCCTTCGCGGATCCTCGTCGGCTCACCAGCTCTTCACTCCTCACGCGCCCCAAGGCCGCCTCGACTCCCGAAAAGGACCACCGCTGGTCGGCTTCCGCAGAAGTCCCAGGACAGCACCTCCGCCGCCCGGATCGGCTGGACGGGAGGCGTCGGCGCCTCGGGCACTGCAGCGCTCCCGTGCCTCGCGCACCGAGCCTGCGCTCGCGCGCGGAAGGGAGGCGCACAGTCGGCCGCCGGCCGCAGCGCATGACGTCCGAGCAGATGGACTCGCGCTGCTCTGACTCTGGCCGAGTCGGCCTCCGGGTGCTGGGCCCGCTCTGGACCAGGCGCTGGGCCGCCTCCCGGACAGTCCTGACGCCCCTGCAGCCTGCAGGCGGCCCGGCAGGGTTCTGCCACGGCGAGCCGGCTGACGCCGTCGGTGCCCTGACTCGGCTAGGAAAAAGGGGCCTCCGGGTAGCGTGCGCAGCGCAGACCAGGACCGCCAGGTCGACACGGTCGCGGACATCGCAGCCGATATCGAGTTCTGAGTCCGGCTCGCGCGTCGGTATCGTGGGCGGCCGTCCGGTGTCGTCGTGCTGATTCCTATCAGACCTGCAGCAACCCAGCATCGGAAGGAGGCGAACCCGCCCATGAGCGCACAACCGGCACTGACCCCTGGCCAGGGTCGAGGCCTGGCTGTCCCAGCGCGGCATCACCTGCCGGCCGCGGAGGAGACGGTGCCGTCTTCATAGGGCTTCCGGGCTGCGACATCGGCATCTACCTGCGCGACGAAGGCCCGCCCTCGTCGTGGCCGGCATGTGGCGCGGGCGCCCTGCGGCCTGCCGCCTCGACGAGATGCGCGCTTCATCGATACACCAGCACCGCGCCACCCACGGTCCCGGACCTGGCCCGTCACCTGCCCGCGACCCTGAGCTCGCTGCTGCTGAGCACCCAGATGGTGGCCCTACGTCGGTGAGGGTGAGCGATGCCCAGCTCGACGCCTTCCTGGACATGGGCCTGGGAATGACCCGGGCCTTCTTCGCCACCGTGGAGGGCGCTTCCTGAGCTCGTCACCTGGGAGGAGGATGGCCTCGTGGCACCAGTGGAGGCGCCGGAGGTCCCGTGACCCCGACCGCGACCTCGGCGCCTGGCCCGCCGAAGTGCGCCGCAGCTACGGCATCGACCTCGTCTGTCGAGGGTTGGTGCGCTCCTCGGTGGCCGGCTTCGACTACGTACTCACGGTGGTCGACCGTCGGATTCTCGCCGTGCGCCCACCACGATCTCGGCGGCCCCGCCCCGAGCGCCGCGATGCTCTCGCGGGTGCGAGCCGTGGCCCAGGAGGGTCTCCGGCGGCCGGCTCATTCCCGCCCCTACACCGAGGTCGACGACGCTGGGCCTGGCCCATGCGCCGAGGTGCTCACCAATATCAGGCCGGGCTCGACGACGCCCAGCCTGCGCTAGGGCACCATGGACTTCATTCTCGACGGCGTTGACGAGGCTCTGCGCGAGGTCTCAGCGTCCTCGACGCTGCTGGCCGACCGGCACTCCCGAGACCGCTGGCGGCAGACGACGGCGCGGAGGCGGTGCCGTCGCCTTGCCCGATACGGACGCAGACGTGCCGGAGATGGCCGCTCGTCAGTCAGCGGCCCCGTGAACCGACGCGCACGCGGTCCCGGGCGAGGGGCGATTCACGGGCTGATTCGAGGTCGGTCTCAGAGTCCGCTGCAGTCGATGCGAGTCCGACGCCGGCGTCATGGCAGATAAGGACGATAGATCGCCCTGGGTGATGCTGAAGGCGGAACCGAGGTTGAGACAACCGACACTGAGCCCAGTAGCTCGTGTCCTGAGACATTCGGGTCCGGCGGTCTCCAGCCGCACGAAACTCGTTGGAAAACACTGGAGTGAGTGAGAGTCGTCGTCGGAGCAGACGGATCTCGGAACCGGTCGGTCGGGGTACGGTGTGGGTCTCCGACATGCCCCTGCGGTCGAGAGTTGCCCCTCAGCGCAGCGGTAGCGGATTCTGCATAACTGTCGGTAACACTGGACGTCGGACGACCGCCCCGCTGGATGAAAAGGAGGCCGATGATGCCTCATGCCGTCGTTCATCGTTGAACGGCGCGGGATGATGCGCCTGTCTCTCGCGGCGCTCCCAGGGCATGTGTAGCCTTCGCCTCATGACGGCGCAACGTCAGGCTCCGCCGGAAGCGACAGACTCCGCTGACAACACGCGAAGACATCCTCGAGCGCCTTGCCTACGCCGATGCCCTCGGCCATGGCCCCAGGACCTCGGCCCTTGTCGCGGAGGCGGTCAGCTGGGCGGACGCCCTGGGTGAGGAGGACCTGCGGGTACGCCACCCGGCTGGCCTCCAACCGAGGGAGCCTAGCGCAGGGGCAGAGGAGGTGGAAGGCGCTGGAGCCCTTCGTGTGGAAACCTCGCCCGCTACCAGAGACGTCCCGAGCTGTTCGACGATGCCCAGGTGCGCACCCTGCACTGGCACTTCAAGCGGGCGGTGGCGTGGCGGCTGCTAATCCCAAGGTCTCCAAGGACAGAGGTGCGTCAGCTCGAGGCCAGCCTCGAGGAGTTCTACCGCGCCGGGGTGCCTCGCATGCACGTCGTCCACGGCGAGCGCGCGCCTCGGTCGCCGGATTCGCTGGGGCTTGGAGGAGGCCGCTGAGGAGCTGGCCGCCTGGCGGGCCACCCACCGCGATGAGAACGCCGACTGCGAGGGCTGCGACCCCGCTGCGACAGGTGGCCCTTCGCCTACCGCACCGAGGCGTGGGGCTGGCCGTGGCACGGCCGTGCCCGTGCTGACCGGCGCTGCGATCGCGCCGAGCAGCCCAGACCACGCAGGTCCCTCGTGCTGTCTGCCTCGCTGGCCTCCGGAGCGGCTGGGCCGCCTGGGAGGCCCGCCCGCTCCCTACTGGAGATCCGCACGCCCAAGGCCCTCATCTCTCCTGTCACCACCTGGGTACCTGGCCCTCGTGGGCGGGTGGACCGCAACCTGGAGATCCTGCGACGCCACCTGCCCTGGCTGGCCCAGGCCGAGTCCGCCTACGTGCTGTCTGTCGGCGCTGCGAGGCATGAGCCTGGTGCTGCGCGAGGCCGAGCGGGCGGTCAGGCGAGAGGCCCCTGGGCGTCGAGCTCCCCGACCGCCGACTATGGTACCCGCTGCCGGGGTTGGAGGCCTCCACCACCATCTCGCGCCTACGCCGGATGACCGGCTAGGGCCCGGCGCCTGGCCCAGCAGTTCACGCCGCCGCGGCAACCTCACGATCTCCGACCACCTGGAGCGCTCCCTGGTACGAGCCGTCTTCGACGCCGCTCCAGCGCGGTTCACAGGCTCGGCGTGGAGGTCGACCTCCTGGGAGCCCTCCGAGGAGCTGCCGGGCCAGGCCCAGACGAGCCTGACCAGAAACGAGGACGGTGCCGGCCGACGTCGCCTCCCTCCTGGGGCCTCGTGGCCGACGACGAGGCTCGATCCAGGAGCACGCGCCCCGGACGACGTCGTCGAGCCCGAGGCGGGTGTCCGACGCACCGCGCCGGACACGCCGTCACCAGCCAGCAGGGCGGTGACGAGGCCCTTCCCGCTGGATGGACCTCGTGCGTCGCTGGTGCGCAGCGGAGAGGACGCGGTGCGCCGCTACGTCGAGCACCGCTCCATCGGCTCCTCGACGATGGACTCACTGAGTACGTCGTCGACCAGGTGGCCCACGCGCGACCTGCCGCCGCCGCCCGTGAGGAGATCCGGGCCTGGGTACCACCGGCCTGCTGCGGGCCGCCGCCCTGACGTGTCGTACCGAGATGGACGAGGCCATCGCCGAGCGCCTGCGGATCCGCCCCCTCATTGAGCTGGCCTTCAGGGCCGCTGGGCGCCTACCGTCGACCTGCTCAGCCTTGACGACGATCACCGCCGACTCCATCGCGAACGCTCCCTGGAGGCCGAGCGCGACCAGCGCCTGCGGCGCGCCACCTCGCTCATCAGCAGGGTCGAGGCCCAGATCGAGGATCTGGTGTCTACCGAGCTGCTCGATCCCGAGTGGCCCTGATGCCCTCGTCTGGCCGCCGACGCGCTGCTCGTGGGTGCCCTCTGGTCTCACCGACCTGCACGCCCGCGATGAGGCCCTTTGGGCGATCCAGGTCGTCGCCCGGCCGCCGCGGTCGTCCCCGAGGACCGCCACGCCGAGCGGATGGACGACATCCTCGACGCGCGCGCGCCGAGGTCCCTGGCCGAGTGCGGCGACGTCTACAACGGCTGCCTTCTGGCCGAGGAGGTCATGCGGTCGCGAGAAGGTCTCCCCGGTCCTGGCCGCCCGCAGGGCGGAGGCTGCTGGGCATCTCCTCGATGGAGGTGGGGCAGTTCTGACGAGGCCATCACCCGAGTTTCCGCGAGCAGGCCAACATTATGCTGGCCGCCGGCATCATGCTGTACGCCGTGGCTCGCTGCTGTCCCCTGGGCTCGGCGCTGGAGGCCTCGAGCGCTACCTGGAGAGCGCCGAGGTCCTGAGTCCGCGCTGTCCCTGGCTCAGCGCGCCGGGCGTGAAGCATCGCTCTGTACCTGCACCGGCTCCTGGCCCAGACCGGCATGGCCATGGGGGAGGAGGACAGCGTCGTCGAGCACTCGCTGGCCGCCGCCCGGATCCTGCAGGACCAGGGACGCCGGGCGCTGGCGGGGAGTACCTCTCGCACGCGGCGATGGCCTGCCTCCAGCCTCAGGATGATGTGCGCGCCGCTCGCCTTGTTCCGCCAGGCCCGCTGACCTGGAGGACACCCGCACCGACCAGGGCTGCCTGGACCGGGGCGGCGCTGCGCCGCTCGGCGGGCGCTGGTGGACGACCTGCACCTGCCCTGGCCCGCGCCGCTCGACGAGGCCAGGGAGGTCATGGAGGAGGCCCGCCAGGCCTTCGCCGGCGTGGCCGACACCGAGACTACTCCTCGGCCTGGGAGATCGGCGACTGGCACGACGACTCGGCCTGGATCCTGTGGCGCACCGGCCAGAACTGGCGGGCCGTCCAGCACTGCGAGGCCGCCTACGACGGATACATGGACACCGAGGACCGGGACTCGGCCTCGCGCGCCCTGTGCTGCTGGCCCGCCCTGCACGCCGAGCGCGGCGAGCGCGACGACGCTTGACCGCCTGCGCGCCGCGTGCGCGACCTGCTGGGCGAGCCGCAGTGGGACGGCCACGACGCCCTGGGTTCGTGGCCTCCATCGAGGAGACGCTGCGCTGACCCGCGGTGCTGCGCCTCACCCGTTGAGTCGAGCGTCCCGCACGGGTCAAAGGTTCTGGGGCCTGCGGGTCGTATCGCCAGATGTGACGCGTGGGAGGTTCGCCCGTGTGAATCGGCTGACGGCCGCGGTTGGGCGAGGGAATGACGTGCCCTAGGCACCACGACCCCTTGACGACCCTCCCGGGAGGCACCCCATGGCCATCGCAGTCTACACCGATTCTCACCCGAGTGGCGACCTACCCGGGTGGAGGCGGGGCGCTATCGACTCGTGGCGGCGGGCTCTGTGCCCGTGGTGCCGCCGCGTCCTCATCGCCCGGCGCCTGCTCGGCCTGACCGAGGCGCTTCCCGTGTCCTGGACCTACGAGGGCAGGACAGCTGCGAGCTGACCGGTCCCGACGGCGAGGCCAGGCATCGACCCGGCGCTCGGCGCCCGCTCCGGCGAGGTCTACGAGAAACCCCGGCTACGAGCCGCCCCCACCGTCCCTGCCCTGGTGGACACGACCACCGGCGAGGGTCGTCAGCGACGACTCCGGCGACATGCTCTTCGACCTGTCCACCGCTTGCGTGGGACCTCCAGCGCGAGGGCGCCCCGGACCTCTACCCGCTCAACCGCCGCAGCTCCACCGACGCCTGGGACGAGTGGATCGGCTCCCAGATCAACGTTGGCCACGCGGTGCCACCCCCTCAAGGACCCGGAGAAGGCTGCGGCGGCTGCCAACGGTGTGCTCGTCGGCTTCGACGTCATCGACACTCTCCTGGCCCGGGCCACGCGGATGGAGGCCTCCCGCGAGGACGGCCTGACGATGCTCGACGGGCCGGCCCTGTCCGCCGTCGTCGCGATCGGCCGAGTACCTGTGCGGCGACAAGCCCACCGGCAGCGACATCCGCCTGTTCACCACCGTCCAGTCCTACGAGTACGGCGGGCGTCAGCACTACCCGCGCGGGAGGCGCCGTCGATCTCCTTCTGGCCGGCGTGGCCCGCTGGTTCCGCGCCCTGGAGAGCCGCTCGGGCTGGGTGGGTCCCGAGGCAGCGCGCCCTGGGCTGCTGAGGCTGCCACGGGCGTCGAGGCCCGCTCTCTCGCTGGCTGCTTCGCTGTACTCCACGAGCCTCGGGGACTACTGAGGAGGCCGGGGTGTACTCCACGCGAGTCCCGAGCCCGCGCAGTACGGACAACCCCTGGTCAGTACACCCGGGCCTCGTGCAGTACGGCCGGCCCAGTCCGGCGCCGCCGACGTCAGCCTGCGTCCACCGGCTCTACGGCCGGGCGGTGAGGACCGGGTTGTACAGGAGCCGGTTGGGCGTCGTCGGGCACTCTCACCCACGGCCACCGGCGCGATGAGCCGGTCCGCCCGCGTCCTCCAGCCGTGCCACCACGCGGTCGCGCAGCGTCCACGGGTCGATGGTGTTGAGGTAGACCTTCGTGCCGCCCTCGAAACCCGCCAGGGTCGAGACCCGCCACTTGAGCGTGATGCCAGGGCATGGGCTGGTCCACGTCGAGGGCTTTCGGTGCCACTCCTCGTTGCTGGGCACGTCGCGCCCGTGGCCGCGTGCAGGGCGTGGACCAGGTCGGCGACGGCGTCGACCTCCTCGCGGCTCGCGAGGCCACGGCTCGGGCATGGCCGACGTCGAGTACACCTCCAGCGTCGGGTGGCGGTGCCCGAATCCGGCGAGGCCACCGCGTGCTCGTTGCTCGCCACGAGCAGTCCTGGCAGGCGGCGTAGTCCACCGCCATCTCGTTGTACAGGGTTGGGGTTAACCCGCACCTTCTGCAGCTCCAGCTGGCTGGTCACACCGCGCTCGTCGATGCCCACCAGCTGCTTGCAGGTGGTCGAAGCTCGCCCCGGCCGGCCGCAGCCAGTTCTGGAAGACGGCTACGTAGCGCACCCACCGGTTGGCCTCGTACAGGCTCTGCATCGCGTGGATCGCCAGGTGCATGGGCGCGGTGCTCGGCCACGCTCAGGGTTCCCGAGGCGGCCAGGGCGAGGTGTCGACGGCGTCGTCGGTGAAGTGGCGTCGGCCGACGATGACGTCGTGGCCCCCGGCAAGAAGGCCGCCAGAAAGGTGTGGCGGGTCCGCTCGTCCATCGAGTCCCAGGAGTCGGGTCCGCGCCCGCGGCCGCCAGCTTGCGCGCGCTACCCGCTCGACGTGCCTCGACGCCGGCCGGCTCGGCCAGGTAGGCCTCCATGCGCTCGCGGGCGGCGTCGGGGATCTCGTAGCCGTGGTTGATGTGCCAGTAGTCGAAGGAGAGGATCTCGAAGGTTGGGTACCCGCCGGAACTCGGCCACCGTGTCGAGACAGGGCGGAGGCGGTAAAGGGCGTCGAGACGCTCGAAGCCGCCGTCGGCCCGGCGCACGACGTCGCCTTCTCCGGGGCGTATCAGGTAGCGCGCCGAGCAGAAGGCGCAGCTGTGGGGTGCGGTCGGCTGCCCTCGAGCGGGCGGACCTCGGCGACCGGGTGTGAGATGGGGCGGTTGGCGCGGCACGGTCCATACCTCGGTGCCGGTGAAGGGCTGATCTGCTTGACCGTCCCGTCGGCCAGGCGTGAGTGGTTCGGCGGAGGGTGCGTACGCATGAGCATGCCCCCATTGTACGCACCCGTGCAGCTCGCGTCCTCTCGGATGCCTCCGGGCCGTCGAGGGCGGGGTAGTCTCTCTGACTCGTGTGGACTCGTACGCCGGGTCGGCCGCTGCGCATCCCGACGTCCCCGCACCCGACCCACCAGAGACAAGGAGGCGATGCATCCATGACCGACCTGGCTCAGGTCCTCACCTCCCTGCTGCTCATCGTGGCGGTGGCCTTCGTGGCGCCGCTGGTCTCCTGGACCGTCCCCAAGCGGCTCGTGCCCGAGGTCGTCCTGCTTATCCTCGGCGGCATGCTCATCGGCCCCCACGGCCTGGGGCTGGCCGTGAGGACTCCTCCATCGAGCTGCTGCGCGAGCTCGGCGTCGCCTTCCTCTTCCCTCATGGCCGGCTACGAGATCGATGTCAACGAGCTGCGCGGCGCGGGCGGGCGTCACGCAGCCATCGCCTGGATACTCTCGCTGGGTCTGGCCTTCGGGGCGGTGACGGCCATCAGGGTGACCGGTGGCGCGGCGTCGGCCAACGGCATCGCCATCGCTATCGCGATGACCTCGACGGCGATTGGCACGATTCTGCCGATTCTTCGCGACCGAGGTCTGCTGCCCACAGCGGTGGGCGCCTCGATCCTCAACCACGGAGCCGTCGGCGAGGTCGGCCCGATCCTCCTCATGGCGCTGCTGCTGGGCTCGCGCTCCACCTGGGTGAGCCTGGTGATCCTGGGCGTCTTCCTCGTCATCACCCCTGCTCATCATCCGCTTCACCAGCCGCGTCAAGCGCGTGGGGCCGTCTGGTCGAGGCCATCCACTTTGGGGCCTCGACGACGGCATGACCACCATCGCGCCACCGTCCTGCTGCTGGTGGGGCTGTGCGCGATCGCCGCCGTGTTCGATCTCGACGTCATCCTGGGGCCTTCGCCGCCGGCTTCGTCCTGCGCCACGTCCTGCCCGAGGGCGACGCCGAGTTCGAGGAGAAGCTCGACGGCAGCCTACGGGTTCTTCATCCCGATCTTCTTCGTCACCTCCGGCATGGGCATCGACTCGAGCCTCAGCGCCGGGGGACCTGGGCAACCTGCTGGCCTTCTTCAGTGCTGGTGCTCGTGCAGGGGCGTGCCGGTGTGGCTGGCCTCCAGGTGGAGCGGCGTCGAGACGGCTCGCGCGCCTACTCGATGCGTCAGAGCCTCCAGATCGCCGTTTACTCGACGACGGCGCTGCCCATCATCGTGGGCCGTTACCCAGGTGGCGGTCAGCGCCAGGCTATGTCGACCTCCTTCGCCTCCACGCTCGTGCTGGCCGGGGTGCTCTCGGTGCTTGTCCTGCCGGCGGCGGGGCTGGGGCTGGGGCGCAGGGAGCGACCACGTTCCGGCCAACGAGGTGATGCGCGTGGTCCGGGGCCGGCCGCACCCGACGGACGCACCCCGGAGGAGGCCACCGTCCCCTGCCGGCGAGCACGTCTCGGAGCCGCGCCGTCCGGCGTCGCCGCCCAGCGGTATCAGGCTGCCGGAAGGTGTGCGTACCCAGCCGGAGGCGTGAGGCGGCCAGCGCAGCCTGACCTGGTGGGCTGGCCCGACCTGCGCGAGCAGGCTGCCCCTGGTTGCCACGCACCTCGCCGACCTGGGGGTGCACGCCCACGGGCTGTCGGTGGAGGAGTCGCACCGTCTGGCCGCACGTCTGGCCCAGATCGAGCAGGACCACGCCCAGTGGCGCGAGCGCTGGCACCACCTGCGCCGGCGCGGCGGAACGTCCCGAGCCGCCCGGCGTCGTCGGCCCCGCGGCCAGTGACTCCTCTTCCGCCGAACTGGGGAGCATCTGCTCGACCATCTCCTCCAGCGACGCCTGCACCGGTCGGTGGCGGATACCAGCTCGCGCCGACTCCGGGAGGCATCGGAGCGGACCGTGTAGCCCACGTTGCGTCGCACGCCGGCACGTGTCAGCCCGAGCCTGGGCGCCATCGCCAGGAGCACCGGTCCGGGCGGGACCCGCCGCGGCAGAGGAAAAAGACCCCCGAAGCGCGGCGGCAGTCTCCCGGCGAGGGCCAGCAGATCGAGTGTCCTCAGCGGAGACGATGTGGCGGCCGTGGGCCTCGGGCAGGAAGGCGGCGGCGATATGCCCCTGGGCCACCTCACGGACATCGACGGCGCTGATGCCCACGCGCGGCGCCCCGAGGCGAGCAGTACCGTCGATCATCATCCGGATCATGGTGAAACTCTCGCTGGTGGGGCGCGCTGCCCAGAGAGGGCCGAGGATCATGGACGGGTTGATGGTCACCAGCCTCCACCGATCCTGCCCTGCGGCCAGTCGCCACGCCTCCTTCTCTGCGAGGGTCTTGGAGTAGGGATAGGGCTGGTGGCCGGCGGAGGAGGTGGTGTTCCAGCAGGTCTTGGTCAGGATTCGCCCCGGGTAGCCCTCGATATCCGCGGCGTCGCCGTACATGGCCACGATCGAGCTGGTGAGGACCACTCGCGTGACCGACGGTGTGCGCTCGACTCCGGCCAGCACGTTGCGGGTTCCCTCTAGGGCCGGCTCGATCAGGTCGTGCTGCGGGTCGTCCGTCGAGTGCAGAATGGGCGAGGCCGTGATGGATCGACTGTGCACCCCTCCATGGCTTGGTCGTAGGAGTCAGGGCTGGAGCAGGTCGCCGGCGAAGAGGCGCAGAGTGCCGGTGCCTGCTCGGCCATGCGGTTCAGGTGAGCCACCTTGTTCGTGTTCTGGGGAGTCGCGCACGGCGGCATGGACGAGTGACGCCGGCGTCGAGCAGGCCCTTGGTGACCCAGCTGCCCAGGTAGCCGGTGGCGCCGGTGATGCATGACGGGGCTGCTGGTATCGACCGGGATGCCGCTCAGGTCGATGGTGGAGTCGAAGTCGTTGATGAGTGTGTTTCCGAGGATCGCATGGCCGCAGCCTGACAGCCTAGAAACGAAGTCAATCAGTTTCACTATTGGTCGGTACGATCTCCCCATGAACGCAGTGGGCTCACAAGCACCGAGGACAAGCGCGCTCGGGGCGGCCGGTTGACGCCGCTCTGGGGCCAGCGATCATGCTGGCCGTGCGCTGACCTCCTGGCCGAGCGGCTACGCCGCGCTGACGACGGCGGCCGTGGCCCGGCGCGCGGGCGTCTCCACCGCCACCCCTACCGCGGTGGCCACCAAACGCGAACTCGTCCTGGCCTCAACCAGGCGCATGATCGAGACCGGCGTGGCCGACGAGGCCGTGGGGTCCGGTGCCGCCGTGGCCGAGGATTTCGATACCGGTTCGCTGCGAGGGGACCTGCAGCCTTCATCGCCCACAAGAACCGGGCGCTGTCAGGGGCCACGGGGTCAGGCGGTGCTGTCTCTTCTGGGAGAGCTGCCGCAGGACCCGGAGCTCAAGGAGCTGCTCCTCGAGGGAGCTCCTCGCCGCCACTCGCTCTCACCTGGAGCAGATCCGAGATCAGGCCCGGGCACGCGGTGAGGTGCCTCGACCTGGATCCTCATGCCGGAGCCCGACTGGTCCTGGGGGCTGTCCTCGCTGGGATCGCCTTTGCGGCCGGAGGTGACGAGGCCGAGCCGTTGTCCGACGTCGAGCGGATCTGCTGCTGCGGGCCCTCGGTTGCGGGTGACGTGGTTTGGGTGCTGCCAAGAGGACGTCGGCCGTCGATGACCAGTCGGCCACGAGAGCGGGCCTCGGCGGTGGGGTGGCCCTCGATCAGCTGGTCGACACCGCCGCTGCACTCGTGGCCGCGATGATAGCCATCGTCGTGGCGTCCACGGCCCGCTGCACCGCGCGACCACGGGGCTCGCCCGGAGATCTCCTGATCCGGTGCTTGAGCTCACCGCGGCTGAGCCCGGTCTCCTGCTGCGGAAGGACGACCGACGCGATGTTGAGTGCCTGCGGGATCGCCAGCAGGGGCGACGTCGGGTCCGGTGGGCGGCTGCACCCCGCGCAGAGCGCCGTCGATGCCGCTCGCGCAGCAGCCGCTCGGGAACGGGGTCGAGTGTGGGGTAGGTGGGGCTGAAGGATCCGAACAGTCCGCCCGTGTGGATGCGGATGACTCCGGTCGTCTCCAGGGATGCGGCGATGTGGCGAGTGGGGTTGAGCTTGCCCCATGAGACCACGGAGGAGAAGCGCTTACCGTCCTTGGCGGGCAGAACCGTCAGCGCCCAGTCCAGCACGGGGTGCCCGGTGGGCCCCTGAGTTGATGATGTAGATGCGGGGCTGCGTTCCTCGGTCAAAGAGATACGGCCGGCCAGCAGCAGGTCGGTGAGCAGCGCGCCGGTGAGGCCGTAGACCAGGGTAGGTCATGCGACTCTCAGGCTTTCCGGAATCCTTGGTCAGCAGCAAGAACAATTCTTCACAGATCAGCATCGCATTCATGGGTCCAGTACAACGCGCCGTGACCTGTTTGTGATCCCTCGTAGGTGCGAGATCCGGATCCGGGGTGAGTCCTCCTTGAGGGGGAGGTCCTTGTCCTCGCGGCCGGCCCCGGGCAGAGGCCGTGGGACCCTCGTCGAGCCCTCGTCCCGCACGTCGTAGAGCCGGGACCGTTCGCGCTGGGCGTTCGATCGGTGCTCATGGTGCCCGAACGCGTCGTACCCCGCGTCTAACCTGGGGTCATGGCGCGCGCTATTCGGCATGACGACTGGCCGGTGAGGCTCACTGATGACCAGATCATCAGTCGGGTCGGCCGAGGGGCCTTCCAGCGCGGCCTGGACTACGCGCGCAAGGGCCGGGTGCGGGGCATCGGCGTCGCCGGAAACGGGACATCATCAGTGCCCAGTCCAAGGGCTCAGGCACCCACATCTATCAGACCATGGTCTTCCGCAAGCAGCACGACCAGAGGGAGCTCGAGGCCTGGGCTGGCAACTGCTCGTGCCCGGTGGGCGCCAACTGCAAGCACGTGGCCGCCCTGCTCATCACGGCGCGTTCCCTGGCGCAGGAGGGAGCCCGACGTCGCAGCCCCGGCCGGTCAGGTCGCTCCCTGGGAGAGCCGTCTGGCCGGCCTGCTGCAGCTGGAGCGCATGCTGCACCGTCGGATGGCCCTGGAGATCATCGACGACACTGGCAGCATGTGGGGCAACCCGGCCGGCCCATCCATGCTCCCGCTCATCGAGGGCAAAGCGCGGCTGGAACCGACAGGGCGCCTCCTGGAGCCAGATCGCCTCCGGTGCGCTCGACGACGAGGTGGACCCCGGGTGATCGGCGTCCTGCGCGAGCTGGCCGGTATGGCTGGCGGCTACGGCTTCTACTACGCCGACGACCGCGTCTCCTGGTGACCGCGCCTGCCCGCGTCTGGGAGGTGCTGCGCCGCGGGGTGGCAGCCGGCCTGACCCTCACCACCGCGCAGCGCCACGGCCGGCCCGTCCACCTCGCCGAGGGCCTGCGCGGCGGCGTCCACCTCATCCGGGAGGGCGACGGAGGCGTCGTCGTCGCCCCCCGCGCTGGAGATCGACGACGTCGAGGGATCAACCGCCAGCAGGTACCCGGGATCGAGCTCGATCTGACTCTCATGCCGATCGGCGACCCGGTTCATGGCTTCTACACGTGGATGCCCGGACGCGAGCTGCTGCTCATGCCGATCGAGCCGCGTCCCACCGAGGCGCTCTCGCGGCTGCTCCTGGGCGAGAGGGACGATCACCATCCCGGCCGGAGACGTCGAGCGCTTCGAGACCGAGCACCTGAGGCCCCTCACCCGGGCGCTGCCGATCCCGTCACCGACGCCTCCATCCGCCTGCCCCGGCCTACGACGCTGCGCGCTGCGCTCGCGGTCACGTCGACGCGACGAGCACCACCTGACCACCGAGTGGTCCATCCGCTACGTCTCCGAGGACGGCGAGGTCCGGCACGGCTACGGCGTCGGGGACCTCGCCGAGGCTGCCGAGGGCCGCCTCGAGGACAGGGCCGCCGGCCGAGACGTGGAGGAGACCCGCCTGGCCCGCAGGTCCTCAACCGCCTGCTGCCCTGGCCGTCCAGCACCCCGCCGTCTGGCACCCCCTGGACCTGCGTGGTATGGCCACGGCCCGCTTCATGACCGAGACGCTGCCGGTCCTGCGCGAGCTGGAGGCCTTCGATGTCGAGGTCGACGACGACGTCCCTGACTACCGCGAGGCTGCCGAGGCCCCGGTCATCACCACCAGCGTCAGTGACGACGAGGACCGCCCGACTGGTTCTCCCTGTGCGTGCGCGTCCACGTGGGTGAGGAGGAGATTCCACTGGCGCCGCTCATGGCGGCCGTGGCGCCGGTGAGCCCGAGTGCTCCTGGAGTCGGGTACGTGGGTGAGTATCGACCGCCCGGAGATCGAGGCCCTGGCCCGACCTCATGGAGGAGGGGCGCGAGCTGGCCGATCCGCAGGCGCACGGCAGCTTGCGGGTCAGTGCCCTGCACGCCGGCTACTACGAGGTCCTGGAGTCCCTCGGCGTCATCGGGCGGGCCACGGCGCGTTGGAAGAGCAGGGTCGGGCGGCTGCTGGAGCGGGCGCGTGCCGCCGAGGGCCGCTGCTGAGCACGACGCCGTTGCCGATGTCGAGGGCAACGCCGGTGAGGCTCCTGTGCCCGAGGGCTGCGGACGACGCTGCGTCCCCTACCAGCTCGAGGGCTACCGCTGGCTGGACTTCCTGCGCCAGACTGGCCTCGGCGGGGTCCTGGCCGATGACATGGGACTGGGCAAGACCGTCCAGGTGCTCGCCGCCGTTCAGCGCCTCGCCGAGGAGCGTGAGAAGGCCGAGGGACAGGCGCCGACCGACGTCGGTACCGGCGAGGACAGCGAGTCGACTGACTCCGACGAGCTGAACGAGCAGGACGGGACCGGGCCGGTGCTCGTCATCGCTCCGACCTCCGTGGTCGGCTCCTGGGTGGAGCAGGCCGAGTGCTTCTGCCCGAACCTGCGGGTGCGGGCGGTGACGCGGACGGCCGCCAAGCGCGAGGAGACCCTGGAGCAGATCGCGGAGGGTTCCGACGTCGTCGTCACCTCCTACACGATCGCGCGGCTGTGCGAGGAGGAGTTCATCGCCCAGGACTGGGCCTGGGTGGTGTGCGACGAGGCCCAGTTCGTCAAGAACCGCACCTCGGCCACCTACAAGGCCGTGCGGCGGTTGCGGGCGTCGTCGACCATCGCGATTACGGGCACGCCGCTGGAGAACTCGCTCATGGACCTGTGGGCGCTCATGAGCATCGCGGCGCAGGGGCTCCTGCCCGATCCGGAGCGCTTCGGGCGGGTCTACCGAAAGCCGATCGACCGCGGGGACACCGAGGCGCTGGGACGGCTGCGGCGCCGCATGCGGCCCTTCCTGCTGCGGCGCACCAGGGAGCAGGTGGCTGCGGACCTGCCGGGCCAAGACCGAGCAGGTCCTGGCCGTCGAGCTGAGCGCCAAGCACCGCAAGGCCTACGACCAGCGCCTGGCCCGGGAGCGGCAAAGGATCCTCGGCTGCTGGAGGAGGACACGGCGCAGTCGCGCTTCATCGCGCTCAAGGCGCTGACCACCCTGCGGCAGATGGCGCTCGACCTCGAACTCGTCGACGGCGACGGCGGGAACGACGGGGCAGGGAAGACAGTGGCTCCGCAGTGAGGGGTGTGAAGGACAAGACGGCCGCCACTCCTTCCAAGGGGCAGCGGAGGTCCGGTCGGCGGCCGAGCCCGTCGGCCAGGTCGAGGTGCTGCTGGAGCACCTGGGCCCCATCGTCTCCGAGGGACACCGGGCCCTCATCTTCTCCCAATTCACGCGCTACCTCTCCGGCGTGCGCGAGCACCTGAGGACGCCGGTGTACGGACCGCCTACATGGACGGCTCCACCCCCGACCGGCAGAAGGTCATTGACGCCTTCCGGGCCGGCGGGGCCGACGTCTTCCTCATCTCCCTCAGGCCGGTGGCTTCGGGCTCACGCTACCGAGGCCGACTACGTCTTCCTGCTGGACCCGTGGTGGAACCCGCAGGCCGAGGAGCAGGCCGTCGACCGCACCCACCGGATCGGCCAGGACAAGCCGGTCATGGTCTACCGGCTCGTCTCGGCCGACACCATCGAGGAGAAGGTCATGGCCCTCAAGAGAAGAAGGCCGAGCTCTTCGCCCGGGTCGTTGAGGGTACCGGCGACGTCGAGGCCGGCGGCGAGGGCGCCGGAGGGCCGGCCGGGGTTGCGGGTGCGGCGGGCGCGGGTGGCCTCAGTCCTGCGGCCCCTGACCGCCGCCGGATTCGCGGAGCTCATCGAGGGCTGAGGCTCTCGAGGGCCGGTGAGAGCCTTTCGCATGGCCCGGCGGATCGGCTGAGGCGTGGGCGGTCCCAGGGTCCACAGGCTCGGGACTGCAGGTGGTCTCCACAGGGCTGAGAAGCCCCTGAGCGCGCGGGCTCGGGATGGACCGATTCTGGTTGGGCGGGCACAGCGCCCGCTGGGGAGCAGCGGTGCGCTGGTCCCCACCAACCGAGGAGAATCACCATGAGGAGACCCACGAGGACCACTCTGCGCGCTCTGCGCAACAGCGTGATGCTGGCCCGCCCGGGTGACGTGTCGGCACTGCCGACGCGCTTGCGGCGCCTGGTGTCCCGAGAGGAGGGCATGGCCACCGCCGAGTACGCCATCGGGACCTTGGCGGCCGCGGCCTTCGCCGGTCTGCTGCTGGCGCTCATGCGCTCGGGCAGCCTGAGCGGCGCCCTGCAATCCATCATCGAGTCGGCGCTCTCGGTGTGATGTGCGGCGTCATCGCAGTGGGTGGGCGCGCTCGCCCCGAAGGGTCCGGCTGCCCGGCGGTGGCCGACGTCGCCGCCCGGGCCCCGCTTCCCGCCGGCCTTGCGGCCGGGCGGAACCGCATCCGTCGCCTGGGTGCCCGCGCCATCGAGACGCTGAGTCCGGCGGTGGGTCCAGCGGCCCGGACGAGTCGGGCGGGGCAGAGCAGGGGATGGTGACGGCGGAGACGGCGCTGTCGCTTCCCGCCGTCGTCCTCGTGCTCCTCATTGTCCTGGCTGCCGTCAGCGCCGGCGTCACCCAGCTGCGGGTGGCCGATGTCGCCCGCACGGCTGCCCGACAGGCCGCCATCGGCCAGGACGACTACACCGGCGCGGCCCAGCGCGTGGCCGGCGGGTGAGCCTCGGCGTCGAGCAGGGCGAGCTCACCTGCGTCACTGCTGCCCGTCCCGTGCCCGGTCCCACTGGGCGGACTGGGCCTGACGGCAGCGCCCTGGGCCTGCACCTACACCGAACCGAGCAGCCCGCATGAACCGCCCACGAAGGGATGAGCGCGGCTCGGGGACGGTTTACGCCCTGGGTGTCATCGCGGTGCTCCTGGCGGCCGCGGTCGGCATCGCGGGCCTCATCCAGGCCCAGAGCGCCACCGGTCGGGCCCGGGCCGCCGCCGACCTCGCAGCCATCTCCGGTGCCACGGTCCTGTCCTCGGTGGTCGCCCCGGCGATCCCCTGCGCCATGGCCGGACACGTCGCCGCCGCCAATGGCGCCTCGGTGAGCTGCCTGCTCCGTGGCCGGCGAGGACGTCACGGTCAGCGTGACTGTTCCCGCGACGATCCTCGGCCTGCCCGCCAGGCCGCCGCCCAGGCCCGCGCCGGCCCTGTCGACGTCCCCGCCCGGCTGAACTCAGTGCGCCCCTGGCCCGAGACTCAGTCCTCGACGGCGACGGTGGCACCGCTCGCGAACTGGGCCGCGTGGAGTCGTGCGTAGGCGCCGTCGGCCGCGATGAGCTCATCGTGGCTGCCCTGCTCGACGATGTCACCGTGCTCCATGACCAGGATGGTGTCGGCGTCGCGGATCGTGGACAGACGGTGGGCGATGATGAAGCTCGTGCGGCCCTCGCGCAGCGCGTTCATGGCCTGCTGGACCAGCAGCTCGGTGCGGGTGTCCACCGAGCTGGTGGCCTCATCGAGGATGAGCACGGCCGGGTTGGCCTACGAAGGCCCGTGCGATCGTGAGCAGCTGACGCTCGCCGGCGGAGATGTTGGCGGCGTCCTCCTCCAGAACCGTGTCGTAGCCCTGCGGCAGGGCCTTGATGATGTGGTCGACGAAGCACGCCCTCGCGGCAGCCTCAACCTCCTCATCGGTGGCTCCGGGGCGCCCGTAGCGGATGTTCTCGCGGATCGTGCCGGCGAACAGCCAGGGGTCCTGCAGGACCATGCCGGTCCGACGGCGCACGTTGTGGCGCGTCATGGTGGCGATGTCGCGCCCGTCGAGCAGGATGCGGCCGCCGTCGAGCTCGTGAAGCGCATGAGCAGGTTGACCAGGGTGGTCTTGCCCGCTCCCGTGGGCCCCACGATCGCGACCGTGTGGCCGGGGTCGACCCGCAGCGACAGGTCCCGGATGAGCTCGACCTCCGGGCTGTAGGAGAAGCGCACGTGCTCCATCTCGATGACACCCGGGCCCCCGGAGCCTGCCCGCTGGGGTGGGCCGCCGAGTCGGCCGGCGCCCTCCGGGCGACGTCGTCGGGTCGCTGTTCCTCGGCATCGAGCAGCTCGAAGATCCGCTCGGCGCTGGCGGTACCGGACTGCACGGCCGTGGCCATGCCACCGAGCTGGCCCAGGGGCTGGGAGAACTGCTGGGAGTACTGGATGAAGGCCTGCACGTCGCCCAGGCGCAGCGACCCGGAGGCGACCATGGCGCCGCCGACCACCGCAATAGCCACGTAGTTGAGGTTCCCGATGACCAGCATGACCGGCATCATGATCCCGGACAGGAACTGCGCGCGCAGGGAGGCCCGGAAGAGCTCCTCGTTCTCGGCGGCGAAGGCCTCGCGCACCGAGTCCGTGCGCCCGTAGACCTGGACCAGGGGCGTGTCCCGAGAAGGACTCCTCCACCCGGGTGTTGATCTTGCCGGTGCGGGCCCACTGGTGGGTGAAGGCCTTCTGCGAGCGCGGCCCGATCACCCCGAAGACCACGCCCGCAGAGCGGGAAGATGATGAGCGCCACCAGCGCCAGCTTCCAGGAGATGGAGAACATCATCCCCAGCACTCCCACGACCGTGAGGATGGAGGTCAGCGCGCTGGACAGGGACTGCTGAAGGTGTTGGTGACGTTGTCGACGTCGTTGGTCAGGCGGCTGAGCAGCTCACCGCGCTGGACGGTGTCGAAGTAGCTCAGCGGCAGGCGGTGGACCTTGTCCTCCACCTGGGCGCGCGAGACGGTAGAGGACCTTGACCGTGACGCGGTTGAGGAGCCAGCCCTGAAGCCAGTTGAGCAGGCCCGAGCCCACGTACAGGGCCAGCACCACCGTCAGGATCTGCCCCAGGCGGGTGTAGTCGATGCCGGCGCCGGGAACGACGTCCATGGCGGAGAGACATGGAGGCGAAGTCGTCCATGCCTCGGGCTCGCAGCATCTCGACGGCCTGGGCCTTGGTGGTGCCGGCCGGCAGCATCGTGGAGACCACGCCCTCGAAGATGACATTGGTGGCCTGGCCCAGCACGCTAGGGGGCGGCCACCGCCAGCACCACCGTGCCCACGGCGGCCAGGGCCACGACCACCAGCGAGATCCGGTGGGCGCCCAGCAGCTCGACCATCCCAGCTGAAGGAGGGCCAGAAGGCCTCGGCCTTGCCCGGAGGCGGTCCGTCGTGCCAGTCGCCCGAGGATGCCTGCGTCTCGGCGGCCAGCGAGGTCCTCCTCGCTGAGTCTCGTCAGGGAGCCGACAGCGGTGCTCGTTCCGGTGCTTGCGTTGCTACTCGTGCTGGTGCTCATGCTGCGGCCTCCGCTCCGAGCTGGGAGGTGACGATCTCGCGGTAGACGGGACAGGTGGCCAGCAGCTCGGTGTGCGTGCCGCTGCCCACCAGGTGGCCGCCGTCCAGGACGAGGGATCTGGTCGGCCTCGGTGATCGTGGAGACGCGCTGGGCCACGATCACCTTCGTGATGCCGGCCGTGGCCGGCCCCACAGCCCTCGCGCAGCCGCGCATCGGTGGACACGTCCAGGGCCGAGAAGGGTCGTCGAAGATGAGGATGTCGGGGCGGCGCACCAGGGGCTCGGGCGATGGCCAGGCGCTGACGCTGACCGCCCGAGACGTTGGTGCCGCCCTGGGCGATGGCCGCCTCAGGCCCCCGTCCATCGCGGAGACGAAGTCCTTAGCCTGGGCGACCTCCAGGGCCTTCCACAGCTCGTCGTCGGTGGCCTCCCTCGCGCCCCAGGCGCAGGTTGGAAAGCCACGGTTCCGGCGAACAGGAAGGGCTGCTGGGGACGAGCCCCATCTGGGCCCTACAGCGCCTCGAGGTCGGCCTCGCGCACGTCGGTGCCGCCGATGAGCACCTGCCCGCTGCTGGCCTCCAGCAGCCGGGACAGCAGCCGCACCACCGTGGACTTGCCCGACGCCGTCGAGCCCGACGATCGCCGTCGTCGTGCCGGGCTGAACGGTGAGCTCACCTCCGCCAGGACGCGGGCGTCGGCGTCGGGGTAGACGAAGGTGACGTCACGCATCTCAACCGTTCCGGTGGCCGGGGAAGGTGTCGACGGCGTCGGGGAGGAGGTGATGGTCGGCGCCGTTGCCAGCACCTCGCTGATGCGCTCGGCGCATACGGCCGCGCGCGGAATCATGATCGTCATGAAGCTCGCCATGACGATGCCCGCGAGGATCTGCATGAGGTGGGACGTGAAGGCGATGAGGTGCCCACCTCCACGTCGCCGTCGCCGACCTGGTGCCCGCCGAACCAGATGACGCCGACGATCGTCACGTCCAGCACGAGCATCACCAGTGGGAACAGCAGGGACGAAGAGCTGGCCCACGCGCTCGCCGACCCGGGCGATGTCGGTGTTGGCGTCCTCGAAGCGCTCGGTCTCGGCCTGCTCGCGCACGAAGGCGCGGATCACCCGGATGCCGGTGAGCTGCTCGCGCATGACCCGGTTGATGGCGTCGAGCTTGTCCTGGTAGGAGCGGAACAGGGGCGGCATCCGGCCCACGATGAGGCCCACCGCCACCAGCAGAACCGGCACCGACACCCCGATCAGCCACGACAGGCTCGGGGCGCGCGTGATCGCCATGATGATGCCGCCCACTGCCATGACCGGTGCCGTCACCAGCATGGTGCAGCCCATCATCACGAGCATCTGGACCTGCTGGACGTCATTGGTGTTGCGGGTGATGAGCGACCCCGCCCCGAAGGCGGTGATCTCCCGCTCGGAGAAGCCGCTGACCCGCTCGAAGACCTCTCCGCGCAGGTCGCGGCCCATGCTCATGGCGGACCGCGCCGCGAGGTACGTCGCCGCCACCGAACACACACCTGACCGACGCTCACCACCAGCATGAACGCGCCCATTCGCCAGATATAACCGGTGTCCCCGGTGGCCACACCCTTATCGATGATGTCGGCGTTGAGGGTGGGAAGGTACAGAGAGGCCATCACCTGGGCGAACTGAAGCACCAGAACGCACAGAAGCAGTCCCGTATACGGTTGCAGGGTGCCTGCGCAGTAATCGAACGAGCATGCTGGGAACGTATCAGTCTCACGCTACGTGAGGGCGAGCATCTCATGAATACGAAGGCGAGTGTCTTATGAATTTACGTTCATGCCCGAGCACTGAGCAACCTCATGGTGCGTGAGGGCCGGTGGCCGGCGCCGCCTCGAGCAGGAGCCGCAGCAGGGCAGCCGCCCCGGCCTTGTCCAGGGCTCGTTGTTGTTGCCGCACTTGGGCGACTGACGCACGAGGGCAGCCGCTCGCGCACCCGCAGCCCTCGATGACGGCGAGCGTCGCCGCCAGCCACTCGCGCCCGGCCCGGTAACCGCGCCTCGGCGAAGCCCGCTCGCCGGCGTGCCCGTCGTGGACGAACACGGTGGGCGCCCCGTCTGCAGGTGCGCTGCGGTTGACAGCCCGCCGATGTCCCAGCGGTCGCAGGTCGCCAGCAGCGGCAGCATCCCGATGCTCGCGTGCTCGGCCGCGTGCAGGGGCGCCGAGGCAGGTCGGTGGGCTCCAGGCCCCCGGCCTCGCAGGCCCTCAGCGGGATGGTCCACCACACGGCGGCGGTGGGCAGGACGTGCTCATCCATCTCCAGGGCGTGCTGGGAGACGACCTCCCCGCCGGGCAGCGCCGTCTTCTGGAATCCCGTCACCTGGCTGGTGACCTCCACTGACCCGAAGGACCAGGTGATCGCCGCAGCTCCGGGAGCCTCCGCCCGTCGTCGGCCGTGTGCGCTGACGGCTCAGGGACGTCGTCAGCCGATCCCCGCCCCCGACCGGCCGGCTCAGACCTGCTGCTCGCGCTCGGCGATGATGCGCACGCTCGAGCGCGACCGGGCCCGCGTGCGGTAGCCGACCGCCGCCCGCTGCCGCACGAGGGCGACGTCGTCGGCCAGCTCCTCGACCACGTAGACGCGCCCCTGATGGATGTAGACCGCGCCCTCGTGGACGGTGGAGTCGGCGGCCGCGCCGTCGACCGTGCCGATGACCGCGCCGGTGTCGGCCTCCACCACCGGCACCTCGGGCGGCCCGTCGCCGCGCAGGAGGTGAGGTCCTGGGGCCGGCCGGGCAGGGTTGACGTTCCAGAACCAGCCCGTGGGTCGACGCCGCAGCGCGCCCCGGCTCTCATCTCGCGCAGCAGGGCGTCGTCGGGCAGGCCGAACAGGGCCAGGTCCTCGGCCCTCAGGGGAGCCTCGGAGGCGGCGGCGCACGGGTGCGGCGCGAGCACGTAGGGTTGGCCGGGTCGAAGACCGTGGCCTCGGGGGCGGCGAAGACCGCCTCGGGGTGGTGCACCAGGTAGGGCGTCCAGCGGGTTGTCGGAGGCGATGAGGACGGCGAGTCCGCGGCTGCCGGCACGTCCGGCCCGGCCCGCCTGCTGCCCCAGCGAGACGCGTGCCCGGCCATCCGGCGATGAGGACCGCGTCCAGCCCGGTGACGTCGATGCCCAGCTCCAGGGCGTTGGTAGTGGCCAGGGCGCGCAGCCGGCCTGAGCGCAGGTCTGCCTCCAGGGCCCCGGCGCTCCTCGGGCAGGTAGCCGCCGCGGTGAGGCCGAGACCGTGCCGATGAGCTCGGGCAGCGAGAGCCCCAGCGTGTGGCGGGCCCGCTCGGCCACGATCTCCGCCGAGCGCCGCGAGCGCACGAACACCAGCGCCCGGGCGCCCTACGCTCAGCAGGTCCACGAGCAGCTCGGCGGCCTCGACGACGGCGCTGCGCCGCTGCCGAGGTCCCTCGCCCGGGTCGCCCTGAGTCCGGTTCGGCCGCACGGGCCGAGTCCTGGGCCGGCTCGACATCGGGCGCAGGTAGCATCCAGGGGTCGCGTAGCTCGGCTGCCACAGGGCCAGGGTGCGCTCCCGGCGGGTGCGCCGTCGTCGGTGACGGCCACGACGTCGTCGGGCTCGGCGCCGATGAGTCGGGCCGCGGTGAGGGGCCGGCTCGGCTGCCGTCGCCGAGGCGCATGGGACGATCGGTTGCGGGCCGCGCGGGCGCAGGCGCGCCACGAGCCGCAGGGAGGCGGCGCAGCACGAGGGCGACGTGCGCCCCAGGATCCCGCGGTAGGCGTGGCACTCGTCGATGACGACGTAGCGCAGGCCCGCAGAGACGGGTCCAGCGCTCGTGGCCCGGCAGCAGGGAGAAGTGGAGAAAGTCGGGGTTGGTCAGGACGACGTCGGCATGGGCACGCACCCAGTCTCGCTCGGGCAGGGTGTGTCGCCGTCGCAGGGTGCCGGCACGCACCGTGCGCAGCGAGCCCGTGGGGGTGCCGGCCCTGCGCTGGACTGCCTCGAGCTCGCCGATGAGGCCGGCCCAGGGAGGCGGCCTGGTCGGCGGCGAGCGCCTTGGTGGGGGAGGTAGAGGGTGGTGGGGCGCCGGCCGTGGGCGGAGATGCGGAGTCGGCGCCGGGGGACTGGGCCGCTGGGACGTCGGAGAGCGCCGGCAGCCAGGCGGCTAGGGACTTGCCCTGAGCCGGTGCCGGTGGCCAGGACCGTGTGGTGGCCGGCGTGGGCGGACGCGCGGCGGCGACCTGGTGCGTCCAGGGGCGCTCGACGCCGATGCGGCGGTAGGCGGCCACGAGGTCGAGGTCCGCCCACTCGGGCCAGTCGGCGTGGCGGCCGGGGCGGGCCGGGGTGCGTTGGAGGTGGACGAGCCGGCCGTCGCGCCCGCCGATGGACTCCAGGAGCCCGGTGAGGTCGCGTCTGGTCCCGTCTGCCATGGGGCTCAGTGTGCACCACCGGTGGCCGGTGTCGGCCTCTGGCGGTGTCCGGCGCCTGCGACGCGCGTCCCTGGCCGGCGAGTTCGTAGGTTAGCGCGTGTTCGAGGGGTTAGGAGTACGACTGCAGCACCTACCCTACGAACGCGTGCACCGGATGGACTCACTGGGGGCCTCGACGGTGCGCTTGTGAGCCCTCGGTGTCACGATTGGCGACTTTTAGGGCGTCCATGGCCGACGTGCCCGGACCTTTACGGCTCTGACCAGCGCATATGTGCCAAAGCGCGACGGTTATCAGCAAGTCGTGCCTAAAGTCGCCCACAATGACACTACCCGATGGAAAACCTCGAAAAGCGACTCGTGTGTTAGCCCCCGTCGTTGCCGGCCCGGCGCCCTGAGTCCTCCACTCAGCAGGCCGGGGCCTTGGGGACCACTCTGGTGATCGGTCCCAAAGCTCCGAAGCATCCCGTGCTCGCGGCTGCTCCTTCCTGCGCCGCCCTACGCCGTCGCGGCGATCGGGCCGGCATTAGGTGCGCCGTCGGAAGCATCCCCGGACGCGGTACCGGCACCCGTGGCGGTGCGCCGGGAACCGGCCTGCAGGAGGACAAGCGCCAGCAGCGCCACGCGGCACGATCGCGAAGAACACGGTCACTCACAGCGCACTGAGGCTGAGCAGCTCGTGGATGAGCAGAACCGTGAGGGGCGAGGATCGCCACGATGATGAAGGCCGCCAGGGCCCCTGACCACCGGCCGTCTCGCCCAGCTCGCCATCACCACCTGACCGGAAGAACACCACCAAGAGACTTGACCCTCCCACCTTTTCCCCGGGCTTGTCCCAGTCCACTGCTTCGCGGGTCGTCAATGCCCTGACCGGAGCGATCGCCCGGGCTCTGGAGGGTCTGTTGCTCACGGCCGAGGAGGTGCCCGAGGGCTGCGAACACGTGCTGGACGGCCCCCTCTTCCCCTTGCTGGAGCCGGCAGAATCACCCAGGGGGTACGTGGAAGGGAGTGATCGCGCCCCATGAGAGCCCCCGACGGTGAACTCGACAAGGCGGCAAGGGGCGAACCGGAACGTCAATCAGGATCCGCCAGGTGGTCGAGCAGACCATCGTCAACATCAAGTCCTGAATAATCCATTCGCGCCGCCTGCGGAAAGCCCCTGCACATATTTGATCAGACCATCACCGCCGTCCTCGCGCTCTACGTGTTCGAAATCACGTCCTGAATAACCTTTTGTGAAACAACGCCCACGATCGTCCCGGCGAGGACTGCGCCGCGCTCCCCGCCAATACGCCGAAAAACTCCGAACATCGGACAACCCCGCCGACGTTGTCCAGATCCCTGCGGGGTGGTGCTACATGTGGATCATGTCGGCGAGTATCTTCGATGTCGAATCGGATGACTCAGCGCCACCCATCCCGAGTCGGACGGGCTCCCGCTGCCCCGTCAGGATCCGACGTCTGCAGCCCTCATGACACAGGACGGTTGAGGCGTCCACCTCGCCCCCTCTGTCGGCGGGCGTGCTATAGGCCGAGCTGAGCCCGACCGGACACCACCACCATCACCAGCAACTCCGACGAGAAGGGCTCAACATGCCAGTTGTGGTCCCCATAAGAATACTGCAGGGTCTGCTCTACGTCGTCGGCGCATATTTTCTGTGCGCTTCATTCGTGTTTATCATTCGCAAAATAGTCTCAGTGCCTCCAGAAGTGTCCAGGAAATTCACCATCTTTCCGCAATTATTGTTCTAACGGTGTGGCTGTACGCTTTCGCTGACTGGAAGATCACGGAAATCACAATAGTGATATTTGCTGTCGCGGCGCACCCTATTCTTCTGCTTCTTCTCTCGATGAAGAATCGGTCCATAAAAGATCGGCCCATCGCCTCCTCTCTTTCAAATATATCATCTGAAAGAAGTCCCGGAGAACTGCACAAGAGCCTGAGTGCGTCCTACCTTATGTTCATGTTGGCAGTAGGCGTGTGCTGGGGCTGGCTCGAGGGACAGGAACCTCGCCCTTGCCAGCATCTTCGCCTCAGGGGCCAGGGGACGACGCCGCGCTGGTCGGGAAACGATACGGGAGAAATAAGATCGGAAAAAGCGGAAAAAAATCCTGGAAGGCACGCTCACCATGCTTGACTCTCCTGGGTGAGCGTTTTCGCGGTTCTTTCATGGAATGACACCTTTTCCTCGGAGCAAGCCCTCCTGGTATCCGCTCTGACGGCGATGGTCACCACGGCTGCCGAGTTGTCAACATCCAACGGGTTTGATACTTTCTTCTGCCCAGCGGCAGCCATGCTAATTTTGTGTCCGACGCATCTTTTGTTCCAATAGCCTCCTTCAACAGCCTTCTTTCGCATCAATCTCGCAATTTAATTCAGGAGAACTCATGGACCAAGATAAGAAAAGTGGTTACCAAAACCCTCCTGACCTCAATGCTACTGAGTTCACCCGGGCACGCTGGTCCTGGGCCTGGGCCTCACTGTTGGTCACAGCTCCACACAACTTTCCGACTTCACCAGGCGAACGGCAGAGTTCTTGGCGCTCGTCGTCGCCTTCGCCGTGTACACGGTGACGAACAAGCGACAGATGGACGAGAATCGGAGACGTGCGTTGGAGAGAGGAAACAGTTTCGTCGGCATGATCATGTGCGTGAGCGGGATGAGCATGATCCTCCTGACAGTCCTGTCAGGCAGAGAAGACAAAGGGAATGTCGTTCCTGCGCTGCGATCGCGATTCTCGGCGCGGCCACCAACATATTCTTCTGGCGCCGGTATACATTTTTTTCTACAAAAAGCAAGGAAATTCCATCCTGGGCGTACAGGCGAGGTTGTTCAAAGCAAAATCAAGTGTCGACGTGTGCGTGACCATTGTGCTTTGCTGCAATACTGGTATTCCCCGACTCCAGAATTTCATCTCATCTAGACACTGTTGGCTCCGTGCTGGTGTCACTGTATATGCTCAGGAGTGGTATAAAAACGATTTTTGAACAATGTCACCGGAATAACGCCGTGGAGCGGAGCGCTTAAAATACTATTCGTCACCAAGGGAAGGTCATTCAAAACCGCCCCGAATAACTTTCAATATACTCGGAAGCGTCCGTGGCGAGGAGGACGCCAAGTTGCTGAACGCGGTCACAGGGCTGAGCCTGCTAACGCCACAGACGCGCTACTGCCCTGGTCGACTACACCGCCGCTCAGGGCAGTCTGGGGTGCGTGGTGTTTCTCGGACTGGGGGAGTTTTTCTTCCCGTGAGTCGATAGGATAGATACCATGCCAGTAGCGAGATACTCGGAGGAGTTTAAGACCCAGGTGGTGCGTGAAGTCATCGACAAGGAACGCACTCTCTCCTCGGCCGCCTTTTCGTATGACCTTGTCCCCAGACGGTAGGTAGCTGGGTCGCAAGGTACAGGAAAGAGCATGCCATCGATCAGGACCGCAAGGAAGCCTCCGAGTCGGCCGAGATCGCGAAACTGAGAGCGGAGAACAGGGACCTGCGTCAGGAGAACGAGTTCCTGAGAAAAGCAGCCGCCTTCTTCGCCAAGGAACGACCGTGACCGACCGCTACGAGCTGATCAACCGCGAAGAAGGCCATTATCCCATCTCCTCAATGTGCCGATGGTCCAGGGTATCAAAATCAGGATACTAGTCTTGGTGCGACTGACCCCAGCCACAGACAGCCACTAGGAGGGAGGAGCTAGCCATTCTGATTAAGGACGTTTTTGAGGATTCCGTTCTCCGATTGCCTGCACCCCGGTTGTCGTGGTCCCTACCTTATGTCTCCCGTTTGAGGGGTAGAGAGGGAGAACGCGACACCCACCCCACGACCGCGCGCGGCTGACGATGATGAACGGCCTCCCCCACCTGGGGAGGCTCCCGCGCAGGCGCCTCAGTAGGGTCGGCCCATGTCCGACGCCCCCGTCTCCTCCAGCGCGCACGCCCGCAAGGTGCAGATCCTCGTCTGGAGCGGCACCGCCTCGATCACCGTGGTGCAGACGCTGCTCGCCCTGATGGCGTACCTCAAGCTGGAAGGCGGCTCCACGGTCGTGCCGGGCCTGGACCGCTGGCAGGTGATGTATGCCGGACACGTCCTCATCTCCCTGACCTGTCTTCTCCTCCTCATCCCGGTTCTCAGAGGACCCCGCCTGTCGTTGTCGATCCTTATCGTCTTCCTGGGGCTCATCCCCCTGGCAGCAGGTGGCGGCTTATGTGGCTGCGACTGTTATCGGCATGCGTAAAGGGATGAAAGCGATACCGGTCGTGGTGGCTGCCATGATCATGGGCGTGGCCCTGGCTCCGTTCCTCAGTCCGAGTCGCGAAGAGGGCGCGCTGGTACTCGCTGCTACATACGCAGTGTGTATTCTCCCGATCTGCATCGTTTGCGTCATGCTGGGCGTCAACCTGCAGGCCCGCGAGGAGCTGCTGCGCTCGGTCTCCCGCGAGGCCCGCCTCATCCGCACCACGCAGGAGGCGCGCATCGCCCAGAGCCGCGCCGAGGAACGCGCCCGCATCTCCCGCGAGATGCACGACTCCCTTGCCCACCGCCTCTCCCTGGTCTCCCTCCACGCCGGCGCGCTCCAGACCCGCACCGACCTGGATCTGGGCAGTGTCCGTAAGATCGCGGGCAGCATCCATACCCTCGCCGCCGACTCCGGACGCGAGCTACGTCAGATCCTCGCCGTCCTGCACGACGACGGCTCCGCCGACGGCGCCCGCGCCACCTGGTCCGACGTCGAGGAGGTCCTCGCCCATGAACGGGAGGCCGGCCAGGAGGTCGACCTGCACCTGGCCGGGTCCTGGGTGGAGGCCTTCGAGGCCGCCGACGCCCGCAGTCGGCACGCGGTCCTGCGCACCATAGACGAGCTGTTCACCAACGCCCGTCGCCACGGGAGCCGGCGGTGTGGTTCACCTCGACTGCGAGGTCGAGGCTTCCGACGGTCCCGGCGACGACGGCGCAGCCCTCGTGGTGCGGTGCGTCAACGACTGCCCGTCCACGCCTCGGCCGACGGCGCCCGGCGGCGGCCTGGGCCTGGAGGGTCTGCGCGAGCGGCTGCGGCTTCTCGGTGGCGAGCTGCACGTCTCGCAGCGCACAAAGCAGTTCATCGTCATGGCTGCCGTCCCCGCCCGCCCCGACGTACAGTAGCCTCCCAGGTAGTTGAACAAGCAAAGGATCTGGCATGGACTCACCGCAGCGCCGTGTACGTGTTGTCATCGTTGACGACGACGCTCTCGTGCGCGCCGCCTTGCGTCTCATCCTGAGAGCGACTCCGGCGTCACGGTCCTCGGTGAGGTTCCGACGGGCGCAGCGGCTACGACGCGGCGCGCAGTCTGCGCCCGACGTCGTCCTCATGGACCTGCACATGCCCGGCACTGACGGCGTCTGGGCCCACCGCCCAGATCGCCGCCGACTGCCCTGACACCAAGGTCCTCGTGCTGACCGCCTTCGACACCGACGCGATGGTCGCTGCCGCTCTGCACGCCGGCGCCACCGGCTTCCTCCTCAGGACAGCGCCCCTGAGGTCATCTTCCGTGCCGTGCACTGCCGCTGCTGACGGTCAGCGGGCTTTCTCCGGCTCCGTCTTGGACCGGCTCGTCGAGGCGGCCGTCGAGGCCACCCGCAGCGCCGCGCCTTCCCGAGACCGTCACCGACCGGGAGCGCCAGGTCGCCCTGCTCGTGGCGCAGGGGCCTGGGTAACGGCGAGATCGCCGAGGAGCTCGTCGTCGGCGCCAGCACCGTCAAGACCCACGTCTCCGCCCTGCTGGACAGGGAGTTCGGCGTCACCAATCGGGTCCAGCTCGCCGTGGCCGTGGCCGAGTGCACCGTCGACGACGTCGCTCGCTGAACCTGCTGCCGCCGACCCGACGACACCCACTCCCGCTCAACAGACTGGGGACCTCGGACCACTCGCCAGGAGTGAGCCCGAGGCCCCCGAGTGTCCCGCACGGGTGCGGTGCTGTCCGTCAGCCCTCGGCTCCGCCGGCGGCAGCCTGTTGGGGACCGGCGTCGCAGGTGGTTCCCTCTGCCGGGACAGGTTCCGTTGACGAGGAAGTCGATCATGGCGGCGCCGGCACAGTTGTTCTGCCGGAGGCGCCATGACCGTAGCCCTCGACGGTGAGCAGGTGGCGTTGTCCAGCTGGTCGGCGAGGCTCTGGGCCCAGGGTAGAGCGTTCGGGAGTCTCCTGTGGTTCCGATGACGAGGATCTGGGTCAGATCCCTTGGCATGGGTCTCCTGGGGTGGGTCTGTCCCCGAGTGTCCCCAGCCGCGGCAGTAGGCCTCCATGGCGTTCGAGGTGCCGCCGAAAGGGGTAGCTCTTTTTCTCGGCGGCTGCCTGCGCGTCCCAGTCGGAGGCGGTGCCGCCCGTGTCCAGGGTAGTCGTTGCAGATGACCGCGCCGAACATGACCTCGCTGTTGGCGCTGCTGACCGCCTCCTCGACGGGTCGTATTCGGCGACAGGCTCGGGCACCCTCTGCTTCGCTTTTCTGCCATGAGGTGCCGTCGCGCTCGTTCATCGCCGGGTGTGAGCATGGCGGTCAGTGCGTCCCAGTCCGGCTGCTCGACGGCGTAGCTGCTGGATGATGGCGGTGGCGTCTTTCGTGTTGACGGTGACGTCGGAGTCCCGGGGCGGTGAGGGGTGTCTTGTCCAGGCCGTCGACGAAGGTCGTCAGCTGGGCGATCGCCTCGTCCGTGGAGCCGGTCAGGGGGCAGCCATTCTGAGTCTGGCAGTGTTCGACGTACTGCCGCAGGGCACCTTCCGCGAAGCTACTGCTCGGCGTCGCTGTCGGTCCGGTGCCGTCGACGGGTCCATGGCCGCGTGTCAGGGACGACGCGTCCGACGTGGCCGGGAAGAGGTCGGCGTAGATGGCTCCGATACGGGTGCCGTAGGAGAGTGCCCAGGTAGTTCAGCTTCGTGTTGCCGTTGGTGGCGCGCAGGATGTCAGGTCGCGGGCGACGTCGCGGGTGCCGACGTGGTCGAGCAGCTCGGGGACCTGCGAGTGCTGGGCGCATCTGGCGGCGTTGGCCGCGCCCCTGGTCGATCTTGTCCTGGGCCGGAACGTTCTTGGAGGTGACGCCCTTTGAGCGGGCTTCATCGGGCCAGTGCTGCCGTCGTCAGGGACTCGTCAGGGACTGCTTGATCTCGTCGTCGGTCCAGCAGGTGATCGGGGTGGACTGCCCGACGCCGCGAGGATCGAATCCGATGATGTCGTAAGCGCCGCGAAGTTTCCTCGGGACATAGCGGGCCAGGTCCTTCACCGTCTCAATGCCGCTGGCGCTGGGGCCTCCTGGGTTGGTGAACAGGGAGCCGTGCTCAGCGTTGCCGTCGGAGGCGGGGAGCTTCTTCAGGGCGATCGTGATGGTGCGGCCGTCCGGGTGCTCGTAGTCCAGGGGACGGTGACCGTCCCGCATTTGGAAAGGGCGCCGTCCGAGCAGTCCTGCCAGTCGATGCTCTGGCTGTAAGTTCTCCAGCCCTCGGGGAATGTCGCTCTGGGAACCGTCGCTGGAACCGCCGGGGCTGCCGGTGGAGTGCTGGAGCCGCTGGGGAACCGCTGGCAGGGGGCGGTGGAGTGAGGCGGATAGTGGGTGGTGTGGTGCTGGCGGCGGAGGCCTGTGGTTGGCAGGCCGTCAGGGGCGGTCGACAGCATCAGTGCTGCCAGGACCGCGCCCGCCTTCCGCGGTGAAGGGTATCGGTTTCATGGAGCTTGCTACTCGCGCGGGGGCTGGAACGTCTTCGGTCTCTACCTGCCGCGGGCAGAGGTGGCCGCAGGCGGCGCGATGCCTCGTGTCGACTCATTCCCGCTGGTAGGTTTCGCCCGGGCTGCGCCCCGCGGCGCCCGGACACTTGCGACGTTAAAGGCGCGGCGGTGTCGGTTTCCTCGACCATCAGGGGAGGGGATCTTGGAGGCGCCGGTTTGCGGCCCCAGGTGAGATGATTGACCTCCCGGAGAAAAGCGGACGAGGTCCGTTTTCGTCCTCCGGGAGGATTGACGCGATCCATACCTTTCGGCACGCGGCAGGCCATGGCCGTACGGTGGGCGTGCTCGCGGCTGCGCGTCCCTAGGCCGTCGCGGTGGCCGGACCTGCAGCGCTGTCGAGAGCGGCGTCAGGTCTGCTGCTGGTCCGCGCGGTGGTGCGCTGGGTGCGTCGGGAACCGGCCTGCAGAGCACGAGTGCCAGCGGCGCCACCGGCACGATCGCGAAGAACACGGTCACCACACCGCGCTGAGGCTGAGCATCTCGTGGATGAGCAGGATCGTGGGTGCGAAGATCACCACGCTGATAAAGGCCGCCAGGGCTGACCACTGGCCGCATCCGCTGTGGCGCCAGGGCGGTCGCGCCAGGGCGAGCGTGGGAGAACCAGGACGTAGGCAGCGCGCAGGCAGCACCTGCGAGCGGCACGCAGGCGGCCGCCAGCAGGGCAGCACCGCGGCGACGGCCTCCTGCCCGAGCCCCTCGCTTCAGCGCCGCACCACGAAGTGCACCGTGAGCCCAACCCCGATGAGGGCCCCGCCGGCGAACATCCACGGCAGTAGCGGGTTCGGTCCGAGTCCGCTCTCCGGCGCCCACTTCATCGCCATGGCCCCGAGCTGCACCAGCCCCGCCGCGGCGGAGGCGAGTGCGGATCGCCAGTCGAGCCCCAGATGCTCCCCAGGACCCGCTTCAGCGCAGCGACCGTGCCGCACTGCAGCGATGCGCGAGCGCGGCGATGACGGCCAGGCACCCCAGCCCCGTCCCGACCGCCGCCGGGTAGCGCACCGTCAGTCCCCGCCACAGCTGGAAGAAGTGGAGGTCACCGTTAGCCGTCAGCGTGGGGGCATGCCCTCGAGGCCCAGGCCGCGTGAGGCCGAGGGACTTGGTCGCCGTAGTGCTGGAGGGTCGAGTGGTTGACGTAGCGTGGGGCGTCGGTGGCGTGGTGGTAGTGGTCGGCTCTCCGATCGCCGCGATGTTGAGCACCGTGAAGCCCTCGGGGATGACGGTCGTCATGTCGGTGCCGTTGGGCATGCGCGCACAGCGAGGGAGCAGCGAGCTGCTCACGGGCTGCTTCACGTGGTTGAGGAAGTAGCCGGCGACGGCGCTGTTGTTCGGGAGGTCTCGAACATGAATGCCGGGCCGCTCATGCCCCGCGCCTCGAGGTTGAGGACGAGGTCGACGTTCTCGTAGTCGGCGCGGTGGTGGCGCATCTCGTTGCGGGCGCCGATGAAGCCAATCTCCTCGCCGTCGGTGATGACGATCTTCAGCGAGTTCTCCGGCTGGCGCCCCTCGGCCTTTGAGGCCCGGAGCGTCTCGACGATGGCGGCCACGCCGTAGCCGTCGTCAACGGCCCTGTGGAGGTCCCGGAGGTGTGGTGTGCCTACCGTTCTCGTCCGCCTCGACCGTGGCCGAGTCGTGAGTGGGCCATGAGCGCCATGGTGTGCTCTCGGACTTCCCCGGCACGTCGACGACGATCGTGTCGGCCGCGCGCGTCCTGACCGCCGCCTGCTGCTCGGCGGACAGCATGTCGAGGTCTTCTCGTCCACCAGCCGCTGAAATCGAATAGCGGGTCGGGTGCACGTCGGTGGTGCTAGTCAGGTCGGCGAACATGCCGATGACGTCGTCGCGCGCCTGGTCGTGCGCTCTCGGCTGAGGACGCTATGGGGCTCATCGGCGAGGCGGTTGATGGAGGCCATGGCGCGCGGCGGAGAACGTGGTCGGGTCAGCGGTGGTCGGTGCGGGGAGGGCAGGATGAGGACGCTCAGACCCGCCACCAGCCCCAGCAGGGCGAGCGATCAGGGCCAGTAGGCGCCGGGCGAGACCGGGTGGAGAAACGTTGATGAGTCATGGTGGCGGCTCGCCGAGGATGTGAATCGGTGGTGATGGGGATAGGAGGCCGGCGCCGCGTTCGTACCTTCCGGCTCGACTTCGGTGGGTCAGGGGCTCGAAGGCACGGCGCGGGGTACGAACGGTGCCGCCTGTCAGTTCCCGGTTCCGCCAGTCGGTGGCGGCCGGGCTCTGCGGCGCAGGTGGTTCCCTCTGCTGGGATGGTCCGTTGACGAGGGAAGTCAGTCATGGCCGCGGTGGCGCAGGCGTTCCTGCGAGTGATGTGACCGGGACCCTCGACGGTGAGCAGGTGAGCGCTGTCCAGCTGGTCGGTGAGTTCTGGGCCCAGGGTAGAGGTCCGGGGAGTCATGGTGAGCCCGACGACGAGAATCGGGTCAGGAGCCCTCGGCGTGGGTCTCCTGGGGTGGGTCTGCCTCGGTGTCCCCAGCCACGGCAGTAGGCCTCCATGCCATTCGAGGTACCGCCGCGAAGAAGGGTAGGCCTTCTTCTCGGCGACCGACTGCGCGTCCCCAGTCGGCGACGGTCTCAGCCGTCTCCGGGTAGTCGTTGCAGATGACAGCGGCAGCCATGAACAGATTGTTGGCCTGCGACGGCTCGTCAGCGGTCGTCGGCAGCTGGGCGCGAGCGCGCTCTGCTTAGCCTTCACCATGAGGGTACCGTCGTGGTTGCTCATGGCCGGGGTGAGCATGGCGGTCAGTGCCTCCCAGTCCGGTTTCTCGATGGTGTAGTCCCGGATGATGGTGGTGGCCTCCTGCGCGTTGACGGTGACATTGGAGCCCGGGGCGGTGAGGTTCTTGTCCAGGCCGTCCACGAAGGTCTTCAGTTGGGCGATCGCCTCGTCCGTGGAGCCGGTCAGGGGGCAGCTATCTTGAGTCTGGCAGTGCTCGACGTACTGGCGCAGGACGCCTCTTGAAGGCCGTGGTCTCGGCCTCGCTCGTCGGCCCAGTGCTCGCGACGGGTCCATGGCCCCGTCCAGACGGTGCGTCCGACGTGGCCTGGGAAGAGGTCGGCGTAGATGGCTCCGATACGGGTCCCGAGGAGGTGCCCAGGTAGTTCAGCTTCGTGTTGCCGTTCGTAGCGCGCAGGATGTCCAGGTCGCGGGCCACATTGCGGGTGTCCGACGTGGTCCGAGCAGCTCGGGAGCCTCCGAGTGCTGAGGTGCAGGCGGCGGCGTCGGCCGCGCCCCGGTTGATTTTCTCCTGTGCTGAGACGTATGTGGAGGAGGCCGTGTCGATAGACGCAAGGTCTGAGAGCTTGCCGTTCTGGGCGTCGGTGAGGACCTGGTGGATGTCCTCACCGGTCCAGCAGGTGATCGGGGTGGACTCGCCCACGCCGCGAGGATCGAAAGCCGACGACGTCGTAGTGGCCCGGAGCTCCTGGGGCAGGGCGTGACCAGGGTCTCCAGAGTCTAGATAGCCGCTGGCGCCGGGGCCGCCGGGATTGATGAACAGGAGCCGTGCTCGGCGTCGGAGTCGGAGGCGGGAGCTTCTTCAGGGCGATCGTGATGGTGCGGCCATGCCGTTGCTCGTGTCCAGGGGACGGTGACCGTTCCGCACTGGAAAGGGACGAGTGCCGTCCGAGCAGTCCTGCCAGTCGATGCTCTGCTGTAGAAGCTCTCCAGTCCTTGCGGGGACGCTGGTCTGGGATGTGGAGGCGCCGGTGGTGCTGGCAGTGGATCCACCAGTGGAGCCCGTCACGAGATTCTCCGGCTGCGGTGCTGGTCTGGTCGGTGGGCGCTGGCACGGATGTGAGGGTTGCGGCGCCGGCGGCGGAGATCCGCGGCTGGCACGCCGCCAGGGTTGCCGACAGCATCAGTGCTGCCAGGGCCGCGCCCGCCTTCCGCGCGGTGAGGGTGTCGGTCTCATAGGACTTCTGCTCCTTGGTGTGTCGAGGTCGTGGTGGGGGCTGTCTGCCTCGTCCGGGCTTGTGCTCCCGCGCAGCGCCCGGACCTCTGTGACGCTCAAAAGCTGAGGCGGCACCGGTTTCGTCGGCCGCCGGGGCGGACTCGGCTGGCCTCTCGGAGGAGGTGGATGTCGTCGTCCTCCCCAGGTGGTCGCCGCGTTCGTACTTTCCGGCTCAGGGGTTGGGGGCAAGGCCCCGAAGGCGCGGTGCAGGGTACGAACGCGGCACCAGGCGTGGGTGCTCAGGCCTTGGGCCAGCCGACGATCAGGCAGAGGGCAACGAAGGCGAGAGTCAGCCCCACCTGCATCCAGCCGAGCCAGGCCCTGCGACGCGGCAGAGTGGGCTAGATCCGGCACAGCGTGATGCCCCGGACGATGCCGTACTGCCGGGCAGTGCCGCCACCGCCAGGATCCAGGTCGGCAGGGACGTCCCAGGGGCCCGCTGGCGGCGGCTGCTGCCAGGCAGGCGAGGAGTGCGGTCACGCGGCAGGCCACCGCCATGACGACTGGGTGCGCTCGCCGCCGGGCGGCCGTGTACAGGCCCATGACGAGTGCCAGGATGGTGAAGGCCCCGAGGATCGCGGTCTGGGGCAGTGTGTTGGCGGTCATCGGTATGCGCGCCGTCGAGATCTTCTGGCCGTCGGTCAGGAGCGCCGTGGCGAGCGCGGAGGCGGTCCCATCCGTGTTCTGGTCGGTGTGAACCATGACGGCCTTGCCCGACTCCTTGTCGATGGCCAGGTGCGTCATCGTACTCCATCGTGGTGCCGCCGTGGTTGATGATCGTGTGCCCGTCGACGACGTCGGTGTACCAGGTGTAGCCGATCTTCTCTCCCGGCAGCTTGATTCCGTCCATGACCTCGGCCGGCCACCGCGGCTCCTGGGGGCTGTCACCTCGGGGGCTGTGCCGGTGGGACCGCCTGGGCGTAGTGGGTCATGTCCTCCGGGTGCTCCACACGCCGGCGCCGGCCGGGTTGAAGCCAGAACCGCTGACCGACTGGCCTCGGCGCCCGTTGGCCTGGACGCCGTGGATGGCGCCGTCGGGAATGTCCGCCTGGCCGGAGGTGAGGGTCGTGTCTTCATGCCCAGGGGCGTGAAGAGCCGCTCCGTGATGTAGGACTTCCAGGACCTCGGCCCGGAGGCACGGGTGAGCGCCTCACCCAGCAGCGAGATGCCCAGGTTGGAGTAGGCGAACTCGCCGCGCTTGCCCATCGTGGTGGCGCGGGCGCTGTCGATGAGCTGGTCGGTGCTGTCGGTGAAGGGGTTGAGCCCCAGGATGTTTGCTCGCAGCACCCACCTGCTCTCATCCTGCGTGGGGATGCTTGGGAGACCGGAGCGGTGCGAGGCGACCTCCTCCAGGGTGGCTTCGCCCGCCGGGGTGCCGGCGAGCTCGGGCAGGTGGGTGGACAGCGGGTCGCTGGCCTTGACCTCGCCACGCGCGATGGCATCGGCCAGGAGCTGGCCGGTGAAGGTCTTGGTGATCGAGCCGATCTCCATGGGAGTGGTGGACGTGTACTGCTGGCCGGAGGCGGCGGTGCCGATGCCGGCGTGGCGGGCGTCCCTCGGCGGTGATGACGGAGACGTGGATGCCGCGGGCCTGGTAGTCGTCAGGGCAGAAGACCGATGACCTGCTTGGCCAGGTCCTTGTCGCCGGTGATGGAGGAGGTGTCGGCCTTCGGTGCGTGCGGCCCGGCGGCGAACACCACCAGAGCCAGGCAGGCCGCCAGGATCGCGCAGGCCCAGCGGGGGAGGAGGCTGCGTGACGGCCGGATGGGAGATGTGGGCCTGGCCTGCGGTGATGGCGGCTGGGGACGGGGAATTGGAGAGGTTGCGGTGCTCATGGGACCAGGCTGTCCTGGCGCTCTCACCGGGACGATCCAGCCAGCCAGTCAACTCATGTCGGGCCAGCCCGACAAAAGAATGTCGGCCGTCGAGAAGGTCGGGGCGTCTACCCGCAATGCGGGTAGGCAATCTCCGAGTCGGGCGAGTGTGGTGACTCGTGATGCCGGTGAGCGCTCCTCGAGGAGCCCTTACCGGCCGAGAGGCCCGAGATACTCCTGGCGAACGATCGCGGCTCGGGGTGATCCTGCCCCGTCTTTCGCGCGACGCCTTGCGTCCGGGGCCACAGTCTGATGGCTGCGACGGTTGTCCACAGGGCTCCGGCAAGGTGTTGCGTCCATTCCGCCGGTGAGCGGCAATGGGCTCCATGAACGCCATGGACGCTGATCTTTCTCACCGTTGTTCGTGGCTGCTATGGCGCAGTGCGCATTCGGGATCTTGAGTTGACTCGCACCCAGCGCCGTCATGTCGCCTCGCTTGTGAGAACCGGTGAGCTCATCGCCCATGAGCACGGTGTCGTCAGTCTTCCAGGTGCTGAACGTGCCGTCGTTCTGGCTCGCATTCACGGTGGGCTCCTCGCCGCCAGGCAGCCATGCGCTACTACGATCTTCCGTTTGCAGAAGGATCTGAGCAGGTTCACCTCGTGGTTTCGGACAGCGGACGATTCGCAGCCGTGGGACGTGAGGTTATCCATGTCGATCGGAGCCAGGGCTCAGCATCTCCGACTCTGTTTTCCCCGTACAGGCACTTCCTGAGGCTCTGGCGCGTCTTTCTGCGCTGTCACCTCCAGGACGACTCCCACTCATCGCTCTCGATGCGGCACTTCACAACGAGCGCGTCACTGCCGAGCAGATTCGCAATCTGCTTCGCGGCCCCGGCTCGGCTCGGGCGCTTGCACGACTCGATCGCGCCAGCGACCGGGCTCGTTCCCCGTTGGAGACGCTGGCGCGAATGGACCTCGAGGCTGCAGGACTGAGCTTCGAGGACGGGGTGGAGATTGAGGGCGTCGGCGAGGTGGACCCTGGTGGTCGAGGGATGGGTGGTCGTAGAACTGGACGGCTACACCTACCACTGCGACAAGTACCAGTTCGGCCTCGACCGTTGGCGCGACCGCCGGCTTGTTGCCCGTGGCTTCCTGCCGCTGCGCTTCACGAGGAAGGATGTCTACGCGCATCAGGTCGTTCCGGATGTGCTGAAGGCCGTGGAGTGCTGGGGAGTGTCCAAATCTGCCACAAAGGCTGCTGTGAGTCTCGGATAGAAAATACAGAACCGCGCAATTCTGCGGTTCCTGCTGCTCAGTGAACGGCGCCTGAACCTCTTTGTGGCAGATCTGGACACAGAGCCCCTCAAGGAGGTCATCGGCTGCTCTGGTGACGGCTCCTCAGCGAGAGTGACGGGGCGTCCAGGGTGATGATGTTGGAGTGAATCCTCAGTAGGTCAGATGACATCAGTATCGATAGTCATGACAGGTCAATCGGGTTGTCCGGGGAGCGGTCTCGTGCTGGGTCGAGGTCCACGCCGACGATCTCGTCCCTGATTGACGTGAGTAAGGAGCCCAGTCGTGGCTTGTGGCCCTGAGCCGCTGCATTGCCAGGATGCGGCGTATTTCTGCCTCCGTGCTGCGGCCGTGCAGCTGGGCACAGGCCTTGAGGTCCTGGTGTGTTGTTTCGGGCAGGTTGCGAACGACAGCACTGGGCACAGCCTCTACCTGGATTTCGTTGGCAGAAAATGATGTCGCCGAGATCGACCGTGGTCGCCCCTCGGCGGCCCGGCTCACTCAGACCCCGATGACGTTCCACCAAATCGGCCCCGGCCACGAGCCAGATGGCCATGCACGACGCCCAAGACGAGCCCCGTCCTCCACCACGCCCCGAGTTCGACGTATCCGGACCCGAAGTACAGCGGCGCCGGCCCGTTGCCGTAGTGGGTAAGGCACCCCATGAGGGTCGGGATCGCGCCCAGCAGCACGGTCAGCGGAACGCCGGGCAGCCCCAGCGCCAGCCCCACCCCGAGGAACACCGAGAACATTGACGCCGTGTGTGCCGTCCCTGAGGCGAACAGGTAGTGGGTCAGCGCGTACACACCCGTCAGAGCAGCGAAGGCGGTGATCGTCCCCAACCCGCCCATCATGCCGCGCCTACGTGCTCGCCCAGCCAACCGATGAAACCGAGGTCGTTGAGCGCGGTGCCCATCATGACGAGGGCCGCGAACCAGGTGAGTGTGTCCCAGGCCGACTTCTCCGCCTTCATCTGCTCCCACGTGAGCGCCCCTGTCAGCAGCAGCGCCCCCAGCCCGAGCAGTGCCACCGTGGTCGCGCTCATAAACGAGTCGCCAATGACCCACAGGACGATCATGCACACGAAGACCGCGAGCGTCGTCCACTCGTGAGCCGTCACCGGCCCGAGCCGCCGCAGCTCGCGTGAGGCCATCGCGGAGGCGTCGGGCGTGCGCCGAATCTCCGGCCGGTTGAGCCGGTAGATGACCAGCGGGACGGCGATGACCCCGATCAGCCCCGGAACCACCGAGGCCATGAGCCATCCCGGCCAGCTGACCTGGACCCCGGCCACGGCCGCCAGCCGAGAGGCCATGGCGTTCGGTGCGGCTCCGGTGAAGAAGATGACCGAGACCGCCAGGTTGAGGTTGTAGGTCGTCAGCGCCAGGTAGGACCCGAGGCGCCGGTGGGTCTCCGGCCTGCCCGGCTCGGACCCGAACGCCCTGGCCACGCTCATCGTGACCGGGTACACGTAGCCCGAGCGCGCGGTGTTGGACGGGATCGCCGGGGAGGTGAGCAGATCGGCGAGCCCCAACCCGTAGGCGAGCCCGATGGTCGACCGGCCGAAGACCTTGACGAACAGATAGGCCAGCCGCTCACCGAGCCCAGAGGCGATGACGGCTCGCGCCGCGAAGAAGGCTGAGACGATCAACCAGATCGTTGAGTTCGAGAACCCCGACAGGGCCTGCGAGATCCTGTCCCCGGCGTCGCCGTCGGGCGCGACGACCCCGGTGGCCGCGCACAGCGCCATCGCTATGACGGACAGCGCGCCCATCGGCGCCGCCTTGCCGATGATGCCGACGATCGTCGCCAGGAAGATCGCGAAGAGGTGCCAGGCGGCGGGCTCCAGCCCCGAAGGCGTCGGGATGAACCAGGTGATCAGGCCGACGACGAGGCACGGCCAACGCCAGCGGTCGGGTTTCCCGCCCCAGTCCCGGGCGTTTGTCGGCCGACGACGTCGATGGCCCTCCCGCCTCCGGGCTGCCTTCGCCCGCGGGCTTGCGGGCGTCGAGGGTGGGCGTCGGCCCCGACGCCGCCTCGGTTGTCCTCTCCCCGCTGTTGCCGGGGCTGCGGCCGCCCCCTCCTCCGTCGCTTCTGTCCGGCGCGACGGTACCGGCGTCCGCGCTGCTCATTTGATGTACCGGACCTTCTGCTCCAGAGCGGCCAGCGCCCGCTCCTTGCGCTCGTTGTAGACGACCTTCTGCTGCTCGAAGAGGTTGTTGCCCTCGGCGTCGATCGAGACGATGAGCGGTCCGAACTGCTTGACCCGGAAGATCCACAGGGTCTCGGGCATACCCAGCTCGCGCCAGTAGCCGCCCTCCACCTCCTCGACCTCGGTGGCCGCGATGACGGCATTACCGGCGGGGAAGACGCAGTGCAGGGCGCCGTAGGTCCGGCAGCCGGCCTCGGTTTCCCGGCCCCATGCCGCCCCTTTGCCGACGATGAGGCGCACCCCGTCCGCCGGATGAACTCCTCCTCGAACTTCTCCATGCGCATTGAGGTGGTCGGCCCCACCGAGACGACCTCGAACCGGCCGGCCTCCTCGTCGATGACCCGGATGATCGGGCCGGCGTGGAGGATGGCCCCCTCGCGGATGTCGACGGGCAGCTCGCGACCGAGCTCGATGAGCCGTCGGTGCGCGACGTCGCGGCAGGTGACGATGTGCCCGTCCAGGAAGATGACGTCGCCGACCCCTGATGCCCTCAAGATCCTCGCGCTTGATCGGCGTCGTCAGCGTGATGTGGCGGCCGGCTCTGACGGTGGTCTCGGGAGGGTCTCGTTCGTGGTGCTCACAGCTCGACTCCCTTGTGCGTGATGAGCTCGTAGCTCAGGTCCTTGTCGAAATGGATGGTGCCGCGCCGGTGCGACCAGCAGCCGGTGTTGACCGCGACGGAGAGCACCGAGGATGGCGCGCCGAGTTCTCGATGTTGACGCCCATCGTCGAGCCGCTCCCCACCCAGGCCCTGGGGACCGAGCCCGATGGAGTCGATGGCCTCCTGGAGATCGTCCTCGAGCTGGGCCACCTTCGGGTTGGAGGCGTGGGAACCGACCGGACGCATGAGCGCCAGCTGGACATGTAGCTGGCTGCGTCGATCGATGAGCCGATGCCCACGCCCACGAGCAGCGGCGGGCAGGCGTTGAGGCCGTAGGAGGTCATGACGTCCAGGACGAACCGCATAGCCGCCCTCGTAGCCCTCGCCCGGCATGAGGGTCTTGCCCTGGCCGGGCAGGGCAGCCGCCGCCGGCCAGGTAGACGTGCAGCGTGAGGTCATCTCGGCCCTCGGCGACGTCCCAGTAGATCCACGGTGACTTCGAGCCGACGTTGGTTCCGGTGTTGAACTCGTCGAAGGTCTCCACGGTGTTGTGCCGCAGCGGCGCGATCCTCGTGGCCTCGGCGATGGAGGCCTTGAGCGCCCTCGGACAGTCCGTCGGTGTGGGGAAGTGGCTGCCGACGGTGGCGAAGATCTGGACCAGCCCGGTGTCCCTGGCACGAGGGCCGCTTGAGTTTCTCGGCCAGCTCCTGGTTGCGCCGCATGGTCTGGTAGATCATCGTCGCCATCGGGTGGTCTCTGCCTCGGCCAGCGCCTTGAGGCGGGAGGTGACGTCGTCAGGGCAGACGTCTGCTGACCAGTGAGGTGAAACGGGCGACGACGTCGGTGAGCCGGGACAGCCGGCTGCGGGCGTCCACGGTTGCGATCGTGCTGAGGCTGTCTGCGGTGGTGGTCGTGGTGGTCACGATGGTTCCTCCTTCGGTATCGGACCGATCCGTCCCCAAGCACCACTGTCCCGTGACGGCGCGTCAGAATCTTTCCGTTCCATCAGGAGGGCGGCCGGGCCGCAGGTCCCACTCCGGCTGGTTGCCCGGGTTCGACGACGTTTCCGGCGGCCGGCAAGACCTGAGATTCGCCCATCCCGTTTCGCGGCGCGGCGCGCGTCATGGTGCGTGGCGTGCGTGCCGGGGGAGCCGTCGGGAAGCTGGGCGTGCGTCGTCGACCTACAGATTCACCCGGCTGGGAACCGCGCCGCTGGTGCTCGGAAGGTGACCGCTGCTACCGGGTCTGGCCGGCGAGCTCCTCCAGGTGCGCCGACAGGGTGCGGGCCAGTTCAAGGGCCTCGTCCATGGGGGACAGTCGGGCCAGGCGCGACGCAGTCTCGCAGGGTCCCTCGTTCGCATCGTCGGCCACGGAGGGCAGGCTCGCCCAGTGGCGTAGGATCTGCGTGACCTCGGCGTTCGTGCGCGAGATGTAGCTCCGGTGGAAGACCGAGTCAGCCTCGCGCGTGTCCTCGGTGAGCAGCCGTCGGTAGAGTCGACGGCGTGCGTCCGAAGGTACGTCGGAACGCCGTGTTGAAGGCCTTGACGTCTGGAAATCCGTTGTGGAGGGCGACCTCGGCGATGAGGTGGTCGGTCTCGCCCAGCCTGCGCGTGGCCTGGCGCAGCCGTACGCGCGTGAGGTACTCGGAGAAGGTCATGCCCACGTGCTGAGGGAAGAGCTGGGAGAGGTAGCCCGGGCTGAAGCCCGAGTGCTGGGCGAGCAGTTCGAGCGTGATGCGCTCGCGGAAGCTTTGGTCCACGTAGGCCACCGCGCGGCGCAGGGCCTGGTGGCTCTCGATGGCGGTGGGCAGGTCGGTGGCCGGCTCCCGGGAGGGCTCTGGTGGGGAAGTGGTCGAAGAGGGTGGCGACAACGCTCAGCAGCCCGGCCTCCCAGGCGGCCTTACCTCCGGGTCCGGGGCGGTCGCTGGCGAGCATCATTCGTGCCAGCAGCGTACGCAGTCGCGCGAAGCCGGGCTGGTCGCGAGTGCTCCCGGCGGAGCGGCAGCTGAAACGGGGGACGGAGCCGTCCTGCGTGAAGCCGGCCAGGTATCCGGCGTCGATATGCAGCAGTAGCACGGTTGTGTGTGGCTGCGTGGCAAGGGTGGCGTGCCCGTCATTGGAGTTGATGACCATGACGTCGCCGGGCTCGCAGCGCTCCACCCGGCCGTCCGCGCACACTCCATCCCGCCGGTGACGACGACGAGGATTTCCAGGGCCGGGTGCCAGTTGTAGTGGTGGAGCCGATCCCGTAGACGTACTGGCGAGCCTTGAGGCCGCGCGCTTCGCCCCGGTGCTCGTAGTAGAGCTCTCCGTTCACGTGGCGGCTCGCGGTGGCGTCCATGGAAACCATCGTAAAGGCGGCGAGGATCTGATGTGCCGTCGTGAATGGCGTAGTCCCCAACACGCCGGGCAGGGAGTGATCTGGACCTCATATGTGCTCTCCGAGCGGTCCTGCCGGCTCGCGTTCCAGCTTTCGACGGCATCCGCGAGATCGCGCGGAAGGCGTCACCTATCGGGACGAAAAGTCCCTCACCTCTATCGCAAGATGTTGTGGTTGAGATACAATTAAGACACAAGATGATGTGTCTCATCGATGTGATTTGGGAGTATGGTCGGCACCGGTGCCGCCGACCGGTTGGCTCCCAACAGGCAGTGCTCAGTCACTGACGGCACCCAGAGGACCGGCCTCATCGACGCTCGACAAGGCCGTGAACAGGAACGAGAAGGACCATCGGAGAGACCCGTGCTCGAGAAGAACCCTTGCCTCCACCGCCCCCGCAGCTGACGGCTCGGCGCAGCCGTCGGCCGCCACGCCCGACGCCACCACCGACCCGCACCTGGTGGCCCCCGGCTCGGCCGACTCCGCCGTCGCCCGCGGCGAGCGCCCCACCGTGGACGCCATCGCCACCATCACCGAGTACCTGGACCGCTCCGACTGGCGCGTCAACGCCAACGCCAACCAGGGCTACTCGCTGGGCGGGATGATGCTCAACACCTCCGGCAAGGTCGTCGCCAACTACTGGCTCAGCCAGGTCTACCCGGCGGTCGCCGGCCAGGCCCACCGCAACGCGGACCTCCACATCCACGACCTGGACATGTTCGCCGGCTACTGCGCCGGCTGGTCCCTCAAGGACCTCCTCCAGCAGGGCTTCAACGGCGTCCCCGGCGCCATCGCCGCCGGCCCCGCCAAGCACTTCTCCTCCGCCGTCGGGCAGATCGTCAACTTCCTGGGCACCCTCCAGAACGAGTGGGCCGGCGCCCAGGCCTTCTCCTCCTTCGACACCTACATGGCGCCCTTCGTCCGGCTGGACGACATGACCTACGAGCAGGTCAAGCAGTGCATGCAGGAGCTCATCTTCAACCTCAACGTCCCCTCGCGCTGGGGCACCCAGACGCCCTTCACCAACCTCACCTTCGACTGGACCTGCCCCGCGGACCTGGCCGACGAGCACCCCCTCATCGGCGACGACGTCTGCGACTTCGCCTACGGCGACCTCCAGGCGGAGATGGACCTCATCAACCGCGCCTTCATGGAGGTCATGACCGAGGGCGACGCCGAGGGGCCGCGTCTTCACCTTCCCCATCCCCACCTACAACATCACCCGTGACTTCGACTGGGACGCCCCCAACACCGATCTCCTGTTCACCATGACCGCGAAGTACGGCCTGCCCTACTTCCAGAACTTCATCAACTCCGAGCTCGACCCCGGCATGATCCGCTCCATGTGCTGCCGTCTCCAGCTCGACCTGCGCGAGCTGCTCAAGCGCGGCAACGGCCTGTTCGGCTCGGCCGAGCAGACCGGGTCGGTCGGCGTCGTCACCATCAACATGGCCCGGCTCGGCTACCTCTACGCCGACGACGAGGCCGCCCTGACCTCCCGGCTCGACGAGCTGCTCGAGATCGGCCGCGACACCCTCGAGCTCAAGCGCACCGTCATCCAGCACCACATCGACGCCGGCCTGTTCCCCTTCACCAAGCGGTACCTCGGGCACCCTGGACAACCACTTCTCCACCCTGGGCGTCAACGGCATGAACGAGATGGTCCGCAACTTCACCCACGACGCCTACGACCTGACCGACCCGCGCGGCCACGCCATGTGCGTGCGCCTCCTGGACCACGTGCGGGACAAGATGGTCGAGTTCCAGGAGGCCACCGGCCACCTCTACAACCTCGAGGCCACGCCGGCCGAGGGCACCACCTACCGCTTCGCCAAGGAGGACCGCAAGCGTTACCCCGGCATCCTCCAGGCCGGCACGGAGACCAACCCCTACTACACGAACTCCTCCCAGGTCCCCGTGGGCTACACCGACGACCCCTTCGAGGCCCAGGAGATGCAGGAGGAGCTCCAGATCAAGTACACGGGTGGCACCGTCCTGCACCTGTACATGAACGAGCGGATCTCCTCGGCCGCCGCCTGCAAGGAGCTCGTGCGCCGCTCCCTGACCGCCTTCCGCACGCCCTACATCACCATCACGCCGACCTTCTCCATCTGCCCGGTTCACGGATACCTCGTGGGCGAGCACCTGACCTGCGACAAGTGCGCCGAGCTCCACCCGGAGGCCGAGCCGGTCGAGTGCGAGGTGTGGACCCGCGTCATGGGCTACTTCCGTCCGGTGCGCTCGTTCAACATCGGCAAGAAGGGCGAGTACATGGAGCGGCAGATGTTCACCGAGGTCGCCGCCGGCGGCCACGGCCCGGCCGTCTCGCGCCTGAGCGCGGTCAGCGCCTGAGGATCCGCCGGGTCGTCGGGCGCCGTCGGATGATCCGGCGACGGCGCCCCGACGACCCGGTGCCATGACGACAAGACGCGAGAGGAGCAGCCGTGACCTCCCTGCCGAGAGGCTCGCAGGCCTCCCCACCCGTTCCGGCGGCGGGGGAGAGCCCCGACCACCGCCCGGCTGACGACCTGGTGATTGCCGGGCTCGTCCCCATGAGCACGGTCGACTGGCCCGACCACCTGACCGCGACCGTCTTCCTGCAGGGCTGCCCCTGGAACTGCTTCTACTGCCACAACCAGGCCCTCATCCCCGCCCGCACGCCCGGCCAGGTGGCGTGGGAAGAGGTGCGCGCCCTGCTGCGCCGCCGGAGGGGGCTGCTCGACGGCGTCGTCCTCACCGGCGGCGAGGCGCTGCGCCAGGACGCCCTGGCCGACGCCGCCCGCGAGGTCATCGACATGGGCTTCCAGTGGGTCTGCACACGGCCGGACCCTATCCGCGACGGCTTCGGGACATGATCGAGGCCGGGCTCGTCGACTGGGTGGGGCTGGACATCAAGGCGCTGCCCGAGCACTACGGGCAGGTGGTCGGCCGGGCGAACGCGGCCACGAAGGCCTGGGAGAGCCTGGAGGTGCTCATCGAGGCGGCCGGCCACGGCGGCCCGGACTTCGAGGTGCGCACCACCGTGGTGCCCGGGGACGTGACGGCCGACGACGCCGTCGAGGTGGCCCGGCGGGTGCACGCGGCGGGGGCGCGGGTCTACGCCCTCCAGCAGGCCCGCTCCGAGGGACGACCGGCGAGTTCGACGTCGTGGCGCCCGGCTGGGACGGGAGTGCGAGCGCATGGCCAAGCGCATCGAGGCCCTGGGCTGGGACCGCTTCACCTACCGCCCGGCGTAGGGCGGGTGCTGTGGGGAGCGGTGTCCATGGTTGGTGGCGGGCTCCACTCTAGCCTCGAAGTTATGAGTTACGACATCCTGATCTTCGAACCGGACTCCGCGACCGATGAGGACTTCCCCCAGTGGTGGGAGCAGGTGGTCTCCCAATGGGGTGAGCCGTACGACTTCAGCACTATCGATGGCTCCACCCCGGCGATCAGATCCTTCTACCGAGACATCATCCGCACCTTCCCTCCGATCAACGGCCCCGATGCGCTGACCGAGGAGGAGCTCGAAGAGCGGAGGCCGAAGGACTGCCGGTCGCCGACTACACCATCGGGAGCCGACTACATCTACGTCAGTGTCGGCTGGTCGGACGCCGACACGCTCGTCAAGATCGCCGGTCAGATGGCTTGGACGCAGCGGCTTGCGGTCGCCTACGTCAGCGAGGGCGGCTCGATCTTCCGGCCGTAGGGGTGGGTGCGGCCCGATGTCGAGGGGCTTTCAGCGATTGTTCACCTCTCAACTGGCTGGTTAGGCTGAACCGCGCACCAGAAGGAGACGACCGTGAAGCCCAGACGAGCAACCCAGCTCCTCATGACCGCAGGTCTTGCCGTGGCGACGGCCACCGCCTGCTTTCCCGGTCCGGCCCCAGGGCGCAGATCCGGGCGCTGCGGCGTCGTCGACCGCTGTCGGTACCGAACAGGCATCCCCCAGCGGCCCGGCCAGTGCTGCGACCTCGGCGACGCCGGCCGGTGACGCCTCCGCGTCGGTGGCTCCGTCGTCGAGCACGGAGCAGCCGACCACTGCCGCCCCGTCCGGTGAGCCCTCCGCCTCGCCGAGCGGGACTGCCGCCTCCCCGCCCGACGCCGGGACCGCCTCGCCCTCGCAACCCTCCGGGGGCTCGGGCCGGGGACGCTCCGAGGCCGAGATCAACGGCTGGAGCATCGACTACTTCGAGGGCTTCGACTCCTCCCTTGAGGATCTGGGCTGGGAGCACTACGGCTGGGGCGATCCGCCTGTTGGGCACGGGGCCATGGGAGTGATGTCGCAGAAGAATTCCTTCACTCAGAACGGAGAGCTGGTCGTCCGCACCCAGTACCAGGACAGGGCAGTGGAGCGCCAGCGGTACCTCGAGCGGGAAAGTCTTCACGGCCTCGCACGGCCGGTGGGAGGTCCGCGCCAAGTTCCCCAGGGCCAAGGGGTCGGATACGTCTTTCTGCTGTGGCCGGAGGACCAGGGTTGGCCCCGGAGATCGACTTCGCTGAGGGCAGGGTCAACGGTCCCCGTGTGGAGGGCACCTACCACTGGGACCCCGACAACAAGCAGGAGCAACGGGCCTTCGACAACGCAGACATGAGCGGCTGGCACACCTACGGCGTCATCGTGGAGGACAACCTCATCACCTTCACCTCGACGGCCAGGGTGGGGTCGGATCGAGCGGAGCATCACCGACAAACGGATGTTCTTCGGGGTCCAGACCGGCGCGATGGATCCCAACGGCAGTGCGAACCGGTACGAGACCGTCGACGGCGGTGTCCCCGGCCCGCTCACTCCGGCCGTCTCCGACATCCAGATCGACTACGTCGCCCACTACACCAGGGGTTAGCTTGGCGTACCGGCGTGGTGCTGCCTCTCGATACTTTTGACTCCGGCTCCGGACTTGCCGCCACAAAGTAGTACATGTAGAACCTATATCGTATTCTCGTGTCATGAGTGCAGCGGATGTGCCGGTTTCTCCGGGGAACAGAACTGTCGGACTGCGGGAGGTCAATCAGCAGGCCGGGCGGGTCTACCGTGAGGTCGAGTCCAGTGGTGTGCCTGTGACGGTCACCGACCACGGTCGCCCTATTGCTCAGATCGTCCCGATCCGCCATGACGAGTCGTGGTACGAGCGCATGGTCCGTGAAGGCAAGGTTCGTCCGGCCGCAGACGACTGGGTGCTGCCCACCAGGCGGTGGGAGGCTCCCGAGGGGTTCGACCTTGAGCAGTTCCTCCTCGGTGAGCGCGAGGAGGACAGGTGATCTACCTCGACACCTCAGTGGCGCTGCTCGCACTCCCTCGGCCAGCCCGGAGCCGATGAGGCTGCGCGGCTCATCATGGATACCCGCGTGAAGGAGGGCTGGCCTCCTCCTGCCTTCTCAAGGTGGAAATGGCGCGGGCAGCGCATCGCGATCACTTCGACGTCCGTATGGTCGATGAGTTCATCGCGGGAGTGGAGCTCATCGAGATCGGTCCGGACGTCATTGAGCGCGCCAGCGCCCTGACCGGTGAGCTCAAGTCTCTCGACGCCATTCACCTGGCCACCGCGACACTGCTGGACGCCCCTCGTCACCCCTGTCACGGTTCTGACTCACGACGCCCGCCTGGCCGGCGCCGCTCGGGCCCGGGGGCTGGGTATGATCGACCCATTGGGCTCATAGCACCTGATAGACCTCGTCGAAGGGCAAGCGCGGGTTGCGCTCCTGGTACGCGTCTGGCCCCGGGTGACCGACGTTGATGACCAGCAGCACCTCCACGTCGTGACCGGCGAAGAACTCGGCCGCCAACGCCTCGGCGTCATCGCCGTTCATGGGACCGGCTGCCAGCCCGACGGCGCGAATCGCCTGGATGACGTAGGCCGTCTGAACCAGTGCTGAGGCGCGCGCCCACCGTGCCCGCATGTCCGGCCCGCCTTCCTCCAGCAGCTGCTGGTAGCGCTCGGCGCGCGGGTGCAGGCGCGGTAGGGATTCGGCGAAGGACCGATCGGCGGCGCAGACGAGTGTGAGAGGCGCCCCCGCGGCCTGCTCTCGATTGCCGTGAGGAAGACAGGGCAGTAACCGCTCCCGGGCGGCGGGGGACTGCACGGCCGCCACTCGCAACGGTTGGGCGTTGACCGCCGTCGGCGCCCACTTGGCCAGCTCGTGGATCGCCCGCAGCTGGGCGTCCGTCACCAGTTCGTCGGTGAAGGTGCAGCGGTGCGTGCCCGCCGAACAGCAGCGAGGCATCGGACTCGGTCAGGACGGACTCGCCGGGCACGGGCCCGGAACCGGAACGGGGAGACGACTGTCATGCCTCGATTGAAGCACGTGCCGTCTCCCCCGCAGTGGAATGGCCGGTCGGGTACCGGCCCCTTCGGGCGAGTGACCAGTCCTTAGAGCAGCCTTACTGGCCGCCGCCCGATGCTATGGATGATGTCTCCCGAGGTGTTCTTGTCGTTGCTCTGCCTCCTCCCTTCCTGCTTCTTCTGTCTTTCCTTGGCCAGGTGGGCGGGTGTGCGCCGTCCTGTGGACATCGAGACAACACGAGGGATGTTGTGGTGGTGTTGAGGCTATTGCTTATGTCGTTGCAACATGCGAACCCTCCGGGACATCTCGGTGGGTGCGTCGACCCTGCAGATACGTGACTGCGGCTTACGGGTGGCGGTGCCGTGGTCTGCTCAAACGAATGGCCCTGACCAGGAGGCGACCAGAAGGGTCACGGTGATGGCTACCGCTCCGCTGCCTCCGATCGCTGGACCCAGCCACGGGCTGGCGGTGGTGCCCGCAATCGTGGCCAGGCCGACGACGACCATCGAGATGCCCGCGCTGCGGCTCATCGAGCGTTGAGCGACGATGAGGGCATTGAGCCCAGGAGTCATTCGTCTCGACGTCGGACTGCGCGATGGGAGGTAGATGCTCAGAAGGACCAGCAGGGCGCCCAGGCTCATCGCCACCAGCGTGAGCGCGGAGGTCTCAGACCCCGTGTGGAGGCCGACGACGAAGACGTGCATCGCGCACATCACTAGGCAAAAGCCCGGCCTGCGTCGCGGTGCGGACCCGTGCGGCACTACGGTCGTAGCGGGAGCATTGGCATGCTGGTGAGGGAGGAGAACTTCGCGTTCACCCAGGGGCTGATCGCCATCAGCGAGGAGACCAGCACGAGGGTCACCGGCATTGCCGACGCGCTAAAGCCTCGGGGGATGATGCTCGCGCCGTGGCTGCCGCCGGCCTCCCGTGTGACGATGGTGGGCGCCATCTCCGGCCAGTGCACGGCGCTCCAGGCGATCATGAAGGCCAGGGGCGATCGCCGCAGCGATAACAACTCCGGCGGGAAAACGAGTTGGGCGGTTCTCGGTTGTCATGGTTCTCTCCTTTCCTGGAGCGAGGGCGGACGGTGGGATCAGGGGCTTTGAGGCGTGCCGCCCAGGGAGGCGAGCAGCAGCATGGCCTCGTCAATGAGGTGAGGTTGACGCGGTACTGGATCTCGGTGCCGCGGCGACGGGTGTCGACCAGCTCGGCCTCGCGCAGCGTGCGAGGTGGCCCGACAGGTTGATCCTGAGACGCCGACGGCGTCGGCGATCTCGCCGACCTTGACGTAGTCGTGATCGCGCAGAAAGGCCAGGATCGCGCGCCGTGTGGGGTGCCCCAGGGCGGCGAAGACTCCTGATTCGGTATTTCGCGACATACCGAAATAGTACTCGGGCGCCGTCGGCCCGCGCGTTGAACGAGCTGGAACGGGCCCGGAGCGGAAGGTGAGTGTGATGCGGTCAGTGCAGGAGGAGGGTCAGGAAGGCGCTGAGGTTGTTGAGGCAGTGGATGCTCGCCGGGTAGAGCAGGTTGCGGTCGGTCTTGACATAGAGCAGCCCGCAGCTGAGCCCGAAGAAGGCGTGCGGGATGACGCTCAGTACCTCGGAAAGCGCGAACGAGTGCATGTGCAGCGCACCGAACAGAACGCTGGAGACGACAACAGCCACCCAGGTCGGCGCGAAACGCTCGATGAGTCCAATGAGGAGCTGGCGGAAGAACATCTCCTCCACAATCGGCCCCACGATCCCGAGCACGACGACGATGACGATCGGCGGGAACATCCGTATGGCTTCGCCAATGCTGGAGTCGTTCTGCAGGGTTGCTCCGGACAGGCCGGCGAGGTTGAGCAGGGCTGAGGACGCCAGGCCGCCGACGAGCTCGATGACCAAGGTGGCGAGTCCGCCCACGATGAGGTGAGGACGGCCCGCCGCTTACGGGCCGCTACCTGACGGGCGGCCCGGGGCCAGCGGGTGGCGGGAAGGCGACGCAGCCGACGGTGAAGAGAGCGATGTAGAGCGCGAGGCCGGTTGAGGGCCGGCGTCCCCGGGATGAGAGAAAGTGGCCGAGGTGGAGGGGAAGAAGAAGCGTAGACGCTTGTGAAGATGACCAGCGCAACGGTGCTCAGTCGGTCGGGCCGGGTGCTCGCGGTCGGAGTCGAGACCGGAGCGGAGCTCGGAGCGGAGTCCGACGGCGCAGGATCTGGTGCTCCCGGAGGCGGTCGGCGTCTGCTGGGACAGGGACGTGCGGGAGGTGCTCATGGCCGGAAGTGTGCGGCGGTCGGCCCGCGAGCCACATCGCCCCGGCGGCTGAGCCTCGGTGCGCCCCTCAGACCCTGGTTCGTCAGACTCCGGTTCGACTCCCCGGGCCTGTCATTGCCGCTACTTGACCACGACCGAGTCGGCGTTCTCCTTGGTGATCCAGGTGGCCTTGGTGTAGTTGACCTTCTCCACCGACTTGCCGTTGATGAGCGATACGACTGTGTCCACGGCCATTCGCCCCATCCCGGCCGTGTCCTGTGAGACGGTCCCGTCAATGCCGCCGCTCTTGATCGAGTTCAGGCCGTCGTCGGTCGCGTCCACTCCGTAGACCGCGATCTCCTGGCTCTTGCCTGCGTTGTCGATCGCCTTCTGCGCACCGATCGCCATGGAGTCGTTCTGAGCCACGATCGCGTTGATGGTCTTTCCTGTGGACAGCCAGTTCTCGGTGACCTTAAGGGCTTCAGCCGTGTCCCAGTTGGCGGTTTGCTGGAAGGCCAGTGTGACGTCGGGGTGGCTCTTGAGGACCTCGTCGTAGCCGGTCTTTCGCAGTACCTGTCCGTCGGAGCCCATCGGTCCGTAGAGCACGGCCACCGTTCCCTTGCCGCCCATCGCGGATACGGCCTGCTCCATCTCGAGCTTGCCGGCGGCCGTGTCGTCCCCGCCGACGAAAAGGAGCTGGCCCGCTCCTGCTGCTTGGCCTTCTGGGCCACGGTGATGATCGGAATGTCTGCCTCCTTAGCGGCCTTGAGCCCCGGGGCGACTCCCTCCTGCGATACCGGCTCCACGATGATGCCCTTGTAGCCCTGGCTGACGGCGGACCTCGATCTGATTGAGCTGGTTGGACGCGTCCTTCTTCCCGTCGAACACGGTCACGGAGACTCCTGCAGCGGCACCCTGCTCCTTGGCGGAGTTGGCCAGCGTCGTCGTGAAGGAGTTGCCTCATGTGGCTCATGATGAGCGCGATCCGGACCTTGCCCGATGAGTTGTTCGCGCAGGCGCTGAGCATGACGCCGGCGAGGATGAGGCTGTACAGCGTGGCCAGAACCTTCTTCATTGAGGTGCCTTTCATGAGGTGTGCGTGCGGGTCCAGCGCCGCACGCGGGTGCGTCCGGTGGTCGTGGCTACTTCTGGCGGCGGGTCTTGACGTCCAGCAGGACGGCTAGAACGATGATGAGGCCCTCGACGACTTTCTGGAAGTTCGCGTCGATGCCCAGGATGTCGAGGCCCGTTGGCGATGACTGCGATCATGAGTGCACCGATGATGACGCCGAGTGCTCTTGCCGCGACCGCCGGTCATCGAGACCCCACCGATGACGACGGCGGCGATCGCGTCGAGCTCGTAGGACTCGCCGGCCGTGGGTGAGCCGGTGATGGTGCGTGAGGCGAGCAGCACGCCGCAGAAACCGGCGAGGAGACCGGCGACGACGAACACGGAGACCTTGTAGCGCTTGACGTTGATGCCGGAGATCTCGGCCGCCGTCGGATTGCCGCCGACGGCGTAGAGTCGCCGCCCGTAGACCGTCCTGTGAATGATGAAGGCGAACAGGGCCGCGATGACGATGAAGTAGACCGCCATGATTGGGAACCTGCCGATTCGGATGCTCGCGATCGCCTCGAAGGCGCTGGAGACGTCGAAGACCGGCGCGCCCCCGGAGAGCATGAGCGCCAGCCCTCGTACCGCTGTCATGGAGCCCAGGGTGATGATGAATGAGGGGATCGCTCCATAGGCGACACCGACTCCGTTGACCAGTCCGACGACGGCGCCGACCGCGATCCCGGCGACGATGGGGACGATGAGCGGGAACTGCCCCGGATGAGCGAGCATCGCCGCCGTGACGCCGGACAACGCGATCGTTGAGCCGACTGAGAGGTCGATCTCTCGGAGATGATCACGTACATCATGCCCATGGCCAGGATCCCGTTGATCGCGGTCTGAATGAGAATGAGCAGGATGTTGTTGAGGGACAGGAACTGGTGGTCGGGCGATACCGCCCAGAGAGTGGCGACGAGTGCCAGGAAGACGACGAGTATCCCGGCGTCCTTGAGCGAGAGGGTGAGCTTGTTGGTCAGAGCGTTGTTCATTGGTGGTCCTCGAATCGTGAGGCGAGCTCCATGATTGCTTCTTGGGAGAAGTCCTGGCGTTCGAGGACTCCTGTGGTACGTCCTTCGGTGAGGACCATGATTCGATCAGCGAGCCCCTATGAGTTCACCCATCTCCGAGGGAGATGAGGATGATTGACTTGCCCTGTTCGACGAGGGGCTCCGATGAGCTCGTAGATGTCGCGCTTGGCTCCGACGTCGATGCCGCGTGTGGGGTCGTCGAGGATGATGAGGTCTGGATCCGTCTCCAACCACTTGGCCAGAACGACCTTCTGCTGGTTGCCTCCGGAGAGCGTTGAGATGAGCTGTCTTTGAGAAGACGTCTTGATCTTGAGGGAGTCGATGTACTTGCCGGCGATGCGCGACTCGATACCGCGGGAGATGAGCCCGTTGCTGAAGAGCCTTCCCAGGGAGGGCAGGGTGATGTTGTCAGCCACCGAGCCCTCCAGATTGAGGCCGGTGCGCTTGCGATCCTCGGTGATGAGGGCTGCCCCAGAGCGATGGCGTCGGAGGGGCGTCGGATACGGACCTCGTCCCCGTTTCGAAGAATGCGTCCGCGTTCATGCGGTCTGGCGCCGAAGAATGACTCGACCAGCTCGGAGCGACCGGCTCCCACCAGGCCACTGATCCCCAGGATCTCGCCACGGCGGACGGTGAAGCTGACGTCCTTGACCTTGGGTGGGGCGCTCCACCCCTGCACCTCGAAGACCGTTTCGCCCAGGGGCACCTCCCGCTTGGGGAAGACGTCGTCGAGCTCGCGGCCGACCATCATGGTGATGAGCTTCTTCTCCGTGAGGGATGAGGCCGAGTCCGTGCCGATGAGCGTGCCGTCGCGTAGGACAGTGATCCGGTCCGCGATCTGGAAGATCTCGTTCATCTTGTGCGAGATGTAGATGATGCCGACGCCGTTGTCAGTGAGCTCGCGGATCTGCTCGAACAGGTTGCCGACGTCATCCTCCGTGATGGCCGAGGTGGGTTCGTCCATGACAATGATGCGAGCATCCTGGGAGATGGCCTTGGCGATCTCGATCTGCTGCTGCTGGGCGACTGAGAGGTCTCTGCATAGGGCGTCGGTCGGGATGCTCAGATGCAGGGACTCGAGGAGCTCGGCGGTCCCTCGCTCCATGGTGCGGCGGTCTGCGAGGATGCCTCCGGAGCGAAGCTCACGGCCCAGGAAGATGTTCTCGTAGACGGGAGTGTCCAGGACCGGGTTGAGCTCCTGGTGGATCATGGCGATACCGTGTCTGATGGCCTGCCTGGGGAGGAGATGGTGACCGGTTCGCCGGCGATCTTGATCGTCCCCTGTCTGCGGCGTAGATGCCCACGAGGATCTTCATGAGGTGGACTTCCCGGCACCGTTCTCGCCCATGAGGGCGTGGACCTCGCCGGAGTGCAGGTCGAGGGAGACATTGTCCAGGACCCTCACACCGGGAAACGACTTGTCGATACCGATCATCTCAAGCCTGGGAGCGCTCACGATCGCCTTCTGCGGTTACGGTGCCGCGACGCGGTTGTCTCTAACGAGGAGGAAATGGTAGGGTTGAGTGGTTTTGAAGACATTGACAAGGTACAACGAAACCTGATGGATGGTAGGGTCAATGGTCCTGACAAAGTCTCCGAATGTTCCCTCGAGCGGAGGTGCTGTTGCTTGGCGGTGTCGAGCCGACGCCGGCTCTACGAATAGTGAAAAATAAAGAAAAATTAGCAAGCAACTGCACTTCAATTTTTACCCCAGCAACAGTGAAAAACGTGTATCAATGCGATTGCATTTTATGGCTGCGTGAGTTATTACTGCCCCTGGAGTGCTTCAATTCTATCGGCTAGCCGCCCACCATCCCTTCTCTGACTCGAGGCTCTCGTGAACGCGCCCTTTTTGTCCCCTATTCCTCCCATATTTTTCCCGCTCGTCTGTTTCATCAGTGTCTTCCTCGACGTCGAGGCGGCGGGGGCTGCTGAGGACCTCGGCTCCCGTGCTCCTCGCCCTGGTTCTTGGCGTCGGGCTCGCCGGCTGTGACGACACCGCCAGCACCAGCAGTGATGCTCCGTCTTCGACTGCGCCGGCCGAGTCGCAGCAGGACTCCGGCAGTGACGGCTCCGCTGGCTCTGAGGAGGCGCCTGCTGAGGAGCCCGCTGCGGAGCCGACGGACGACTCGTCTGGCTGGAGCGGCTGGTTCGGTGGCGGTGACTCGGGCTCTGGGGAGGGCTCCGAGGAGGCGACCCCCGAGCCTGAGCCTCAGAAGGAGTTCTACGCCAACTGTGACGACGCCAAGGCTGCCGGGGCTGCACCGATGTACAAGGGCGACCCTGGCTATCGCTCCGACCTGGATAGAGACGGAGACGGTATCGCCTGCGAGAAGTAAGGCCTGACTATTGCTGCGGCGAGCCAACATCGGCTCTCGCTACTCCAGATTTCATCTTCACGTGTCCGTCATGCCGCGTCGAGTGCTATGCGGCATGACGTAGCGCAACACATTGTCTTTCACTTTTCCTTCTCGAGGCTCTCGGAAGAATTTCCCTGTCACTTCGTCTCTTTGCGATCGTTCCACGCCGGTGCTGGTCGGCCGGCAACTCCGATGTCCCGTCGCCAGAAGACCGATGGTGAGGCCGGCGTCTGCGGCCCTGGCCATCGCGGTCTGCGCCGGACTGGCCGAGTGGGTTCCGTCGTCGGCTGACGATGTGGACTCGCCGGTACCGGCACCCTCGCCGACGGCGACTGTTTTCGAGCGTCGCCGTCACCTACCCGACTCCGTCCCCACTCCGACCCCCGACGCCGAGTCCCACCCCGACGCCTACGCCGACGCCCACGCCGTCACCGAGCCCGACGACGCAGGCCCTGCCCCCGAGGCCCTCGACGCCGCCTGAGACGCAGGAGCCCGAGCCGACGCCGGAGGCGGATACGCAGGGTGGCGGTGGTGGGCGGCTCCCGCACCCGCTCCGAGCCGAAGCAGGAGGCACGTACTACCCCAACTGCAAGGCTGCGAAGGCAGCAGGCGCTGCTCCGTTGTACCAAGGTGAACCCGGTTATCGGCCTGAGCTGGATCGAGACAAGGATGGCGTCGCCTGCGAGATCAAGTAAAAGGGCTCCGTTGACGCCTGCCGTCTAGAACAGGGGATACCGCCAGAGGCATCCACTGTTTCCATGTAAGCTCGTTCGCAGCGTCTACGCGCTGCGAACGAAGCTACATCCGTTGACGGTCTGTGGGATCTTGTATGAAGAGCGCGACGTTCGCTCACGTCACGTGACTGAGATGGCACGGATTGAGCGGAAAGTGGACCGAGTGAGCGGGAGTATCGGGATGCGTTCAACCCGCAGTAGCCAGAGGTACAAAGGGAATGAGCTTCAGTGGCTAAAAGTCAGTCTTTTGTACTTCGGAGACAACTGTAGGTTGCGGTATGATTCATTTTCGGATATTTCAGGACGCTGGATTCAGTCGAGGTGCTTTAATCTTCTCGACTAGCCGTAATGATCCTTTCTCGCGACCTGAGGCAACATGAGCGTACCTTCTCCTCCATATCTCGTCAGCATATTCCTAGTGTTGGTCCCAGCCAATACTACAGTCCGATGCCGAGGCGTCGGACGAATTTGAGGAGATTTGTCCCCTATGTTGTGACGTTTGTTCTTGGGGCTGGGCTGCGCTGCTGGCGCGTCGGACGATGCTCCGTCCCAGCCGACGGCGGCGTCGACGCCCACTGTGGTGTACTCACCAACCCCTGTTCCCACTGGTTGTCTACGGTCCGTCGCCAGTGCCAACAGTTGTCTATTCACCGTCACCGGTGCCAGCGACTGAGGGCTCCCGCCCCACCGGCGACGGTTCCGCTGCGCCGGTGTCGGAGCCGACGCCGGAGACGAGTGAGGAAAATTCCGGGCGGTACTCGTCTGGCATAGGTGAGGAACCGACTCGGTCAAAGTCGACTCGAGCGGTATCTACTACGCAACTGCAAGACGGCTCGCGATGCCGGTGTGGCGCCGCTCTATCGAGGGCAGTCCGGTTACCGGCGTGAGCTGGACCGCGATAACGACTGGCATCGCTTGTGAGTAGAAAAAGCGATTGACTGCGGAGTGATCGCATTAGATTTCAGTGTCTTCAGTCGCTCAGGGAGGGATGAAATTCTAGCTGTGCACTGGTAGATACAGTGGAGGCGCAACTGGGTGTGTCTGCTTGGGAGTGCCTATGATAACTTCTGTAGGTTAGAACGCGTTGGACTGCGAGCACCACTGGATGAGTGTCCGCTCGATTTTGAATGAAAATGTGCATACTGCGTTGGTATGTTACTGAAAGTGAGTGGGGCTTTCGGTTGGTTTGAAAAGAAGGTCTGCCACTTTTGATGGCGAGCTCTCAATGTGACCCTGGACTCCTATCTCGAGTTCTATGCGTAAATAACAGTATGGCGACAAGTTCGAGTTATGCGTTGAAAGTTGCGGAGGAGACGGGAAGTGGTTGATCTATGATGTCAGACCGACAAAGCCGTTGTTCGAGGCAGTCGAGTGAGGACTCATGTCATTCGAAGATGCGTTGTCAACACGCAGCAGACCGTGTGCGAGACTACGCCAGTTCGCCCTTGAGACCGAAGAAGCCGCTAAAAATGCGATCATCATGCCTTTCATTCAGAGTGTTCTAGGCTATGACGTATTTGATCAGATGAAAGTTGTGCTCGGAATTTGTTTGCCGACGTCGGTGGTCGGAGAGCTGAAAAATTGACTATGCCATCAAGCGTAAAAGCCATACAGATTCTTGTTGAAGCTAAAAAGGGTTGGCGAACCTCTGTCGCTTGAACACGCTCGCCAGCTAGTTCGATGCTTCTCCGTATCTAATGCTAGGATTGGGGTCTTGACTAATAGGAGGTACTGGCATTTTTACACCGATCTGGACAAGCCCAACATCATGGATTCAAGCCATTTCTTCGACTGGATCTTCTAAATATGAATAGTTACATTCTTCGAACTGAGAGTTAACTAAAGCAACATTTGATCTCGATTCGGTGTTAAGGCGGCTGAGGGAACTCAGTGCGTGTCCTCTACTAGGGCGGATGCCAAAGACCTTCAGTGAGCCGGATGCGGATTTTGTGCAGCTGTTTTGCCGCCGGAGTGTATGACGCGTACGCTTACCGCGAAAAATATGAGGAGTTTTTCAAGGGTTGCTCGAAGGCGTGCAGGCGGTTCCTTGCAGATCAGGTTAATGAGCGTCTTAGAATGCACTTGGTGAGACTGTTTCCGCTTCTCCCGAAAGTAGAAAACACTCAGGTGAGTTGAGGTCGAGGATAGAAAAGTCAGGAGATTGTTACTACCGAGGAGAAAGCAGGCATGCATGATTGTTCGTTGCGATCGTGGTGTCAGAAATTCCGCTGGAACAGGTCGTTGACCGCGACACCAAGAGCTATTTTCGGCGTTCTTGTTGATGATTCTAATCGCAGACCAATATGCCGCTTCCGCTTCAGTGGGAAAAACAAAGTATCTTGGTCTGCCCTGATGAGCATAAAACCGAGACTCGTCACCAGATCGATCGTCTAGAAGACGCATCTATCAGTACGCCGAGACAGCTTCGCGAGGCTGCGCGTCGTTACGCGGTAAGGGCGGCCAGGTAGGTGTGCTGTAAGTGTTTGCTGACAGCGGCGCTCACAGCGTCAGCTGCAGTCAGCGCCTGGACCTGGGTGCCCAGGCGCCGATGGCAGTCTCTAGATGGCGCCGGCCGGGGATGAGCGACGGCCTCTCCGCGACTGCTCTTAGTGGTGCCGATGACGGTGAACCAGGTAGGTCTGCCGAGCCGGTGGAGTGAATCGGCACCTTCTGGCTCTGCGGCAGGTGATCCGCGAGCGACGTCGGTGCTGTCCTCCAGGTCTGCATCTCGATCCCTGTTTCAGCGTGTGCGCGCAGGAGATCTGACGCGACGAGCAGCATGACATCATCTCGATCGGTGTCGTTCGTAGAGTGCCAGTGCTTGCCGATGATAGCGGCGAGGGCGATCCGCATGTTCAAGCACTGCCGCCTCGACTTCGGTTGTGATGTCTCGCCGCGGGTAGGTCATGGCGGGCTCCTTCGAGTAGGTGGAACCCATATCTGCTGGAGCTGTGTGTAGCTTGTCAGGAGCTTTGGGTCTATCTGACTGTTTGAGCCTCTGCTTTGAGGAAGTCCTCAGAGGTGTTCAGCGAGACAGTCGCCATCAGGGCGCATCTGTTTGGAGGCCAGCATCGTGAGGTGAGAAGTGACCTTCGAATTTTAACAATCCAGTTTGCAGACGGGCGGTCTCGAGGCGCTTTGCTCGTGTTGCCACGTGGATGCGGCGGTCGGCGTCGATGCCGAGGAGATGGCGGTCGTAGGCGGTGTGGTGGGTCTGCACAGGGCCAAAATGCGTTGCGCAGCCTCAGGGACTCCGCTTCCTGGAGTCGAGCGATGATGTGGGGCTTCCGAGGGTCTGTGCGTGCGGAAGATCGCAGACTGCGCAAGAGATCATGGTAGAGCACTGAGTACGTGCTCCCTGAAGTCGTGTTGATGGATGCGCTCTTTTCATCCACCTTGACTTACTATTTCTTTTCAATGGGAGATTGGGGTCGTGAGGGTTTCCGTGAGGGATCAGATCATCGATGTCTATAATAAATTCCCGCTTCTGGAGGTCGACATCTTTGATGTGGCGGGAATCGCATATAGTACAATGTTGGATTCTTCATTGACGGCACTCCGAGATAAGCCAAACAGTGGATACTTGCGCAGATGCGCCTCGATCATCGCATCGTTTGTGCCATGTCTTGTTGTCCGAATCGGCGAACTGGTAGTGGAGAGTCCGTCGTCATCGATAGTATCATCGTATGGCCTGGAACCTTCTTCTGCAGATGTAGTTTTTGAAGGAAAAAGCTCCACGAAACTGCTTTGGGCATCATATTCCTTGATTTCTGTTGATTAACTGAATTCGATGGCCGTGCCAGCAGAGATCCGTCGTTAAGTTTGAAGGTCAGTATTTCATGTCCGTTGATGCGTTGTTCTTCAGCCATTTCATGGTAGCTAGAGTGCGCATCGGCTCCTCTTCTGGGTAGACATGTCGCTGTCATGAGTGCTTCCTCATGAAAAGAGCAGGGTGAGAGAGCGGGTGTGCCTGCGATGGCAGAGGTCTCTGCGAGTATCAGTCGCTGGAACGATGCTGGGCGATCTGGGTTTACTCGGCGAGATGATTGTGGCGTCCTCCCGCTCTCACCGCCTGGCTGATGAGCGGCGGCCGGTTCGTACTGCGTGGTGTCCAGTCCGTATCGGCCCGCACCAGTCGGACGATGCCAGCCATCTGGTGGCCGTCGTCAGGCCAGGATGATGAGTCCGGCGGGTGACGTCCGCACTGCGATTCGGCGCCGTCAGCCAGATCTGGCCCGCCGGCCGAGGGAAACCGGCGGGCGGCGTCGCGCGACGCACGGCCAGCTGCGGTGTCAGGATCACCAGCACCACGGCCGCCGTCGACGCACCGATGACGCTGCGCAGCGCGCCGCACCGAGCCCGGCCAGCAACGCACCGCCGTCAACCAGACCACGGTCCTTCACCCTGACCCACAGCGCCGCCGTCGGCATCGTCGGGCGCCGCCAGGCTCGCTCGACCAGGACGCTCGCCGCCGCCAGTCCCGTACCGGTCAGCACCGCAGGTCGCGCCGCCGCCAGCTAGCCCCGCGCCGGCGTCTGCAGCAGACTCGTCATGCCCCTGCGCCGTGGAGTGCTCGGCTGCCCGGCGCAGCCCACCGGCGCCACGAACCGATCTGCGCCGCCAGCGTCCACGTCGAGGCGTCTCCTCGATCCAGTCCGCCCATCACACGTTCTGCCGACCGACATCATCGTGGCGATCGCAGCCCGCCGCCACCGCTGCCGACTCACCACATCGCCAGCGGCCTCACCTGCCAGCAGCTCCGCGTGCAGCGCTCGCCCCAGGCTGTCGTCACCCTGCGGTGGCCTCGCCCTGCTGGTCGCACCGGCTCCCGCTCGCCGTCCCGCCTCATCCACACCCAACGTCACCGCCGCGACCCGCCCGCCCGCCGTGCAGACGGCGGCCGCCATCGGGATCGACAGCAGCTCGACGGGCCGGTCGTAGTTGAGCGTGGTCGGGTTCGGGTGAAACCGCACTACACGGTATCCGGCTGGGTTCAGGCACATCGGTGGACCAGCAATACGCGCTTC